>ENA-ORXT01005793-ORXT01005793.1-marine-metagenome-genome-assembly--contig:-NODE-5793-length-11919-cov-15.293447_pt1 | contig 11919 bp, 9 predicted proteins | sample MGYA00237868_ERZ511482 | MGnify/ENA metagenome assembly ERZ511482 | reverse complement strand
ACGCCACCTTGGTGGAGTGGTGGCAGTTCGGCAATGCCGTTGAGGCCGAGCAACTCGTTCGACGGAACGCGCCACAGCCCAAGTGGCTCGGTGCCAACCACGATCAATCCTTCGTCGAACGCCTGCACCACGGCGTTGTCCGGCAGCTCCAATGACGCACTACGAATCAGGTTCCGGGCGTCGACGATCTCGAGTGAGTTCGTCGAGGCGACGTGGGCAACGATCGACGAACCCGGCTGATACACCTCGATTGCGCTGTTCGGTTCGGCGACGCGCACCTGCGACGACACTTCTTCGACGGGCCGATTGAGATGCCCAACGGCACCGATGCCCCGGTTCACGAGCCACGCGCCACCGTCGTTCGACGACGCTTCGGAGCCTTCACGACCGTCGGCAGAGATGGCGAATACGACGATCGACGCCACCACCGCCAGGCACAACAGCGCACCCATACCAGCGAACCAAGCGCGGCGGCCTTGCATGGTTACGCCTCGTCCGTAGGAACGATCAACCGAAGCTTGTGGGTGCCGAGGTACAGGGTGGAGCCCACCCGCACGAGCCATGCTTGTTCCGGCTCGATCTGGGCGGGAACGCCGTCTTCACCGGCGACCATCACGCCATTCTTCGAGCCTCGATCGGTGACCAGGATATCCCAGCCATCGAGCACGATATCGATGTGGTGTCGGCTGATTCCGGGTAATTCAACCACCACTGCATCGAACCCGGGCTGGGCCTTGGGGTCTCTACCGATCGACAAGTTGGTGTCGACATCGATCACGTCGCCGTCTTCCAGCTCCAAGATGGCCACGCAGGGTCGGGGCACCACCACGGTTTCGAAATTGGCGATCGACAAGTTGCACGAGCGACAGATTGTCTCGGTTGGGGGACTCGCCATGCCGCAGGCGCAGACTCGGGCCTCGACCAGCGGGGTGTTCGTGGCCGCTGCGGGTTGCGGTTTGGCTGGTGCGGGCGCGTCGGGTTCTTGCGTTGAAGGCGCAGGCTGCGGTGACGGGTCATCGGCGAGCAGATCAGCGGGCGACCAAGTGTGCTGCGGCGACGGCTCGCCGGGGCGGCCCACACCCGACGGCGGACCAACCAACGCCCCACCAACACCCTCCACACCAGACTCAACACCCGACGGCGGACCAACCAACGCCCCACCAACACCCTCCACACCAGACTCAACACCCGACGGGTGCTCCTCGGGGCTGGGCGGGGCCAGTGCGTCGAGCGCTGCCAGGCGGAGTACGAATGCTCCGGTGAGCACCGAGCCTGCATGGAGCTCGGTGGCGGCGTCGATCAATGAAATGTCACCGCTGCTCACCTCGAAATCTGTCGTTGGATCGGGCCGATGTTCGATGAGACCGAGCGAGGAGGCTCCCGACAATCGTGGCGCGGCGCGCGACGACGTCTCGGCTTCGATGTCACCGAAGACGGTCACGATCGTGGCGTTGCCTCCCCATTGCACGAGCAGAAAGGCGGGGCCGGTGAGATCTTGGTCGATCACGAAATCCTTTACCGCTCGAGCAGCGGCAGCACTATCGCTGGCTTCGATGAACCCCCGGACGAGCGCGGAACTCGCTTCGGACTCGGGCACGTACAACATTGCCGATTCTCGGCGTGCAAGCCGGTTCTGCCCCACAGCAAGCTGCAAACGGATGCGAGATGGCGAAGTCATGATTGCGATACCTCGACAACGAGCGCGGTGGCGTCATCGACGCTGGAGTTTCGCCTGGCAATATCGACGAGCAGCCCGGGCAGCTCATCGATCGGCTGACTCTGTGTCATCTCCTGGAGTTCGGCGAAAGGCACCGACCGATGCACACCATCGGTCAAGAACACGAGACGGTCGCCCGGGGTCACGCTGAAGCTTCGTCTGCCGACATTGACCGAGTCACCCGCTTGCCCCACGTAAGACGTGAGACCCTGCACTTGGCGTCGAGTGAGGCTGTTCGGATCGGTCCCCAACTCGAGAGCGAGCTCGCGCACGGTGTGATCACGAGTGACGAGTTCCAGGCGACCTTCGCGCAGGCGGAACACCCGAGAATCGCCCACGTACACCACGTCGAGTGACGTTCCGTGTAGCACGCCTCCAACGAGCGTCGTGCCAGAGTTCGTGCCGAAGCGTTCGATGAGTTCATCGCTGAGCGTTCGGACGAAGCCGACCAGCTCTGGTGCGGTGCGCATTCGGGCCAGCGCTACGAATCGCTGGGCGACAAACCTGGCGGCTTGGGCGCCCTCGTCGAGGCCCCCCATGCCGTCGGCTACCGCCCAGACGCCATGATCAGCCTGCCAGGCGTCTTGGTTTGCACGCTCGGGAGCGGCAGAGGACATGCCAGCCCAGACGTGCGGGATCAGGTCGGCGCCGAGTTCTCCCAGGCAAAATGCATCTTCGCTGGTTGTTGGATCGAAGGTGTCGGTGTTCGTCACTCGATCTGCTCCGTTTCCTCTACATCTGCGGTGGGCCCGTCGTCGCTCACAATTGCATTGGCAACCAAGTAGAGCCCGATCGCCACCAATAAGGCAACGACGAGGATGACCGCCGCCACGACCATGCCCCGGTCCGACGATTTGCGGAGTACCGGCACCGGGTTGGGGTTGACTCGGGTACTGAGGCGCGACCCAGGCTGCCATGACGACGGTTCAGCATCTGCTGTGTCGCGTTGCACAGGAGCGTTGTGGGACGAGCCGAAGCCGGAAGGGGGCGCAGGGTCGACAGGTTCGGTATCAGGCGCAGCCGCATCGATACTCTGCTCGGTCTCCGGGTGCGGAACCGGCACCGGCTTTGGTGAGGTCTCTGCGACGGGCGCTTCGACAGCGAAGTCCGGTGGCGCCGTTGGGTTCGGTCGGTCTGCAGCGGGTGGCTGCGACGCTGGCTTTGCTCGTTTGCGTGGTCGTCGACGGACACCCGGGGCCGCAATTGTCTCATCGCCGGTGCTCTGCTGTCTCACTGCTTCGGCACGAATTTGCTCGAGTGCATCATCGTCGATTGGCGAGGTGTCGTCGTCATTTGTCATGGGCGAGCTCCCGGTGTGCGTCGCAACAGCGGGCGCGGATCGATGCGCATCTTGAGTCTCTCAGCCGTCGACATCTGTTCGACGACGGCTTGACTGGCGGTGTCGACTTCGCTCCAGGCCTGCGCAGACTCGGTGTCACTTGGCGACTCGGCTGCAAAGGCAGAGCGACTCACGAGCATGGCCAGGTTACGAATCGAACCCTGCGCCTCGGGTGCGGCTTGTGATCTCTCGAACTGTTCGGCGAGTTCGAGAGGTGTGGCATTGTTCGGAACCTCGACGCCGGCTTCTTCGAAACGATCGACCATCTCGGCCCACGCCCCAGACACTCGCTTGCGCGGTAACGGGTCGTTCTTTCGTCGACGGGTTCGCGACGCTTTCAGTGCGGCTGCGAGGCCACCGAGAACAGCGAACCCGATCACTGGTGATATCGCCACCGTGCCTGCCACCAGGCCCGGCCGAGCGAGCAGTGCGCCGATGAGAGATCGTTGCGACTCGACCGGTCCTTCTTCTTCGTCTTCGTCTTCTTCGTCTTCTTCTTCTTCTTCCTCGTCGGGCAGTTCGGTATCGAGTGGCGGAGGAGGCGGAGGAGGTTCGTTCGGTACGGCTACCGGCTCGGTCACCACGCCCTGTTCGAGTTCGGTCGGCTCGTTCGACGAATCGGGCGTGACATCGATGGGGATCCATCCCTTGCCCTCGACCAGTACTTCGATCCATGCCGACGCATCGGAAGCAAGAACCTCGGCCACACCGTTGATGTAACGATCGGGTTCGATCGTGTAACCGACCGTTACCCGGGTGGGGATGCGGGCGATGCGGGCGAGCACCGCAGCTGTTGCCACATACTGCTCTTCGTAGCCGACGAGACGGGTGGGTTCCTCGACGAACTGTGCAATGTGCCCGTAGGAATGGCCCGGCGGCTGACGATCGCTGGCGTCGTAGAAACTGTTGTCTTCGTCGGTGAACAGCCCTTGGATCGCAGCAATCTGTGGGCCGCCGAAGTCCAGTCCGATCACGAAACTGTCAGCCAGGTTCAGGATCGGGGCCGGCAGTCCTTCGAGCTCGATCGATTCGAGATCCTCGGCGATGGTGGTCGCCTCGATGGCATCGTCGGCGATCGCGGCGTATTGCTGGCTCACCAGCGTGTAGCGATCACCGGTGCTGAGCCCCTCGGGAACAGCGAGCGTCGCAGTCGCGAGGTTGAGACGCAGATCGCGACCATCGCCGAAGTCGACGAGTGTCGGGGCACCTGCGGTGGGAACCCACACGCCCGACAGGTCCACGATCTCGATCTCTGCGTTCACCAGGTCACCCTCACCCGCCACGTCGATCGAACCGGCTTCGGGTAACTCGGTGTCCACCGGTGGGAACTGGGCAGGGCCAGCGGCGCCGGGATCGGCAACTTCCCAGACCACACCCGAATAGCTGCCCATACGAGCGACCGGCCATCGTGTCACGGCCGCATCGCTGTCGATGCGGAACATGATCTGGTCCTCTGCATCTGGCTTGAGCTGCTCTTTGATCGTTACGAGCGGGCTTGGCTCGTCGAGAGGATCCCAGGGGTTGTCTTGAAACTGGCGAAGGTCGAATCGTTCATTCGAATCGGCAAGTGGCAGGCGGGGGCCGAGAAGCGAGGCACCGACACCAACCACCAAAAGCAAGCCTGCAGGAACCAAGAGCTTCAGCGGCCCCTGATGGCCAACCCGACTCACGGTCACGCCGGTGTCTCGTTCGAGATCGAGCCGGTGCACGAGGGCAAGCAGCACCCCCAGTCCTATCAACAGCGGGCCTTGCACCTTGGCGATCGCGAGCACCTCGGTGGAGAAGAGCGACGTGGCCACAAGGCCGACGAGCACGCCGAGTAGTGGTGTGGCGATGGAACCGGCGCGGCGATCGAACTCCTGGGCGATGGCGGTCGATACCCAGGCAACCGTGAAAGGAACGGTGGCCACTGCGGGACGCAGATCCACCGGTGGCTCCGATGTCAGCAGGTCGGCCCAGCCATTGACCAATGCCGAGGCGAAGTCTCCAAGACTGCTCAGACCGGGAACCCATTGTGTGGTGATGAGGCCAATGACCAGGAATCCGGCGGTGTAGAGCAGAATCGCTTCGCCCACGAGAAGACGCGCCTGGCGGGCCACCAGTGCGAGACCGGTGCACGTGACCACTGCGACCACGACCGGAAACATGAAAGCCCAGCCCCGAAAGATGCCCGAGAATCCCAGGCAGGCCACCACACACATGAGCGCAACCGTGATCGCGCCGATCCATACGATCCGTTCGACCGTTCGCAGCCGGGCGAGCAGTCGGTTCACGAAAGTGCGCTCCATGCTTGTGCGAACTCCGCCAGATTGCTGCAGTTCAGGACACGGACACCGCTGAGCGGCAGCGGTTTCTGCACCCGATCGACGTCGACGAGAATGAGTTGAGCTCGGCGGCGGAACCGGTCACAGAAACTCACGAGATCCGCGGCTTCGCGACCTGCAGTGATGATCACGAGTACCGACGTTCCGAGTTCGGCCCGCAATACTTGGTCGGCGTTGGTCACCAGGTCTGCGCCGCCAGCGGGTTCGATCTCGGCGAATGCGTCGAGCAGGTCGTCGATGTCTCGGGGTCGACGACGCCCGACCAACGTGTTGGCGTCTACCCACACCGCCACGGGTGTTTCACGACGCAGCCCGGAGACGCCGATCGAAGCAGCTACTTCGAGCGCGACTTCGAACGCTTCAGGATCACGCTGGGCCAACGTGCCGTCGACCAGAGTCGAGATCTGGGGTCGGCGATTGTCGACGTAGTGCCGCACCATGAGCGTGTTCTGTTTCGCTGTGGACATCCAGTGCACATGGCGTACGTCGTCGCCGGGCTGATACTCACGAATGGTGTGAAAGGCCACGTCGCCTGCGGGCGAGCTGTCGTACGTCGGGCCTTCGAGATCCTTTGCGAAACCTGCAGCGAGCGCCTTTGTCGGCATGGTGCGGGGGTGTACGTAGAATTCTTCGATCGACGTCTCGCTGATCGAACGGTACATCAGACCCAGCGGGTCGCTTCGGCCGATCGATGCCGGTCCAATCATGAACTTGCCGCGCCGCTCGGTCGGCAGCGTGTAGATGAACTCTGCGGTCTGGCCGCCAGCGAGCGACGGAATGTCGACGGCGACCGAAGCGCCATCGATGCGCTCGTCGACGGTGAGTGCCGGCGAAGGAGCCGACCCATTGTTCGTGGCACGAATTTCGGCGACCGCCCGCAAGCCGGCCTCGACGCGGTTGGGTTCGATGCTGCGCTCGATGTGCACGTTTCCCCGGCGTAGAACGAAAGGGATCGCAACCAAGATCGCGAGTGCACAACTGGCGGCCACCACAAAGAGCTCAACCCAGCCCAGCCTCCATCCGGCAATGAACGAGGCTGCTCCGACCGCAGCCAGTAGCCACGCCGTCCCGGTCGGGATCGACGGAAGCGAACCCATCAGCCGACGTTGACCATCGACGGCAACTCCACGCCTGCGAGCAGCTCCTCGACGAGGTCTTCGGCGTCGACGCCGGCGAACTCTGCCTCGGGTGTCAGAATCAGACGATGGGCAAGCACGGGCCCGGCCAGTCGCTTGACATCCTGCACGTCGACAAACGTGCGACCGAGCGAAGCGGCCAGCACCTGTGACGCCCGCAGCAGACCGATTGCACCGCGTGGAGAGGCGCCCAGGCGCACGCCCGGAGCTGTTGGCGGGCGGGTCTCGGCAACCAGTCGCACGATGTAGTCATAGATCTCGTCGTCGGCGTGAACGGAATGGCTGTAACCAATCATCTTGCCGATATCGGTTACCGACGTCACGGCGCTCAGATCATCGAGCTGCGTGCGAGGCCCGTTCCCCTTCATCACACTGATCAGATCGGCGTTGTCGGGGTAACCCAGACGGGTGCGAATGAGGAAGCGATCGAGTTGTGCTTCGGGCAGGCGGTACGTGCCTTCTTGCTCGACCGGGTTCTGCGTTGCAATGACGGTGAACGGTCGAGGCACGGGTTCGGTGAGTGAGCCCAGTGTGACTTGGCGCTCTTCCATCACCTCGAGCATTGCCGACTGGGTCTTGGGCGAGGCTCGGTTGATCTCGTCGGCGAGCACCACATTGGCAAAGATCGGGCCGCGATGCGGTTCGAAGTCGCCGGAGCGCTGGTTGTAGATGAGCCCACCCGTCACATCGGACGGTAGCAGGTCAGGGGTGAACTGGATCCGGCTCATCTCACCCTGGATCGATGCCGAAATCGCCTTGGCCAGTGTGGTCTTGCCGGTACCCGGGACGTCTTCCAACAGCAGGTGACCCTCGGCCAAAACGCAGATCAGGGCAAGTGCAACCTGATCTTTCTTGCCCTTGACCACCTTCTCGACATTGGCCAAGATCTCATTGAAAACATCCTGATACTTGCGAGCGGTCCTGTCGTCGTCAGTCATTCCAAGGCACCTCTTGTTCTTGACTTCTCAGGAGACGACGGGCCCCCGGCCGCCGTGATCCGACACTCTAACAGCTGTGTCGAAGACGACAAACGGCTAAGGTCCTGGCCTCTAGGGCTCGACGATGTCGAAGTTCCCAACGCTGTTCTGGCCGCTCAGATCATCGGTGACGAACACCTTGTAATTGCCAGCTGGAGCCTCCGAGCGGGGGCTGAATCTCCAGTCGATCACACCTCGGATGTCGACATCAGCGGTCGGCTCGTAGACATCACCGAACGCGCTGTTGAGATCTTTGCCATCGGGGCCCTCAACCAGGATTGAGACCGTGCCATCTGGCAACAACCCCGACGCACTGATTCGGAACGAGCACGCGCCTGCTTCACAGCTCGGAGGAACGACGGATATGAACAGACCGGTGCCGATGTCAGCTTCGACACAAACAGGTCCGTCGATATCTCGAGAAAGGCCACCCTGGGGCCCCACGGCTCGCATGGTGATGCACGGAGCATCGGTATCGGCCACCCCTTCGAGCACATGCGATGTGCCGGTCGCCGTCACCGGCCCCTCATCTGAAGGCGCGTTGTAGACCCGCTGGATCTCGAAGGTGACCTCGGTGGTGTTGGGGTCCGTCCACAGCACGATCACCGTGCCGTCGAATTGGCGAATCATCTGAACGTCGGTCGGCGCCAGAATTCTTCCTTGGTAGAGAACCACGTCGGGCTCTGCGGGCACGGTTGCCAACACGTCTTCTTCGACCAGGGTCGATGTGCCGGTGCCGTTCGATCGACCGAAGAGCAAAAAGAGTGCCACCAGCCCAATCGCCGTGGCGCCAGCGCCGATTGCAACGAGCTCACGTGCTCCTATTTTGCGCTTGGGCTCAGGTTCTGGTTCGGCACCTCCCGCTCGCCCCGTACGCACGATGGTCACCGAAGGATCGGCATCCGGCAGTGATGCGGACGGGCCGACTTCGGTCGGCAAGGGCACCGACGCAGTGACGAATGGGGTTACCGACGTGGCCTCGGAGTTGCGCTGCAGGTCTTGCAGCAGCTCACCGAAGACTTTGGCATCGGGTGGACGATCTCCGGGCGCTTTGGCCAGGCCCTGGCGAACCAACACCGTGTCGAACAGCGCATTGAGACCATTCCTTCGCAGTGGTGGAGGGTCTTCGTAGAGAATCTTGCGCGCCAGCTCAGTGCGTGTCTGCTCACCACCGACGACATCGTGGGGGTGATGTCCGGCCAGGACGGCATAGATCGAAGCCGCGAGCGAGTAGACATCACTTCGCTCATCGGCAATACCTTCGAGTGCCTCGGGCGGGGCGTACGCCAGGGTGATCCCGGTGTTGGTTGCCGAATCGGCGCGTTCACTGATCGCACTGATGCCGAAGTCGGTCAGCGCCGGCTCGCCGAAGTCGGAAAGCAACACGTTCTTGGGTTTGACATCGCGATGAATCACGCCCAGTTCATGAGCGAAATACAGGGCCGAAGCCACCTTGACGCCCGCGTCGAGAATGACGTCTACATCGGCCGGCGACCGGTCTCCGAGTGTGCCGCCGCCGAAGAGCTGCATGACGATGACGGGAAAGCCTTCGCTCGTATACGCCGTGGAGTACAGCGTGACGATGTGCGGGTGCGTGGAAAGCCGCGCCATTGCCTGACATTCAGCTTCGAAACGCTGCTTCTCTTTCGCCGACTCGAGGCGGAAGTTCAGCACCTTGAGGGCAACCCTTCGGTCGAGTTCGTCTTGGCGCGCCGAATAAACTCGACTGAACCCACCGGATCCGATCAGCTGAAGCTCTGAGAATCCATCGATTACTGGCAGTCCGTTCGAAATGTTTGCCTCGTCCGTTCGGTGGAATCGTTCTGTGGATCTTGCGTCTCAAGCCCTATCGGCTAGCTTACATTCCGGTTTGCGGAGGACACATGAGCGACAATACTGATGAGCCAGTCGAAGCAGACCATGAAGCGACCTCAGACGCTGATCCCGAGCTGCTCGCGGAATTGAAAAGGCAAGCAGCCTCAAATCAGCAAGAACGCTCAGCCACAGTGCACGCCAGCCCAGGCGGCGACGTCGACCAGGACGCCACCATCGACGCCGATCCCGAGCTGCTCGCCGAACTCAAGGGTCAAGCAGCCTCGGAACAGGCGACACGCTCAGCTGCGAACCAGAGCGAACCGAGCGCGAGCGACGACACCGACGAGGCTGACTCAGGTCTGTTGTCCGAACTACGACAGCAAGCCGAGCACAGCCAATCCGCTGGCACCGACGCCGATCACGACGACAGCGCTGCCGCAGAAGTCGACAGCCCTGCAATCGCGAATTCCGATCTGGCCGAGTCTGCGGCGGCTGGGCGCCCGCCGACGGTTGTTGTTGTACCCGAGCCATCAGACAAGGCGCTCGACGACGTCGAGTCGACGTCCACGACCACCGTTGTGCACGACGGAGGTCGGTCGAATTCGGCCAGCGGCTTCGTGCGCAATGCTCGCCAAGCAGCCGCGCCGAACAGCAATGTCGCTCCCGAAGCCACGAAGAAGCGGAACGGGCTGGTTGTGCTCGTCGCCATCGTGTTGGGTGCGCAGATACTTGCTGCAGGCGCGTTCTTCACGCTCCGTTCGCTGCAAACAGAAGATGATCCGACCGAGGAGGTAGCTACGGATGTAGGCGGCGATCTCGAGGACATCGTGCCGACCCCGATCGCGGGAGGGGCGACCGCAGTGCCGCTCGATGCCACGCCTACGCCCGTGCCGCCAACGCCGGTCTGGCAACCCATCAACGAGGGTCCGCGGACGAACCCATTCACTTTTGCGGTCGAGGCAATCGTAAATGAGCCAAGCTTTTTCGACGGCGCTGCCGGCAGCACCATCGTCCCTGACACGTCGTCGGTGTTGACCAGCCCCCGAGCGTCGGGTGAACCTCTTGTCCTTCGGGTCAGACAGGGCGAGCCAGGCGATGACTGGGCGCAGGTCACCGTTCCTGGTAGCGCTGATCCGGTTTGGGTCGACACCAGCGAATTCTCATGGCGGTCCTCGAATACGTCTATGCAGATCGATCTCTCGGTGAATGTGATCCGTATATTCGAAGGCAACGACATCCTGTACATAGGGTCGGTTGCTTCCGGGCGGCTGGACAGTCCAACGCAGCAAATCGTCACGTGGGCCATCGAGACTCCCGCAGACAGCTTGGAAACCGGCGATACCGAGCCCATTCTTTTGTTGGCCGCGGTCGACGACGACGCAAACGCGCTCGTGATCGAGCTGACCACCGGGTCCATCGAACAAGATGGCTATGTCACCAACGGCACGGTCCAAGTCCAACCAGAGACCGCCGAGGCCATAAGTGAGCATCTTGTTGCCGGGTCGATCGTGGAGTTTGTGGGGACGCCACCACGACCCACCCCCACGCCTATTCCAACCCCCACGCCCGATCCAGAAGCGCTGAGTGGCGGCAACGACCAACTTGTGTCTCCTCCGGGTAACTCGGGCAGCTCTGGCTGTCCGGACCGGGGCACGCCCCCAGACTGCTTCCGCGTACTCGAGCGCGAAACGAAGCCGGGAACCTGCGAGGCGTATCAGGTCGAAATCAGTAACTCGTGTTACCTGTTCGGCGGCGATGCGAACACGTTCGACCCCAATGCTCCGGCTTGTCCTGAAGCTGCGCCTGATCAGATCAACAGTCGCTGCTACAAGCTCGTTGGAGATGTCCCCGAGATACCGGGTGACTGTCCGCCGGACTCCGAAGACGTCGGCGGAGAGTGCAGAGCCTGAGCGACTGCCCTAGGCGATTGACTCGAGGCGGTCGGTGGACAAGTGATGGGGTTCGCCGTTCCAGCAGAGATCCAGGACCTGCGATGGCCAGGGAAACGTTGTTGCCGTTGACGGTTGTAGGAAGACGTGAACGGCCGTGCCTCGACCAGCCAACAGAGGTTCCGGCGATTGGAGATCCCAGATCTGTATCTCGTGCTCCAGGCTCTTGGTGCCAGCCCGCACGGTGTTGATACGACAGAGCACTTCGCCCGGGACCATGACCTGGCGCAAGAAGTCGTAGGACACATGCGCCATGGCTGCAGCCTGATCGGGCAACTCCCCGCGCAGTCCCATGGCGCGGTACCAGCCCTGGAAGGTGCGATTGATGAACGCGAAGTAGCGGGCGTTGTTCACATGGTGCGAGAACTTGTCTTCGGGTCGATCGGCGTCGGTCACCGCGATACGGAGCTCGTGTTGCTTGTGGGAAGGTAGCCCCATGTCGATGCTCATTGTCATGTCTGTAACAGCCGGGCCGCTGTCCACACAACTCCGGGCTCACAACGACACGGCAGCCGATGGTGCGGCCCGCCAGATCTGACTTCGCCGTGGTGCGTTCCTTGCGGTAGATGTGCTTCGACCTCAGTCAGAAGCACGCGCGCACGGCGGTCGTACCAACCCGACCTTCAGCCGCATTGATAGGGCTGGCGAGAGGTCAGGCAGTA
>ENA-ORXT01005790-ORXT01005790.1-marine-metagenome-genome-assembly--contig:-NODE-5790-length-11925-cov-12.581702_pt1 | contig 11925 bp, 10 predicted proteins | sample MGYA00237868_ERZ511482 | MGnify/ENA metagenome assembly ERZ511482 | reverse complement strand
GCCTGCGCATATCGCTGCCGAAACGCTTTTGGCCACTCATAGGCGCACACGTTGCGCTCTTAAACGGTTCGCAGATCCTTCGCAACCGACGTTGTTGGGTGTGCTCTGACTGACGCCCCATCAGGCAGCCAAAACGCCCTTACGACGCCCCAAGAAGCACCCTCCGTATTCACAAGGTGATTAAAGTGGCACCCATACTGTGCACTCATATGTCATTTTCTGTGTCAAGACTGGGTGCCTGCGCAGTGCCCCTCGTTACTGGATCCACCACGAGCTCGTTTTTCACTCGCATTCCTCGTTGAGAATTTGCACAACCCCTCGTAAAGGCCTCTGTGGAGCGTTTTTTTGTCAAAACCTCGTTAAAACAAGTATACGGTCACATCCGGGCATTTTGCACCGACTTTTTGGGTGCATCAGAAGCTTCTTCAGAAGCGCCTTCCATGGTGTACAGGGCCATAGTGTGAATGCCCGGCTGCCAGAGTACGCATATGCTCAACAAGTGCGTACGAGCTCTCCGTTCCCCCCAACGAGGTGGTTACGAGAATTCTGCACGCTGCATTAGAAGACCGTTCTCGTCGCGTGCGTATCAAGTCGTGCACGGGGTGTCGAGGTGCTGTACAAGTATCTGCTTTTCAAACTTAGCTTCCCATCCGTGCGTCTTGACGATATTTATTGCCACCCACCTGAGCAGAAACTGTCCTCCTATGACCGGCGACGGGGAATGGTTATGATAATGTGATTGCCCATTCCTCTAACTGCTGCGACGCGCGCCAAAGAACGATGCATCCCGCGCGGAAAAGCGGCTTCCCGACGCCCGCGACAGGGGGGGGTTGCGGCACGATCCACACCACCCGGCGGGTTCATTGACTTCGCGCTGGTTGCTCGCCGCTGCTGGGTCGCAGCCGTTCGTTTGCTTGCCCGCCGCCGACCGGTGCTTCTACACTTCACTGCACGCGAGCCACTGCGCCCCCTGCAGCGACGCCCGCCGCACGCCCGCCACCTCCCCCACCGCTCCCCACGCTCGCCGCCCCCACCTGCCCGCCGCCGCCCCCGCCGCACGCCCGCCACCACCCCCAACACTCCTCACGCTCGCCGCCCCCGGCTGCCCACCGTCGCCTCCCGCACCGCTCCCCACGCTCGCCGCCCCCGGCTGCCCGCCGTCGCCTCCCCCACCGCTCTCAACGCTGGTTACACCCCGCCTGCCCGACGCCGCCCCAGCTTGCCGCCTTGTTACGCTCCGCGCCAACGGGGGGCGGTGGTCGAGCTGCTGCCGTGGCGGACGCACGCCCACCGCACGCACGCCACCTCCGCCACCGACTTTACGCTGAATGCCCCCCCCCCTGCCCGACGCCGGCACCGCTTGCCGCTTTTTTTTGCTCCGCTCCAACGGGGGGGTGGTGGTCGAGCAGCAGCCGTGGCGGCCCCACGCCCACCGCACGCCCACCACCTCCCCCACCGACGTCACGCTGACCGCCCCCCCCCTGCCATCCCCGGCCGGGCGCGGCACGGGCGAAGAAGACCGCGCGTCAACCCGTCAGCGGCACGAGTGCCTGTTGCCGCGGTGGTGCTCCGCTTATCCGTGCGCGCTGAACTTACCAATGGTGGTCGGTTGGCCGCTGGGGGGGGTCGCTCGACCAGACATTCCCAAGACAGGGGCAGGGAGTGGGTGGGGGGGGTTGGAATGGCAGGTAGAATGATGCCAGTCGAAAAACGAGAAAGAGACTGATGGGATATCTGTTACATGCTATACGACGTGGACAACCGCCGAGGTGGAGTCAGCCAGCAGCTCTATGAGCTTAACTTGTAGCTTCTCTGCGGCGTGGCGGATTTCCGTCGCGTCAGCCGCATTCTTGGAGCACCAGTCCTGGAAGTGCTCGGTCTGCGTCCGCGTCACACACATCTCTACCATCGTCAGCTCCTCCCGCGCGGCCGCCGCCCACTCCCCCGCGTCGCCGATGTTAGTCTCGTCCTCGCCCCCAAAGAGTCGCCGGCGCAGGGCAACGGGCGGCAAGAACGGCGTGATCTCACTCGGCGTCGTCCCTGGCTGCTCCATGAAGATGGGCGTCGGTACCGAGGCGTCGCCCGATGAGTGGGGCGCCAATCCCCCCGCCGCCGCGGGTACCTGCGCCTCGATGTCATCCAACTCTGGCACCGGCTCATCGCTCGTCGGGTCGGGTGCCCCGCCCGGGCACGTCTCGGGCGGCAGCGGGGTGGTCAACAGCACGTTAGCCATCACGCTGTGCTCTCCCCCAAGGTTGCCGCAGAAACAGATGTCGACCATCGCCTGCCGCTGCACGAGGGCCAACATAATGCGACGCTCGATGCCCAAGCGCACGACCTTCTCGTCATCGGACCGGTACACGTTGTTCATGATCGTCTGCTCGGTCTTTCGCACAGAAGCGGGCAGCGTGAACGTGGTGACGTCGGCGCCGTTACTCCCGACCGAGTGCGCGACCGACAGTGCTTCGTCGTTGGCGGCGAGCGCCTCCGCATGCTTGAAGTCCGCTTGCAGCGTCGGGCCGAGGCCGGCGGCGCACGCGCAAACGCGTAAAGATGCCGTGTAGATGCCTGCCTCTGCCGAAAAGCGAGAGCGGGTCGGCTCCGTCACATAGGGGAAGATAGCATGCATATCGACCAGCGCCTCGACCCGCGAGATGTTGCTCGTGCGGGTTTTGAAGTAAGTGTTCAATTGCCGGATGATGCCCTGAATGTCGTCATCGCTGACGAGTGGCACCGGGGGCGCGTTGCGCCCGGTGTGCTCCCGCGCGTGCGCGGCGGCCGCATGCACGTACAGGTTGAATACGCCCTTGTCCTTCGTCTCGGGGTCGAGCCTTTTGAACAGGGCGAACAGCGGCGCCAGAAGCTTGGCCGACAATTCGAGGATGGCCGCCGACGCCTCGCGCTCCGCGACGGATCCGCGGCCGACCGCCTTGCGCCAAGCGGCCGAGAGCAGCTGCGCGAGCGACATCAGCATGAGGATGGCCCTGTCAATGGGGACTCCCAGCATATCCGGGCACGCCAGAAGCTTGGCAACCAAGGCGCGGAACTCCCGGCCGTACATTGCACCCATGTTGGTTTTGCCCTCGAACTCGTAGATGCTGGCTCGTGCTGTATCGGCCTGCTGGCGGGTGAAACACGCGAGCATGAAGAAGAAGATCATGCGTATGATGTTGCTCGTGCAGTGCAGCAGGGGATGCTGCACGGCGATTGGCAAGTCGGGATCGATGGGAAATCCACGCACGCCGCCAAAAGTGCGCCGGGCCGACCGGAAGGCGAGCCCCATGGCGGTCTTGGGCAGCGTCGGCATCAGCTCTCCCTGAGGCACGCCGATCAAAGCGCACCCCTCCGTGCGGCAAGCCAGGTGCGTGGCGCCGAACGACTCGTACGCCATGACAAGGCCGCAATCGCGGCAAGGCACTCCAACGACGCCGTCGCCACACACCCACAGCTCAGGACGCAGGGCGCACCATCGGGCAATGCTCCACACAGACAACAGCCACTGCGTCTCGAGGGAGGCCACCGTTCGCGGTCGCGTCATCAACCAGCTAGGCGCCGACGGGGACCCCATGTCGGCCACCAGACACAAGTACCCGGAGGGGCAGCGCCACATGTCCGCGCCGCCCGTCAACGCGAGCAGGTGGCCCTGCATTGCGAAATCAGCTACGAGACGGAGCCGCTGCTGCAGCCGCACGACCTTCACCGACGAGGGCTGTTGGGCGAGGGGGGACTCGTCGCCGTCCAACAGCTGGGGGGGGTCGCCGTCGTCGTCCAAAGCTGGGGGGGGGTGGTTGTCCTTGGCGGGTGCGCGCGTCGGCACCCGGTAGTCGGCATCCATGACCGCCGTGATGGCGGGCCTCAACCGGCGGCCGATGCCGGAGTGGAGCTGCCCCTCGCCTCCGAGGATGAACAGCATTGGCAACAGGGGCGACTGCGAGCCGATAATGAACTCTGTCGAGAGGGTGAGCGTGACGACCGTCAGTGTCCGCCGGCAAACAGGGCCGCCGTCAGCAGCGACGGTGATGACGTTGGCACATCCACGCGGGTCACCGACAAAAGTCGGGTCGAGACCCTCGTCGATGGCGCGCTGCACCAGGGCGGCCCCGTCAAACTCGAGCGCCACCACCTTCAACCGTTCCGTGCCGTCCAACGACTCGATGTAGGAGTTGGTAGAGATTTTTAGATCGGCCGCCAGGGTTGTGTCCTGGTCGGCAAAGTGGGCGGTCCCCAGGTCCGCATCGTCATCTTCGTTGACGGAGAAGCACGTAGCCGAGCGCTTGACCCCGTTGGCACCCAAGCGCATCTCGCGCCCATCCTCAAGCGTGTAGTGCCGCTCGCCCGTCGCGGCCGAGCCAGGCTTGTTCGACCAGGCCTCCACCTCGCCCGCCGCGTCAAGCACCCACAGCCAGTGCGCGACGGTTACGCTCTTGTCCACGCCGGTCCGCTTCATCGTAGCGTACGTGGACCGCGAGGGCAGCAAGCGTGGCATAGTGCAGCCGTGGGAAACGCGCACGCGCTTGGAAACGGAGCCGTCCTTGGGGCGGTCGACGAGCTCTAGCGCCCGTCTCAAGCGGGAGCAGGCGTTGGACCCGAGCACGCCCACAACGCCGCTATCCTGCTGCACAATCTCCCCGACTCGCCGCCGGTAATAGGCGACCGCCCGCCTGGCCACCCGCCGGTCGCGCTGGCGAAGGGCGTACAGACGCCACGGGTGCGTGGCCACCGACTTGACGTCGACGACCGTCAACCCCGCGCCGGTGCGCGTCCGTTGTGTCTCTCTCCCCGCCCGGCCGAGCAGGCCTGTGGTGTCGGCGGGGGACATGGCGGTGGAGGCGACGCTCGACCAGCTCGGCTCGTCCAAACCGGCGGGCTCCTCGACCTTGATGTTTCTAGCCAACTTTAGGATGGAATGGTGCGTGGCTGCGAGAGAGGCATACATGCCGCAGGTGACGAGGCGCCCGCAAGCGCGCACATAAATCTCCCGGCTCGTCAGGGAGGCGGCGCCGCGGACGACGACGACGTGGGTGAACTTCAGCGGGTCAATGCGCCGCGCGGGCAGCGCCGGCCCGACGATGCTCCAGGTACCAACCCCTCCCTCAACCGAGACGCGCGTGCAGAGGGAAAATGTAGAGGGAAAGCGGGCCGCCGCCACGGCGGTGGCCTCGTCGAACTCAATCCCCAGCTCCGAGTACGTAACGTAGAGCGGGTCTTCGCCGAAATCTCCGCCTGCGTCGCCGTCGAGCGCGCCGATGGCGTCACCGTCCGCGTCGTCGCCCAAGTCGTCCGGGTACTCCTCCAGGCCTTCTTCCACCACCGCCGCCAGGGCGGCAGCCCCGGCGTTGGCGTCACTCATGACGACTAGCAGCGTCGGGAGACGGCGGGAGGACGGGGGGTTTGGTTGTCGGAGGCGCCGTGGGAGTGGTGGAAGAGAGGGGCTGGATGGGGGAGCGAGAGCAATGGAAACACCGCGCCGAGGGTGACGGCGCTCGGAAAGAGAGGGGGGGGCGGGGTGGGGGGGATGGCGGGGATAGGCAAAGAGAGTACCGACACGCCAGGCCCGGTGAAATCAGCAACGCGGCCGCGGCCTCGCAAGGTGGCCGCGGTGGCGGCGACGGTGGTGGCGGTATACGTCGCGCGGAGGTTGGGCTGGCGCCCCACGATCCTCCTTCGTGAGTGCGAGCGGTGGGCAGGGGTGGGTAGGGGCAGTAGCGCCCCGAACACCCCCTCCGTTGGCGCAAGAGGCGAGGTGGGGGCATCGGCGCCCCGCTCACTCTCTCCATTGGCGTGAGAGGGGGAGAGGCGGCGGTGGCGGCGGCGCCTCCTCACGAGGCTCCTGAGGGGCTGGGAAGGACGGGTGGCGTTTCGAACCGGCCGGTTCGCGGGGCGCTGCTCTGCCACAAGAACGAAAAGCGCATGCGTGCCGCACGGCCACCCTCTGACGCAGATCCGCCGAGATCGTGTCTTGATCCAGATCTTATAGCCAAAAGTAGGGCTAACAACAAACACTTCATGCTAAGGTGAACATAAATATAGTCCACGCTATTTAAGCCCTTCTTCGTACATGAATCTGACCGTGATTAGTACCAGATCGCGGGTGCTACATCCGTCTTATCACGAACAAATAAATGGCTTGACAACGACAAGCGCGACCGGGACACGCTCACGCTCCTTGTGCCACGAAGCCGATCGTCACTCGTGCGCATGCCCAGAACAGGGGCATCGACGACGACCCCGCAGATAACCTTTGGTTGCCAATGGGAAATGTCATGTGTACATTCGCACGCACCAGAACGCGACCATGTCTACATTGCCACACGCAAGAGACTCTTGTTTACTCCACCGAGCGCCGTGTGCGCTGCCGCTGATAGTGCGCTATGTATACACAGCTACGATACTCAAAGAGGATGCACCCTCTCACTCATGAGCGAAGGTACGCGGTCACTCATGAGCGAAGGTACGCGGTGCATACCATGGAAACGTTGCGGGTTTCAGCGAGTGGAAGGCCGCTACTGAGAATGGAGTGACATAGATAGCATTTACAAGGCCATCCACTGTGCGCGGTTCACGCGAGAAGACAAACGAGTAACAAGGAACATCTATCAACGCATCTATACTCCCCCACTCAACAGAGTCATTCGTCCTCAGACGTGGTGGGAACCTCCACCACCCGCCGCACACGCTTGGTCGGACGGACAGACGCCTCATCGACACCATCAGACCCATCCTCGTCAACTGCAAACAAATCCCACGGGTCCGCATCCCCGGCACGCGCGCCACGGCGACCGCCCAAACGACCCAGCAAGGACGGGCGCAGCCGCGCAGCTACGCCGCGCAAAACGCGCGACACACCGGATAGCAAAGCGACAGCAGCGTCGCCGGACGCCCCCTGTGAGGCCACCTGCGACGCACCATCGTCGTCACTCCCATGAGAGGACACCCCGCGCGAGCCGCGACCAAACCGAAGACGGGGGGGGCTGGCCGCTCGTTCCAACGCTGTCCGCGAGCGGCCTCGACGGGACTCGACAGGGGAAGAATCCACACCAGCTGTCTGCTCCACGGCCTTGTACAGTCCAGCCAGCCCTGACGCCGCCCGAGCGCCTCCTCCCCCGGACTCCGCGGGAACAGGTGCATGGTCTCGGCGTTGGGCCGGCGGCAGACGCAGAACGTCATCACCGGGCGCCGCCAATGCCGCGAGCGCCTTGTGTAGCCGCGGTGCGCGGGCACGTGCCACGAGCGCATCTTGAGGAACACCTCCACTGCCACGCTTGGCGCCACGTCGCCTGGCTCGCGCGCCAGCAGGTCCTTCCTCAAGGAGCAGTACAGCTCCCCTCGCATTGCCATCGGCGCCACCACCGTCTCGGGGTGCGCGTTGATGATTCGCAGGAGAAACTTGTCCACCGACAGCGACATCATCGTCTGAACCGTTGTCAACACCACGAGCAGTATCGGCTTGAGCGGCAGCATCAGCCGATATGGGCTCTGGATGATGTTGAAGTGCGAGATGCCGCCGGCGCCTGGCACCATGATGACCGTCCCGCGGCGCAGGCACAGCTTCAATGCCGCGGTCGCGGGCGCCCAATGCCGGAGGCGGCGAGCGATGGCGAGTGGCCGTCGTGATGCGCATGGAGGACCGGCTAGTGGGCGACGACGCGGCGGCACCGCCAGCAGGAGCAGACCTTGCACCGCGTCGTCGAGCTCGGGTACCCGCCGCACGAGGGGCATGAGACGGCCCAGGTCCTTGTCCGCCCTTAGTGCCCGGTGCCGCCCCACTGACAGCGCCAGCATTCCGCGACCGGCTGCCGCCCGCCGACTGCGGAGCCGGCACAGGAGAGGGCGGAGAGACGCTGGGTGGCGTGACGGGCCCGCCGGTGGAGGGGGCGGCGGTTCCATGATGAGAATTGAAGCCCAGCAACCGACGTGGCGGAGGCGCCGCGGGGGACCGCCGTACAAAGCTCAACTTGAGCTGCCGCCAAACAGGGCCGCCACGCCCTGCTGGGTACTCCGGTCTACCGCGACCGCGACTGCCCCGAGGAGGCATACGTCTGGAACGGGCGGCGAGGCGGTCGAGGCGGGGGGGGAGGGGGGAACAAAGGAGGGCAAGATGGGGGGGGAAAGGGTGGCGCGCGAGGCGCGAGGGAGCCAATGTCGCGGGGAACAAAATAGCACCGCCCCGTGGGCGGGTTGAGGTACGGGACGACTTAGGGGGGGGGGATGGCGGCCGACGCGTCCCAAAAGTTGGCAGGAGGTGCGGCTGCCGCAGCAGCAGCTGCAGCTGCCACCCACCGCGCGCGAGGAAGAGGCTACAGCTGGATGGGGGTGGGGGTATAAACAGCATCCACCACGCCAGCATCACGGGTCGAGGCGGTGGGCGCCGCACCCGCGGCCGGCACCGCGGTGGAGGTAGATGTCAGGTGGCCGCCGCCGGCCGGCGGTTGCGGTGCAGCTGCAGCTGCTGCCAACCGCTGCAGCAGCTGCCAACCCCACGCATCACCGGGCCAATCGGCCGTCGGCGGCGGCGGCGGCGGCGGCAGCCGCGGCGGCGGCGGTGCTGCAGCACCGCATGTTGTACATATCCCCGCCGCTGTCGCGGCCATTTCCGACCACAAGGACTGCAGCTGAAGGGCAGGACAGAAGGAAGTCCATGCAGGTGGGGAAAGGCAGGAGGAGCGGTGGCAGGGACATTGGCACGCGGGGGGGGAGGGGGGCAGGGGGGGGGAGGCGTGGTCAACGGCCTCTAGCGCCGTAGGGGGTGGCGATTGAAGCGGCGTCTCGTGTTGGTCGCGGTTGATCGCAGCCGTTGATGTCGGAGGACAGCCTCTGCAGAGGCACAGCGCTCCAAGATCCATCGATCGATCGGCACAAATCGCGAGATTGCACCATGATCCGCCCTTTATTGGCACATCATTGGTCAAGTAGTGGATCCAGAGGCGCCCTCTCCCACCACAAACGGTGCACCAAAGGGACGGGAGTGCGCAACGGACAGCTAGACCAAGCTTTGCTCATTGTGCGGTGAGAACCGGCAAAACGGTTGCCTCGTGAACGGGTGCCTCGTGTGCCACCCCCGTGGCCGCCGGCGCCAGAGACTGTCGCCGCGCCTGCAGCTGCGTCTGCAGACGCCGCCGGCTACTTCAGCTGACGTAGCTGCAGGGGCGAGCGCCAGCCGCAGCTGCGGGATCGCGTACTTCCGCCCCCCCCCCTTTCCCCCGCTCCTGCCTTGCCTCTCCCCATCTGCGTGGATTTGGTTCCGTCCTACCCTTCAGTCTGTGGGGTCGGCAATGGTCGCGACGGCAGCTAGAATATCTACAACCAACACGGCCGCCGCCGCAGCCACCGCCGCCGCCGCCGCCGCCGCCGACGCCGCCGACGCCGACGGCCTCTTGCTACGGCGCTGTGTGGGGTTGGCGACGCCGCCACGACTGCAGTCCACCCCCACCTCGACCTCAACCTGCCGCGGGTGCGGCGCCCGACCTCTCGGCCCGTGCTGCAGGCATTGACAACCCCTCGTGTTTCTCCGGGCGGTCGCTGCGCCTCGCTTCGACGCGGGTTGCCCGCCACGGACGCCCGACAGCTGTGCAGAGCTGCAGCTGCAGCTGGAGCTGGAGCACCCGCGGCCTCGCGGGTCATTCCTCTCTGCCCCCCCCCTTGCGTCAACGCTGTCGCTCCCACCTCCCTTCTCTATCATTAATAATGGAGCCTCGGTTGTGTGCACGACGCACCACCGTCGGGTCTGCCACGCACTGCTTCCCCGGGGGGCTGTGGTCGCCCTCTTTTTCGTGCCCTTCCGCCCTCTCATCGACATCTCGCAGCAGCATGGACATGCTCTCTACTTGTGGGGCGGCCCCGGCCCCTGATGCGCCTGCCCCTGTGGCGACCACGGGTGTGCCTGCACCTTCAGCGCCCACTGCTGGTGTGCCTGATCCTGTCGCGCCGACACTCCGTGATGCAGTGGCTGATGACCTGTCGCTGACGACCATGGCGCCCGTCGGCTCGGCCGCCGGCTCGGTCGTTGGATTTCCAACTTCGGCCGCCCGCTCGTCCGATGCGGGCGCCAGGTCTCTCGGCTCTGTGATCACCGCAAGCTCCCTCGGCATTCCAGCCGCCGCCGCTGCCGCCGAGGCCACCACCGCTACCGCCATGGACGACCGGGTGGCCAGTGCCACCGGTAGGCACGTGCCATTCGCCGCGTCACCCGTTGCCCTCCCGCCGGCGCCAACCACGGACGAAGTCGCAGCCGGCTCACGGCACCCACCGACGCCAAGAACGTCGACAGAGCGCCTGTCTTTTTTGTTGTGCTGCGCTTTCCGCCTGCGCACCAGACGGGACGCGTCAATTTTCTCCTTCATGGGCATCGCCGTCGTGGCGTGGAAGCTGGACTGCCTCGCCGCCTTGAACAACTGCGGGGACAGGAAGCTGCTCCGAGCGCGGCTGCTCGAGCTTTTTTCCGACCCCGTCGCGGCGCTGCGCTTCTTGGAGGAGACCTTCGGCGTAGGAGACCGCGGCATGCACCTTGGCGGGCGTCTGGCGGCCCACAAGCACGTGTCGGGGCAGCCAGCCTCGTTCCCGTCACAGGCGCTCCGAGCTGTAACCAACCCGGACATGGTCATCGGCGAGTGGATGAGCCGCAACCTGTGCACCCTGGAAGAGCTATCCCTGTCTGCCAGTGGGGCGCACGACCGGGGCTTGAGCGTCGCTGAGGTGGCGGCGCTGGGCGCTCGGCTCCGTTCCCCCGCGCTCGAGCGGGAGGCCCACAAGGTTGGTTGCGTCGTCCACTTCGACGGAGATCAGAGTAACAACACGCTCGGCCCCTCGAAGCTCCTGTTTAACTGGAACTTCTCCCTCGACGACGATGACGACCTGACCGCGCTCCTGCGTGTTTTGCGCCCTGTGCTCCGTAAGTGCCCACCGAACAGCTTGAATCGTGCCCTGCGCGTGCCTGTCGCGGTGGCAGGGAGCTCTTCTGTGGTGGGGGACGTCGTCCCCGTCGAGGCGGATGGAGGGAGACCGCCAGCCGGGGTTGTCGTCATCCCCGGAACGGACCCAACTGGCGGTCACCTGAGTAGAGTCAAGCGCAAGGCTGCGGGCGGCGCGGCCGGGCAGTCCAACCTCCCGGGCGCCTCACCCACTGCCAAGCCCAGGCGCGTGGCCGTCGTCAAGTCGGCACGCTGCACCGTGCCGACGGCGGCGATGTGCGCGTGCTCCCCCTCGCGTTCGGTCGGCGGCGGCCAGTCGTGGCTCGTCGCCGAGATCCGCAAGACCTGTCCGTGAACATCACTGTTCACTCTCCTGTTGCGTTGAACACAGAGCTCCACAGCGCATCTCGCTCGCCGGGCCGTTTGGTGCTTTTCTTCCCGGTGAGCGACAACTCGAGCAACCTGATGGGTGTGTGCTGAGGGTGCCGGGACAGTAGGGATAGCACGTTTTCTTTTTGTGCAAGATGACCATCGGCGGGGAATCGGTAGACGGTCTTTGTAATGGCGAGGGATTGGATATTATGGCCACGTGAAACCTCGTCTATGTTCCTCATACACCCTCGCTCGCCTATCTGCCCTGTACATGCATGTATCACGTGATTCGCGGGTAGTAGAAAACACAGTCCAGCCACGGCCCGCGTGTTTGATAGCTACACTGGTTCTCTTTGCACCTGTGGTATTGTCCACAAGCTTTTATGCCATGCATGCTCTTGCGCCCTGAAGAATGTCCAATGCTTCTGCATGATGGAGACGTCGCTGAGCACTTGTATCTGTCAGCAACGTCGCCTCGCTCATCGGTACCCCCCTCGGCTACGCACCAGGGGCTGAGGTGGATAAAGTTGAGCTAGATATATCCGCACAGTATACTTGGATATATCCAGATTCATGCCGTAGCTGCGTATTCTTAATGTACTCTGTCCATGCACCGACGATTATAATGTGCCTTAATAATTCTCTG
>ENA-ORXT01005789-ORXT01005789.1-marine-metagenome-genome-assembly--contig:-NODE-5789-length-11926-cov-3.816356_pt1 | contig 11926 bp, 8 predicted proteins | sample MGYA00237868_ERZ511482 | MGnify/ENA metagenome assembly ERZ511482 | reverse complement strand
GCCCGACCTTGTTGACACATAGAAACAAAGCGCACCAACAGGAGTCATCCCGAGCACGAAGTACAGCGCAGCTAACTTTCGCTACGAGAGCCCGGTCCCAAAAAAATCGCCCTAACCTCGCTTTTAGCTGGTTCGGGCGATTTTTTATGTAACTGACCTCCTGCGCTTAAGAGGTCAGACCTTAGCGGAGGCGGTCGGTCCGATCATATTTGGCGTGAGAAGCGAACGAAGCGATGGTTCTCAGCTCAAATATGTCGGTCCGGACACTCGAAGCGGGTCAAATAGGCAGGAAAAGAGCCCAATACAGATTTTTACTACCTTGTTGCAAACTAAACAGATCATGCAAAAGCGCTTACTCCCTTTGCTCATTTTAACCCTCCTCTGCACCTGCGTCCGCGCCCAGATAACGGACCCGAAAGCGACGGAATTCTACGAACCCGTGCCGCCAAAAGTGCAGGCCGCGCCCGTGTCCGTACCGCCGCCGAGTGACGCGATCGTCCTGATCGGCAAAAACGCCGATGCCTCCGAATGGGTAAACGCCAAAACCGGTGCTGCCGCCGATTGGTCGCAGGAAGGCGACGCCCTTGTCGTAAAGCCCGGCAGCGGTGCCATCAAGACCCGCCGTACCTTTGGCGACGTACAGCTACACGTGGAATGGCGCAGCCCTGACGAACCCGATAAAGAAGGGCAGCAACGGGGCAACAGCGGCGTTTTCTTCCACAGCCGCTACGAAGTGCAGGTGCTGGAAAGCAACGGCAGCGATACGTACACCAACGGGCAGGCGGGCTCCATCTATAAAGAAAACCCGCCACTGGTGAACGCCACCTCCGTGATGGGCGACTGGAACAGCTACGACATCGTGTTCCGCTCCCCCGTTTTTAATGACGACGGCATGGTGATCCGCCCCGCCTACGTCACCGTTTTTCACAATGGCGTGCTGGTGCAGAACAACTGGGAGATCAAGGGCACTACGGCCTACATCGGCTTGCACAAATACACCGCTCACCCCGACACGGGCAGCATTATGCTACAAGACCATTCCAATAAGGTGGCTTACCGGAATATGTGGGTGAGGGAGTTGTAGGGGGTAGTTTGGTAGAGGGTAGAGGGTAGAGCGGTAGAGGGTAGAGCGGTAGATGGTAGAGCGGTAGACGGTAGAGCGGTAGACGGTAGAGCGGTAGATCTACCGGGACGCTAAAAGGTCGCTCCGAGCATCTGTATAGCTTTCGCCGATTTTTGGCTTGCCTCAATACTTCGCACACGAAAGTACGGCAGTATTCTGGAAGCGCTTATTTTAACAGAAAATGGATAAAATTAAAATTTAAAACAAATTGTAATTATTGATTGGGTGCCCTATATTTGTTACCCATTTATTCACTCATTCTTTCATTCACTCATTCACTAATTCAATTATTCAATAATGACAGTACAAGAGATAGCTGACCGCCTGGTCGAACTCTGCCGTACGGGCCGCAATGACGAGGCCTACACGGAATTATTCGCCGAAAACGCCTCCGCCCATGAGATGCCGGGCTGGCCCGGAGCCGACACCCAGGGCCGCGCCGCGATGCTGGCCAAAAGCGCGGAATGGGCCAAAGACGTCAAGGAAGTCCACAAGATGGAGGTAACCGACCCGCTGGTTTACGCGGATTACTTTGCCATTGGTATGGGTATTGACCTCACGAAAAAAGACGGCGTCAGACGCTTTGAGCAGGAGATCTGTGTTTACACCGTAAAGGATGGAAAAATCGTGAGTGAGCGGTTTATTTATGCTATGCCGGGGTAGGGTAGTCTTGTAGTTCGGTAGTCTGGTAGGCTGCCGCAGGGGGTAGGTGTTGGAGGCGTAATAATTGCGCTTATTCAACATCTTACCGCCTCCAAAATGCGGTAGCCTACAAGACTACTGAACTACCAATCTAATATTTAATGTCCTTATTCTTCACCTTCTCCACCGAAGCTTTTATCAAGTCCTTCAGCACTTCCGTATCCACATCACTCAGGCGTTTGATGTAGAGGCAGCTTTTGCCCGTTTTATACTTTCCGAGCTTCGCCAGAAGATCGACTTCCCGCTCTACGCCACTCACTATGTAAATGCTGTGCGCTGCTTTCCGGGGACTAAAGCCGGTGATCATCGTATCTCCCTCCCGGCCACTTTCGTAGACGTAGTGGTAAGTACCGAAGCCAATAATACTCGGTCCCCACATTTTTGGCGGCTCTCCCGTTATCTCCTCCATGGTATCCATTAGCCACTGACCATCCGCTCGCTTCTTTTCATCAGCGACTGCGGCCAGAAAATCTGCTGGATAGACAGCAGTGGGCTTCGTTTTGGGTTCTTTTTTTGCCATACTTAAAGGTAATGATAATTGAAACTGTGATTCAGGATCATTCGCCATTCGCGCTATTTTTCCTACTTTGAGGCTTCCGCTTTTGAGCGGCCCTTACCTATGAAACCAGTATTCATGAGATTGACAAAACTTATAGTGCTTCTGGCGCTAACGCAGGTGCTGTGGATGGTAGAAGCCAAGGCACAGCAGACTTATCCCTATAACGGGGTCTATGACCAACGCTCCGGTCATTTTGCCTTCACGGGCGCTACCATTCACGTAAGCCCTGACGAGGCAGTGGAGAACGCCACCCTGATCATTAGAAAAGGCAAGGTTGTTGGTGTTACTGCTGCCGGCAGTGTTCCCGCAGGTGCCGTGGAAGTAAAGATGGACGGTAAACACATTTACCCCTCCTTCGTGGAAGTCTACGGAAACTACGGCATGCCCGAAGTCAAACGTGGTGGTGGTGGCTGGGGAGACCCTCCACAAACTAATTCCAAAACGCCCGGTGCCTTCAGCTGGAACCAGGCCATGCGCTCAGAAACGGAAGCTGCTGCCCTGTTCAAAGCCGATGGCAAAGCGGCCAAAGGCCTGCGCGATGCGGGCTTCGGCACCGTATCCACCCACCATCAGGATGGTATCAGCCGCGGCAGCGCCGCGGTCGTCAGCCTTGCCGATGGCAAGGAGAACGACCTCATCCTGAAGCGCCGCTCCGCCCACCACCTGAGCTTCAGCAAGGGGAGTAGCCGGCAGAACTACCCCAGCTCCCGGATGGGAACGATGGCCTTGCTCCGTCAGGCTTACCACGACAGTGATTGGTACAAAAAGCAACGAGGTGAAGAAACCAACCTCAGCATCGAAGCCTGGAACGACCTGCAGGGCTTGCCCCAGATCTTTGACGCCAGTGGCAACTGGCAGGATAACCTCCGGGCTGATATGATCGGCGACGAGTTCGGTAAGCAGTACATCCTGCTTGGTGGCGGAGACGAATACCAACGCCTCGAAGCGCTGAAAAAGAGCGGGGCTACTTTCATCTTGCCGCTGAAATTTCCCAAGGCCTACGACGTGGCTGATCCCTTTGCCGCTGACCTGATCAATCTTGGCCAGCTCCGCCACTGGGAGCGGGCCCCTGCGAACATGGCCGCCGTCGCCAAAGCGGGCATCCCCTTCGTGATCACTACGCACGGGCACAAAAAAATGAGTGACTTCACCGCTGCTCTGCGTAAAGCCGTTACCTCTGGTGCGGACGCAAAGATGGCCTTCGCCGCACTCACTACCGGGCCGGCTAAACTGCTCGGTGTCGGAGACATGGTTGGTACGCTGGAGAAGGGCAAACTGGCCAGTTTCTTTGTGACCGATAAGGATTACTTCACCGAGAAGGCTACCGTCTACCAGCACTGGGTGCAGGGTAAGCCCTACGTGCTGAAGGACCTGGACGTGGTCAGCCTCGCCGACGGTTACGAGATGATGATCGACGGTAAGTCATTTAAGGGTAAAGTCAGCGGCGATGCCGGCAGCCAAAAGATGAAGATCATGGCCGCTGGTGATACGACCGGAGTGGACGCTACGGCCTCCACGGCTAACGGCCTGATGACCCTGCGCTTCAAGCCCGAAGAGGCAGACGGTTTCTATCGCCTGGTCGGTGCGCCAACCAGCGAGGGGGACTATGCGGGCACCGGTCAGGATCCGGCAGGGAAAACGATTAGCTGGTCCGCCAAGGCAACCAGCGGTGACGATGCTCCCGAAAAAAAGGATAAGAAGGAAAAGAAAGAAGACGATGAGAAGATGGAATTCGTCAGCCGGCTCACCTACCCCAACATCGCCTATGGTGTAGAGGCCGGAGCAATGAAAACGGGCAAATACCTGATTCAGAACGCAACGGTATGGACGAATGAGGCGGACGGTATTCTGGAAGAAACCGACGTATTGATCGAGAACGGTAAGATCGCCGCTGTTGGCAAGGGCCTCTCTGCCGGAGGGGCGACCGTCATCGACGGAGAAGGGATGCACGTTACGGCGGGCATCATCGATGAACACAGCCACATTGCCCTGAGCAGTGTCAACGAAGGCAGTCAGGTTTCCAGCGCAGAAGTGCGGATGAACGACGTCATCGATGGCACGGACGAGAACATCTACCGGCAGTTGGCGGGCGGCGTAACGACCAGCCAGCTACTGCACGGCTCGGCGAACCCGATTGGTGGTCAATCCGCACTGATCAAACTCCGCTGGGGAAAAACCCCGGAGCAAATGAAGTACGCAGGCGCTGATGGCTTCATCAAGTTCGCCTTGGGTGAGAACGTGAAACAGTCTAACTGGGGCGACCTTTACCGCAACCGCTACCCACAGACGCGAATGGGCGTTGAGCAAATCTTCGAGAGCTACTTCAGCCGCGCAAAAGAGTACGGGGAAATGATGAAGTCGGGCAAACTGGTTCGCCGCGACCTCGATCTGGAAGCACTGCTGGAAATCCTGAACGATGAGCGCTTCATCACCTGCCACAGCTACCAGCAGGGAGAAATCAACATGCTGATGAAAGTGGCGGACCGCCATGGCTTCCGGGTCAATACATTCACACATATTCTGGAAGGCTATAAAGTGGCCGATCAGATGGCAAAGCACGGAGCCGCCGGCTCTACCTTCTCCGACTGGTGGGCGTACAAATACGAAGTGAATGAAGCCATCCCCTACAACGGGGCCATCATGCACGAACAGGGCGTACTGACGGGCTTCAACTCCGACGACGCCGAGATGGCCCGCCGCCTGAACCAGGAAGCCGGTAAGGCCGTCTTGTTCGGTGGCGTCAGCGAGGAAGAGGCACTGAAGTTCGTGACCCTCAACCCGGCGAAGATGCTGCACATTGACGACCGGGTAGGGAGCATCAAGGCAGGGAAAGACGCTGATGTGGTGGTTTGGAACAACCACCCGCTGAGCATCTACGCCCGCGCGGAGCACACCTTCGTGGATGGCATCGAGTACTTCAACCGGGCCAGGGACGCCGAGATGCGCAAAGCTGTACGGGAGGAGCGCAACGCCCTCATCCAGAAAAGCCTGGACGCTAAAAAGGGTGGGGCGAAAACCCAACGCCCTTCCGGCAAGAAGCGGCGGATGCTGCACTGTAACTCGCTGGATCATATGCAGGAAAAGCATGCGCATTAACCCCCTCCCCAACCCCTCCCCACGGAGGAGGGGCTATTTGAAAACGCTTAGCGTTTTATGCCATCAGGGCATCCTTTTAACCACAAAACAATCCGCATAATGACTTGCGTAAATAATAAACAACGGAGCTTTTTAAGCTTGCTCTTTTTAACCTTTCTCTGCACCTGTACGTTCGGCGGGCTCAGTAACCACGTCAGCGCCCAAAACCCCACTCCGGCGGCTGATCAGGATCGTCCGATTGTGTTCCGTAAAGCCACCATTCACGTTGGTGACGGCACGGTACTGGAAGAGATGGACATCCTGCTCGATGAGGGTAAAATATTAACCATAGAAAAAGACCTGGCCGCTCCGGCAAACGCGGACATCCTGGATGCATCTGGCAAGCACATCTACCCAGGCATGATTGCCCTCAATACCCAGCTTGGCCTGACTGAAATTGGTGCCGTTCGCTCCACCAATGACCAGCGGGAGACTGGACGGATTAACCCCAACGCCCGCGCGTTAATTGCCTTCAATACTGACAGCCAGGTGATCCCTACCGTCCGCTCGCGTGGTGTTTTGCTGGCGCAGATTGCGCCGGTGGGTGGCATGGTCAGTGGCCGTAGCAGCATGGTACAGCTTGACGGCTGGAACTTCGAAGACGCCGTAGTGGGCGAAGACGATGGCGTACACATCAACTGGCCCCGGCGTAACTCCTGGAGCTGGCAAACCCGTACGATTAGTGAGAATAAAGAGTACCCCAAGCAGGTCGCGGGACTGGAAAACTTCATGAAAGAAGCCGCCGCTTATTGCGGAGCTGGCCGCACGGGTGAACGGCTGCTGAAGCTCGAAGCCATGTGCGAAGCGATTGCCGGCTCCAAAAATGTCTACCTGCACATGCAAGGCCCACGGGAAATGATGCACGCCGTGCAGCTGGTGAAGAAGATGGGTGGGAAGCCGGTCATCGTTGGCGGTCACGAGTCTCACCTGATCGCCGATTTTCTGAAGCGGGAAAACGTCCCCGTCATCCTGATGAGCACCCAGTCCTTGCCCGATTCTCAGGACGAGGGCGTTGACGGACCCTACGCTAAGCCAGCGTTGCTGGCCGAAGCCGGCGTCGAGTTCGCCATCAGTCACGGCGGCTACTGGCAGCAGCGCAACCTGCCCTTCGTGGCGGGGCAGGCCGTCGGTTTCGGGCTCGACTACGAGCAGGCCATTAAAGCCATTACCCTGACACCGGCCAAAATTACCGGCATCGATAAAATGTACGGTAGCCTGGAAGAAGGAAAATCTGCTACCTTGATCGTCACTTTAGGCGACGTACTGGACATGCGGACCAACTACATAGAGCTCGCTTTCATCGATGGCCGGAAGATCGATCTGGATAATAAGCAGGCGGAGCTGAACCGGAAGTTTCGGGAGAAGTACCGGAGGGGGAAGTAGTCTTGTGGTTCGGCAGCCTACCAGACCATCAGACGACAAGACTACCGAAGTGCCGCAGCCGCAGGTGCAATGTTGGTTTTGAAAGCAATGTTCTACCTCCCGGACGCAACTTAGCGCTGGCTCATGACCTCTTAACGGTACAAGGACAAACCCCACTGCCTATGTCCAGCTACCGAGAAAGTCTTCGTAACCTGTACCGAGAGAACCCCTACAAGTTCCTGCTGGCCACCGCCTGGCACTACGCTAAGGGGATGCGCAAGAAGTATTTACTCATCTACCTGATGTTTACCGGGGTGAATCTACTGGTATCACTACCACCCCTGATCTTCGGATTTTACATTAATTTTTTGCAGCAGGGCGAGGGAGATCCCCTGCGTGGCACCCTGATCTACGTGGCGATCTACATTGGTATCAACCTGGGCTTGTGGACGCTCCAATGGCCCGCCCGGCTGATGGAACGTCGGATGGCCTTCGACATCAGCCAGAAACTGCTGATGGAGAGCTACGATAAGATCATCCACCTGCCGCTGGCCTGGCACCGGGAACACCACAGCGGGGACACCATCAACCGTGCCCGGAAGGCCTACGAAGCGCTCAAGAACTTCTTTGATAACGGCTTCGCCTATTTTCAGACAATCGCGCGGATGGTTTTTGCCATTGCGGCCATTGTCTGGTTTAGCCCGGTGTTTGGTCTGATCGCGCTGGCGTTCGGGGCGATCATTCTGCTAACGGTACTTGGTTTTGACGAGCCGATCATTAAGGCAAATAAAGAGACGAACGACCGGGAGAATGAGCTGATGGCTGGTCTGTCCGACAACCTCGGTAACATCATCACCGTGACGACCCTGCGGCTGGGTAAGCGGACGGCGGAAGCCATCCGTAAACGCATCGGCAAGGTGTGGCCGCCGTTTTTGAGAAATACTAAAGTGAACGAAGCGAAGTGGTTCTCCGTCTCGACGCTGGTGAGCCTGATGTACGCGGTGTTGGTCACCAGCTACGTGTGGAGCAATCATATACCCGGCGAGGTCTTTCTCGTGGGTGGGCTGGTGACGCTCATCGGTTACATCAATCAGTTTTCCGGTAGCTTAAGCAACCTGACGGCGCAGTATAACCAGATTATTCGCTTTCGGTCGGACCTGGCGGCCATTGAGCCGATTGACGAGGCACATGAGTTGGCGGCGCGGCCAACGGCCGCGGGGCCGATCCGGCGAGATTGGACGGAACTTACCGTCAGCGATCTCAACTTCCGCTATGCGGAAGAAGGATCGGGCATCCATGACCTGAGCCTGAACCTCGACCGGGGCCGGCGGGTGGCCCTCATCGGCCCGAGTGGAAGCGGTAAGACGACGACGCTCTATACGTTGCGGGGGCTGTATCCTCCGGAGGAAATTACCTTGCACTTCAACCCTCCCCTTCGGGGACCAGCGCGGAGCGCTGAAGAGGGGACTTTGCACCTGCGGCCCCGCCTGAGCTTGCCGAAGGGCTCCGGCGCCCAGCTCTTCTCCCAAACCACCCTCATCCCCCAAAGCCCGGAAATTTTTGAAGAAACGCTGCGCAACAACCTCACCATGGGCCTCGACCGCAGCGGCGAGGAGCTAGAACGCGCCATCCACCTCTCCGTCCTCGAAGACGTGATCGAACAGGCGGACGATGGCCTGAATACCTTCCTCAGCGAAGGCGGCGCTAACCTGAGCGGCGGCCAGCGCCAACGCCTCAGCATCGCCCGGGGCATCCTGGCGGCGGATACTTCCACGCTGCTGTTACTAGACGAGCCGACGAGCAGCCTCGACCCCAATACGGAGATTATGGTCTACGAGCGCCTCTTCGAAGCCTTCCCCGACAAGACGATTGTCTCCACCCTCCACCGGCTCCACCTGCTGCGCTACTTCGACCATATCTACTACATGGAAGACGGTCGCATACAGGCGGAAGGGACGCTGGAGGAACTGCTGGAACGGAGTGTTGCGTTTAAGGCGATGTATTTGGAACAAGTGGGGGCGTAGGCCCATCCCCCAAACATTCCCGACCTTTGCGCCGTCCTACCCAAGACGGACAACTCTAGCCTATGAATATTGTCATTGCCGGTGCCGGCGACGTTGGCTTCCACCTGGCGGAATTGTTGGTGACGGAAAACCAGAACATCACCCTGATCGACAACGACCAGGAAGTGCTCGATTATGCCGGTAGTCACCTGGACGTATTAACCGTTCGGGGCGACGCTACCAGCATCGCCACGCTGGACCAGGCCCGTGTAGGAGACTCCAACCTGATGCTGGCCGTAACCACCTCGGAGAAAACGAACATGATGGCCGCCATCATCGCCAAAAAGATGGGCTGCCGCCGGGTCATCGCCCGGGTAGACAACGAGGAATACATGGAGCCGGAGCACGAAGAGACGATCTGCTCGCTCGGCATTGATCAGATCATCAGCCCGCGGCAGCTGGCCGCAAAGGAAATCGAACGACTCATCAAGCAATGTTCCTTTACGGACATCTTCGAGTTTGAGGAAGGTAAGTTGTCTCTGGTGGGCATCACCCTGGAGGACAAGAGCCCTCTGGTGGGCGTTCGACTGAGCGACATAAAGCACCTGCGGTCAGCCGTAGGCCTGCACCCGATCGCTATTTTGCGTGGGCACAAAACGATCATCCCAAGAGGGTTTACCCAGCTGATGCGCAACGATCATATTTACTTCATCACTCAGCCGGATAAACAGGAGCAGGTGGAGGAATTCGTCGGCAAAAAGCACCAAAAGGTGAAGAATGCCATGATTTTGGGCGGTACCAATCTGGCCATCTCCACGGCACGGCGACTGCAGGACAATTACAGTGTGACGATGATTGCCCGGACGAAAAAGCGCTGCCAGGAAATCAATCAGCAACTCAATAATGTGCTCGTCATCAAGGGCGAATACACCAACATCGATTTGCTTCAGGAAGAAGGTCTGGACAGTATGGATGCATTCATTGCGCTGACGGACAACAGCGAGACGAACATCATCAGCTGCCTGACTGCCCGCAACCACGGCGTGTATAAAACCATCGCCCAGGTGGAAAACAAGGAGTACATCCACATTAGCCAGAACATCGGGGTGGATACGCTCATCAATAAAAAGCTGCTGGCGGCTAACAGCATCTTCCGCTTTGTGCGGAAGGGGAACATCGAGGCCATTACCAGCCTTCACGGCGTTGACGCCGAGGTGATTGAATATGTGATCACTAAGTCTAACCAGATTACCAAAAAGCAAGTCAAGGATTTGCACTTCCCGGATACGGCCCTTATCGGCGGTGTCATCCGGGGAGAAAAAACCTTGATCCCCAACGGAAATACGCAACTTCAACTCGACGATAAAGTCATCGTATTCGCCCTGCCGGAGGCGATTAAGCGGCTGGAGGAACTGTTTAGGTAGAGTTGTTTTGTAGTCGGTAGTGTTGTAGTCGGTAGACCGACACTACAGACTACCGCTCTACCGTCTACAATTCTACCGTCTACTAATCTACCGATTAAAAATGATCAACTACCGCCCCATCGCCCGTGTCATCAGCATCCTGCTTTGCATTGTGGGGGTGATGATGTGGACGGGGCTTCCCTTCAGCCTGTACTTCGGTGAAGATCCGGGGCCGCTATTGTTGGCGGGGCTTACGTCCATTGCGGTGGGCGGAGGGTTGTTTTTGGTGAGAAGCCCGAAGGGGATCCCGATCCGTAAGCGGGAGGGCTACCTGATCGTTGCCCTCAGTTGGGTGGGGATGGTGCTCTCCGGTATGTTACCCTATCTGTACAGTGGTATGATCCCTACCTTGCCGGAGGCGATTTTTGAGACGGTGTCTGGTATGACGACGACCGGAGCTTCGGTGCTGACGGATATTGAAGTGCAGCCCCGGGGGCTGCTCTATTGGCGCAGCCTCACCCAGTGGATTGGCGGAATGGGAATCATCGTGCTCACCGTCGCCGTCTTCCCGCTGCTGGGCATCGGCGGCATCGAACTGTTTGCCGCCGAAGCGCCGGGGCCTACGTCGGATAAACTCCATCCACGCATCAGTGAAACGGCCAAACGGCTGTGGTTTATTTACGTCGGGCTTACGGGCTTACTGATGATTATGCTGAATCTCTTTGGGATGAGTCCCTACGAGTCCGTCAATCATGCCCTGACGACGATGGCGACCGGTGGCTTCAGCACCCGCAATGCGAGTGCAGCAGCCTTCGGGCCCTCCATTCAGTACCTGCTCGTGTTCTTTATGTTTCTGGCCGGGGTGAACTATACGGTGCTGTATTTGAGTTTGAAGCGGCGATGGACTGAGGTATGGCGCAGTGATGAGCTGAAGGCTTACGTTGGTCTGGTAGTATTGCTCACACTGATCGTGACGGCAAAAGTGTACTACGCTACCGGCGGAGCGGACTTTGAGCAAGCCTTCCGGGACAGCCTTTTTCAGATCGTGAGCCTGATCACGACGACCGGCTTTGTCTCGGCGGATTACACGAGTTGGTCCACCAGCCTGACCCTGATTTTTTTCGTACTTCTTTTCCTGGGAGCCTGTGCGGGCTCCACATCGGGTGGGATCAAGCTGATCCGTCATCTGGTGTTTTTCAAGAACAGTTACCTGGAATTTAAGCGAATTCTTCACCCCTCCGCCATTGTGCCGCTGCGGGTGAATCGTGAGGTAGTACCCGGAAAAATCATTACCCGCGTCTTTAATTTTTTGCTGTTGTACCTGATGCTTTTCGTTTTTGGCTCGGTTGTGCTGGCGATGATGGGACTGGACTTTATGACCTCTATCGGTGCGATGGCTACCTGCCTCGGAAACGTTGGCCCGGGCATCGGTGGTGTTGGCCCGGTAGACAATTTTGCCTGGTTGCCGGCGCACATCAAGCTCTTTCTCTCCTTCGTGATGATCATCGGGCGCTTAGAAATTTTTACGGTATTGGTGCTGTTTACGCCTTACTTCTGGCGGTTGAATTAGGGGCTCCGACACTTCGGCAGGCTCAGCGGGGACCGCAGGTGCAAGGGGAAGTTGGAAGGCAAAGCCAGC
>ENA-ORXT01005787-ORXT01005787.1-marine-metagenome-genome-assembly--contig:-NODE-5787-length-11928-cov-6.113071_pt1 | contig 11928 bp, 9 predicted proteins | sample MGYA00237868_ERZ511482 | MGnify/ENA metagenome assembly ERZ511482 | reverse complement strand
CGGTGCTGGTCTCGCTGGCGATGCGCGATTCCATCGTCTTCTTCTTCGGCCCGACCGAACTGATGGCCAAGGAGGCGGATGGCGAGATCGGCGCCGACCGCCGCCTGCGCGTGGGCGGCATGGTGGTCGAGGGATCGTTGACGCGCGGGGCGGGCGAGACGGTGACGTTCTCCGTCACCGACATGCAGTCGGCGGTCGACGTCGCCTACAAGGGCGTGCTCCCCGACCTCTTCGCCGAAGGGCAGGGCGTCGTCGCCGAAGGGTATTTCGAGCGGGGCAACTTTCGCGCCGTCTCCGTGCTGGCCAAGCATGACGAGAAATACATGCCGCGCGAGGTGACGAGCGCGATGGAAGCGGCCGCGACCCTCCAGGAGTGAGCGCGGCCACGGACGATTGCGGGCGGCAGGTGATTCGCGTGACGGTAGGTCCGGCGAGCCGGGTCCTGCGCCGCCCGAAGACCCCCGGATTTCTCCCTGTCCCACGTCATTCTCCCCGTGGCGCCTCCCCCGCGCGAGACTGGACCGGGGCAAGTGTGACATTTTTGCGAGCATCCATGGCGTGGAATCGTCGTTCGTCAAGCATGTGACCCGACGTTAGTCTGTACAATGCAGGGCCATGAGTCCTGAAATCGCGTATGATTTTGCGGACGCGTCCCGAGGTCGGACCCTCTCGTCGATGGTTCCGCCCGCAACGGCTCCCCGCATAATCCGCCTGCTGACGTAAGGTCAGCCTGTACAAACGTCCCATGCGGCTCGATACCGCGTAAGGAAAAGACTTCGGCCCCACACGGGTGACAATAATCCGCCGAAAAAATGGCGGGAACGGGAGATCAGGATGACTTTCAGAGTAAAATCGCTTCTGGCCAGCACCGCGCTCGCCATGACCATGACGACCGCGGCGGTCGCCGATGAATTTCGCATCGACCGCCTCTTCGTCGTCGGCGACAGCCTCAGCGACGGCGGCACCTATTCGCAGGTGATCAGCGCCTCGAACCCCGCCGCCCCCGATATCCGCTATCGCTTTCTCAACAACGCGGCGGACGGCTCCAGCCGGGTCTATGCCGAAACGGTCGCCGAAGGGCTGGGGATCGGTCTCGAACCGAACTTCATCAACGGCGTCGCGGCGCCCGACGGCGCGGGCGGTTTCGTCACCGTCGCCGAGCCGATCCCCGTCGGGGGGCGCAACTTCGCGCAGGGCGGCTCGCGCGTCACCGAAGGAACCGACGGCACGAACAACATCACGCAGATCCCCTCGACCGTCCAGGTCGACCGCCTGCTCTCCGCCACCCCCAGGTTCGACAGCAGCGACCTGGTGATCTACTGGGTCGGCGCGAACGACATCTCGACGAATGCCGAAGCCGTCGGGGCGGCGGCGAGGACGGCGGGTATCCAGGCAACCGTCGCGGGCGGCACGCAGGCACAGGTGCAGGCTGCGGTGGCCGCCGCGACGCAGCAGTCGAGCCAGGAAGCCGGACAGGCCGTCGGCCTCGCCGCGACGCAGGCGATCGGCCAGGTGCAGCGCCTCATCGATGCGGGGGCGACCAACCTCGTGGTCGTGACGATCCCCGATCTCGGCGCGCAGACACCCATCGGTACGGCCGCCGGTCCCCGGGGGGCCGCGCTCCTGTCCGGTCTGACGGCCACCTACAACCAGATTCTCGTGGACGGGGTGGCCGGGCGCGCGACGGTCGTGGATGCGGGGGCCGTGCTCGGCGACGTGCTGGCCGACCCGACGCGATACGGCTTCGCGGCCGTCGACCACACCTCTCTCGCCAATACGAAATGCAACAACCCGCTGACCGATTCCGCCCTCCAGTGCATCGACGGCTTCACGACGCAGCCCGGTTCCTTCGTCTTCGCCGACGATCGCCACCCCACCGCGCTCACGCACCGCACGCTGGGCGAGCTGGCGCTGTCCGCGCTGGTCGCCATCGGCCAGGCCGGGGTCATCCCCGTCGCCACGATCTCCGGCCTGCGCCAGCAGTCGGTCGGCCTCGAACAAAGGCTCAACCTCGGCGCGTTCTTCGTCAACGACGACGAGGGCAACCGCATCCGGCGCCCTATCGGCAATGTCGAGATCTATGGCGGCGGCGAGGTCGGCTTCTACGAGAGCGACCCGCAGCAGGTGGTGCCGGGCTTCGACGCCACCACGCAGGTCCTCAAGGTCGCCGCGGACGTCATGGTCTCCGACAACGTGATGCTCGGTGTCGGTGCCAGCATCGACCACGGCCAGATCGACTATGCCGGCGACGTGGGCGGCTTCGACGAGCGCCTCTTCGTGGGCGGTGTCTTCGGCGTGGCCCAGATCATCCCCGGCGTCTACGTCAACGGCTTCCTCGGGGGCGGCCTGATCGACGTCTACGACATCGACCGCAGCTTCACGACCACGAGCCTTTCCGGCGACGTGATCAGCCGCAACAACTACAGCGCCGATACCGACGGCACCTACTTCATCGCCCGTACCAATGTCGGCGCGGTCCTGCCGATCGGCAACGGCTTCGCGGTCAATCCGAGCGTGGGTTTTGCCTTCGAGCGGGTCGATATCGACGGATACAACGAGCGCGCGAGGGACGGTGCCCCCGGCGCGCTGGCCGCACGGGTGGGCGATCTGGAATATGTGGGCCATCGCGGAACCGTGGCGCTGGGCGGCTTCTACCGTCCGCCGTCGGACCCGACCTGGACCTTCGGCCTGCGCGCGTCCTACGAGCATGATTTCAACGACGACAACGTCGAGGTACCCTTCGCCGTCGGCACCTCCCCCACGAACGTGCAGGTCGCGCCGCGCCCCGACGATTCGTACGGCCTGCTCGCCGCGACGGTCGTGAAGGAACTGACGCACGACACGTCGCTGAGCTTCCAGGGGACCACCAACTTCGCGCAGGACGGGGTGACGGGCTACACCGCCAGCCTCGTGTTCAAGCACACGTTCTAGGCTCGAACGCATCGCGACAGCATGCAACGGAAAAGCCCCGGTTCGCGCCGGGGCTTTTTTTCGTTGTCAGGTCGGCAGCCGCGCGTTGATGACGTAATCGAGCATCTGCACCACCTGCTCGGGGTGTTCCGCCACCGCGAGCGCCGCCGCGTTCACTTCCTTGAGCGCGTGGGCGTGGTCGGCGCCGTGCAGCACGATGAGCGGGGTTCCCATCGCCGCCGCCATGCCTGCGTCGAACGCCGCGTTCCACTGCTTGTACTTCTCGCCGAAGCGCACGACGACGATATCGGCCCGCTCCATCAGGGTGCGGGTGCGGATGGCGTTGAGCTTCGCACCCTTGTGGTCGTGCCACATCTTGTTCGGCTCGGCCCCGAGAATCGCGACGCCGCAATCGTCCGATGCCTCGTGATTCGTGACGGGGGCGGTGAACTCGACCGGCAACCCGGCCTCGCGCGCCCCGGCCTCGATCCGTTCGCGCCAGTCGGTATGGATTTCGCCTGACAGATAGACGGTCCAGGTCATCGCGTGCCTCCTCGTTCATGGGTCTGGCGGCGATGTAGGGCGCGGGGCGCGCATGTCAGCGCAGGCGCCGCGAAACCCATCCCTTCAGCAACCCGTTCTCGTGATCGAGCGCCTGTCGCAGCCAGGGCCGCGCCCCCGGTGGCCTCCGATCCTCGTAGGGTGCATACGCCGCGTCGAGCGCCGCGCGCCGTCCGTCCTCGACGCTGAAGATGGCGAAGATCGCCATCCGTCCGTCCACTTCCAGAAACCCAGCGAGGCAGCGCACGAAATGCATCGTCCCCGTCTTGGAGCGCAGGGTGTAGGGCGGCAGTCCGGCCCCGGACCCGCGCAGCTTGCCCTGCGTGTGCAGCCCGACGAACCCGCTGCCGTAGCGCTCGTGGCCCGCGCGCAGGATATCGGCCATCTGACGCGGGGCGATGCGCGAGTTGCTGCTCAGGCCCGAATGGTTCTCCAGCATCGCGTCGCCCCGCACGATCCCCTGATCGCGCAGCCATCCGGTGGTCGCCGCCCCCGCATCGGCCACGGTGAGCGGGGTGGCGCCGATGCGCTGGGCGGCGGCGATGCCGAGCATCTCGGCCGAGAGGTTGTTGGAATAGCGCATCATCTTCTTGATCTGGGCGAAGACGACGTCGGAGCGATGCAGCGCCAGCGGCGCATCGGTCGGCAGGGCGCCCGTCTCGCGCGCCTCGGGCATCGCGATCCCCTCCGCCGCGCAGAGGTCGCGGAAGACTGCGGCGGCGTAGAGCGCGGGGCGGCGCACGGGATACCACCGCTCGCCATCCTGCGCCATGTCCTGCGCCGGGATCGTCCACACCTCGCGCGAACCGACCAGCGAATGGTACGGGTTGCCCCCCGCCCGCGCGCCGATGCTCCCGGCGGGGATCGAGCGACCGTCGGCATGGGCGATGGCGTCCAGCGTCCGCCTGCCCGCGCCCTTGCGCCAGCGCATCAGGACGCGGTTGAAATTGAGGCAGAGCGGGCCGATGGCGGGGTTGTAGTTCGCCTGCAACGGCTGGTTCGGGTTGAGCACGTCCGCGCGCGGGCCGTCGACCCCCGCAACGAGGAACGACCCCGCGACCCGCCGCACGCCCTTGGCGCGCAGGGCCTTGGCCAGTTGCGCGAGGTCGGCGGTGTCGAGCGCCGAATCGCCGCCCCCCACCAGAATCAGATCGCCCCCGAGCGTGCCGCCTTCCAGCGGGCCGGTGCCGTGGACTCGCGTGAGGAAACGGGTCGTCGGGGCAAGTGTCGACAGGGTGACGAGGGCAGTGGCCGACTTGGTCGTGGAAGCGGGGATGAAGGCATCGTCCGCCGCGCTCGAATCGAGGACGGCGCCGGTCGCCGCATCCATCAGGATATGACCGGTCCGGCCCGGCGGCCGCGGGGGGATCGCCGCGCCCGGCCCGGTCGGCCATGCCGCAAGAGCCGCGGCCCCGCCGATGAAGCGCCGCCGCGTCGTCATGCCCACGCCCCGCTCGCGCGCAGGGCGGTGGAGGAGAGCGGCGACATCGCATGCGTCAGCATCGACCAGCAGGGCGCCGCGCGAAAGGGCAGGGCGGCGGCGTCGCGTTCCGGGATGCGGGATGCGGCGAAGCGGCGGGCCGCCTTGGACAATCCCGCGCGCACCTGCTCGCCGGGCCGGGCCATGACGGCGACGGGCAGGGCCTGCATGATATCGGCCCAGCGGTGCCAGCGATGGAAATCGGACAGGTTGTCGGCGCCCATCAGCCAGACGAACCGCACGGCGGGATAGCGGATCATCAGCGCCCCCAGGGTGTCGATGGTGTAAACCGTGCCGAGATCGCGCTCGATGCCGGTCGCGAGAATGCGGGGGTGGCCGTCGATCACCCGCCGCGCCGCATCCAGCCGCCGCTCCAGCGAGGCGGGCGGGTTCGGCTTCAGCGGATTGCCGGGGGAGAGGAGCCACCACACGCGGTCGAGGCGCAATCGCTTCAGCGCGACGCGCGAGATATGGCGGTGGCCGCCATGCGCGGGATCGAACGACCCGCCGAGCAGGCCGACCCGCAGGCCGGGGGCGGCTATGGGACGTGTCTGAAACAAAAAACTCTCCCGCGCAGGCATGCGCGAGAGAGCCGTATCATCCGTGCGGATGCAGGTCCAGTCGGCCCGAAGGGCGACCGGTCCGAATTACATGGCGCAGGCGAACTGCTCGTTTGCCGCGAGCTGGATCAGCGTGCCGCCGCGGTTGACGCAGTCGATCAGCGCCTCGTCGACGATGTTGGTCGTGCCCTGGTACGAGGAGTGCGCGTCGGCGGGAAGCGAGTGGGCCGAAGCGGTCGCGGGCTGGGCGACTTCCTTCTCGTAGTTGCAGAAGTAGGTGAAGTCTTCACGCTGCTTCGCGATCCCGTCATTCTCGTAGCAGGCGCGGAGCGTTCCGTCTGCGCCGCTCATGTCGAGCGTTGCCATGGCGGAGGGGGCGCCGACCGGCTCGACGTACTCGACGGCGTCGACGGTCTGGATCGCGCTGTCATTGACCTGGGGGATGGCGACGACGACGTCGCCGTTACCGTAGACGGGGGCGGTGTAGGCTTCGGGGGTTGCCACGGTCGTGACGCTCTGTGCGGAAGCAACGCCGGAGAGGAGGGTGGAAGCGGCGATGACGGCGACGAAAGAGAATTTTACCACGGGTTGGCTCCTGCCTGTAAAGGTATGAAGACGCTCATAATTCATTCGGTTTCGAGCGACTGCCAGGCCGTTCATCGGCTGGCGATGACGTGTCTGTACGGGAGGAATTCTGAACGTGGTAATAAAAAAGGACACGCCCGACACTCACGCCACATTTCAGACTGTGTCGCGAAGCTCACGACACACTGAAAATTAACGCAAAAACCCCCAACTGCGGCAGGATGACGCAGGCTCCGAATAAGGCGGAACTGTGTCATATTCGCCCCGATTGCGCAGGGTAAAACAGGGTCTGAATGTCGATCTCGGCGTTTATGGTCCCGTTTTTGATTCGTAAAAGCTCATTTCCCGATTCGGAAACGCCGATAAGGCGAGTCGTCACATCCCTAAAGTGACGCCGAAGCAAAAAAGTTCCCGCGAACGATACGAATTTCTAACCTGTCATCCGGAGGGGTTCCGGACCGCGCGGGCTGGACCGTTCGGTGGTCAGCGGCCATAGTCGGGGCGAACAGAAAGAACCGATCCCCTGACCCGTTCCGAGAGGCCCGTCCCATGCGCAGATTTCTCAGCACCCTGTCCGTTCTCGCCGTCGTCGCCGCCGCCATGCCGACCCTTGCCGTCGCCGAGGACCGCGTGACGTTCAAATCCGCCAAGACCGCCTCGTCCTACTACCAGATGTCGGTGCAAATCGCCGAAGCGGTGAAGAAGGCCACGGATGGCGAGATCGTCGTCACGGTCGAGGAGAGCCAGGGATCGGTGCAGAACGTGACCGAGGCCGCGCGCCGCCCCGGCAACTACGTCTTCACGACGCCGCCTTCCCTCGTGCGGCTGGCGCAGGGCGGAAAGGCGATGTTCGAGGGGAAGGAGAACCCCGCCTTCGCCGATATCCGCGCGCTCTTCCCCATCCCCTCGCTGACCATGCATTTCGTGACGCGCGCCGATGCCGGGGTCGAGGAATTCGGCGACCTGAAAGGCAAGACCATCCTCATCGGGCGCGGCTCCTTCGGTGCGCGGGAGGGGGCGAAGTATCTGGATCTCTTCGGCCTCGAAGGCGGGGTCGAGCTGGCCAATGTCGAACTGAACGCCGCCGTCGCCGCGCTGAAGAATCGCCAGATCGACGGGTTCGTGACCGCCGGGTCGTATCCCGCGCCCAACGTGATCGAGGCGGCGGCGGGCACGGGCATTGCGCTGTTGTCCATGAGCGACGATCAGGTGACGATGACGGGGCGCACCCGGCTGGTCATCCCCGGCGGCACCTATGCGGGTGTCGACGAGGACGTGGTGACGACCTCGCTGCCCGTGATCGCCCATGCGACGACGCGGATGGACGATGACACGGCCTATGAACTGACCAGGGCGTTCTGGACCGCCAAGGGCGAGATGGCCGAGGGCGCGGCGTGGTGGAACGGGGTTTCCGCCGCAATGCTGGAGAACGTCCACGGCAAGATCCATCCCGGCGCGCTGCGCTATTACGACGAGGTGGATGTCGAGGTGCCCGAGAGCGCGCGCTGAAACCCGGGGTCGATACTCTTACCGCACCCCGCCCCGGCCTTGAGCCGGGGCCTTCTTCTCTTATGGAGATCGCTATGCGCTTCGATGCGAACTCCTGTTCCGAAACGAAGGAGGCCCCGGATCAGGTCCGGGGCAGCGCTTTTTCGTGACGACGGAACTTCCGGCCCCGACCCGCACTCCGCTCTGGATCGCCCTCGGCGCGCTCTCCATCGCCTTTCATCTGTGGCTGATCTTCAGCGGGTTGATCCCCAACCTCGTCACTCGCCCGCTGCACATGGCGCTGGCGCTGCCCTGGGTCTTCGTCTTTCTCGCGAAATCGCGGGGAGGGCGAATCACCGGCGCGGCCATCGCGGCGGTCGGCGTCGCGGCGTGCCTCTGGATCGCGGCGAACGAGGCGCGGCTGGGCGACCAGTACGGCTATCTCGAAGGGCCGTTCCAGCTCTGGCTCGCGGGCGCGCTCGTTCTGATCGTGCTGGAGATGGCGCGGCGGGCGGTGGGCTGGCCCCTGCCGCTCATCGCCGCGCTGGCCCTGGCCTACGGATTGCTCGGCCAGCACCTGCCCGGCGAGTTCGGGCATCCCGGCCTTCCGGTGCGCAGCTTTCTGGGCACCATCGCTATTGCGGAAGGGGGGCTGTGGGGGTCGCTGACCGGCGTGTCCGTCTCGATCATCGCGATCTTCGTCATCATGGGCGCGGTGCTGAACGCGGGGGAGGCGGGGCAGGGGTTCATGAATCTGGCCAGCGCGGCGGCGGGTCGGTTGCGCGGCGGGGCGGCCAAGGTCTCGGTCCTCTCCTCCGCGCTCTTCGGGTCGATCTCGGGGTCCGCGTCGGCCAATGTCGCCTCGACCGGGGCGATCACGCTGCCCGCCATGCGTAGCTTGGGCTATCCCAAGCGACTGGCGGGCGCGGTGGAGGCGGTGGCGTCCTCGGGCGGGCAGATCATGCCGCCGCTGATGGGCGCGGGGGCGTTCGTGATGGTCGAGCTGACGGGCATTCCCTATACCTCGATCATGGCGGCGGCGCTCCTGCCCGCCATTCTCTTCTTCGCGACGGTGTGGATCGGCATCGACGCCTATGCCGCGCGCCACGACCTGCAACCCCTGCCGCGCGACCGGATGCCCCCTGCGCGCCTCGTCCTCGTGACCGGCGCGTTCTTCCTCGTCCCCTTCGCCGTGCTGATGGAACGGATGTTCCGGGGCGGCTATACCCCGCAATACGCCGCCGCCTGCGCCATCCTCGCCGCCACCGTGCTCCTCGCCTTCGATACCGGCCTGCGCCCGAGCGCCGCGCGCCTCGCCCGGCGCATGGCCCGCGCGTCGCTGGCGGCGGGGGAGCAGATCGCGGTGATCGCCTCGATCATCCTGTGTGCGGGACTGATCATCAGCGTGCTGGGACAGACGGGACTGGGCGTCAAGATCACGTCGCTGATCCTCTCGGCGGGGGGCGAGCGGCTCTGGCCCGCGCTCCTCCTCACCGCGCTCGCGTGCCTGCTGCTGGGGATGGAGGTGCCGACGACCGCCGCCTACGTCATCTGCATCTCGGTCGCGGGGCCTGCATTGCAGAAGCTGGGGCTGGACCCGCTGACGGCGCATCTCTTCGTCTTCTGGTTCGCGCTCCTCTCGACCATCACGCCGCCCGTCTGCGGCGCGGTGTTCATCGCCGCCGGAATGGTCGGGGAGGACTGGCTGAAGGTCGCGCTGACGGCCATGGCGCTGGGCGTGGGGTTGTACCTGATTCCGCTGGCCATGGTCGCGAACCCCGCCCTGATCGGATTGGGGGAAACACCTTTTCAAGCCTTCCTGACCGCGATACAGATCGGTGCGGGCTTGGCTTTCGTGTCGCAGGGGCTTATCGCTCCGGGTACGATTCATGCGCGGATCGTCAAATTCATGGCGGGCATGACGATTCTCTTCCTCCCGCAGGTCTTCCTTTCGTGATCGCGCGTCGTTTCATCTTACCGCGACGACAAGAAGTGAGATAAACAGTTTCGAAGGTTGACACAAACTCCTTGTCCGGACGAAACCGGTCGTTCCAAGAAACGGCTGTGACTGGCGAACGGAAGACGAATGCGCATTCTCGTGACGAACGATGACGGTATCGACGCTCCCGGCCTCGCCATTCTGGAGGCGGCAGCGCGGTCCATCTCCAACGATGTCTGGACCGTCGCGCCCGCCACCGAGCAGAGCGGCCAGTCCCAGGCGCTGACCCTGGCCGACCCCCTTCGGATCGCGCGGCTGGGCGAGCGGAGGTACTCGGTCAACGGGACCCCGGCGGATTGCGTGACCATGGCGCTGCACGTCGCGATGGGCCGCGCGCCCGATCTGGTGCTGTCGGGCATCAACCAGGGGTTCAACGTCGCCGACGACATACCGTATTCGGGCACGGTGGGCGCGGCGCTGCATGCCGCTTCCGCCGGTATCCGCGCCATCGCCTTCAGCCAGGCCTACAAGCGTCTGGGCCAGGACGACGACGAGGACATCTGGAGCGCCGCCCGTGGTCATTGCGCCGATACGCTGCGCGCGCTGCTCGCTACCGAGCAACCGCAGGGCACCGCCCTCAACGTCAATTTTCCGCCCGTGCCCGCCGACGCGGTGTCCCCGGATCTCGCGGTCGTGAGGCAGGGCATGCGGGCCGAACAGGACGTCTATGTCGACGACCGGGTCGATGCGCGGGGCCACCCGTATTTCTGGGTCCGCTTCCGGCGCGAGGCGGGCAACCCGCCCGAGGATACGGATCTGGGCGCGCTGGCCGCGAACCGCATCGCCGTCACCCCCTTGCGCGCCGATCTCACCGACGCCGCATCGCTCGCCCCCCTCGCGGCCGCGCTGGCCCGATGACGCCTGCCGTCACGGCGTTCCTGGGCCTGTTGCAGGATGACGGCGTGACCGACCGGCGCGTGCTCGACGCCATGGCCCGCGTGCCGCGCGAGCGGTTCGTCGAACCGGAATTCGCGCCGCGCGCCTACGAAAATCTGCCCCTGCCCATCGCCTGCGACCAGACGATCAGCCAGCCCTCCGTCGTCGGCCTGATGACGCAGGAACTCGCCGTCGAGAGCCGCATGAAGGTGCTGGAGGTCGGGGCGGGGTCGGGGTACCAGACCGCGATCCTCGCCGGATTGTGCCGCCGCGTCTACGCCCTCGAAAGGCACGCTCCCCTGGCGGCGAAGGCGCGGGAGCGTCTGGAATCGCTGGGCATCTCCAACGTGATCCTCGCCCATGGCGACGGGTCGGAGGGCTGGCCGCGCCATGCCCCCTTCGACCGCATCCTCGTCGCCGCCGCCGCCGAGGATCCGCCCCGGCCCCTGCTCGACCAGTTGCGCGTGGGGGGCATCATGATTCTTCCCATCGGCGAGGAGGGCACGCTGCAACAGCTCATAAAAGTAACGCGAGGTGAGACGGAATTCACCTATGAGGAACTGTCACCTGTGCGTTTCGTGCCACTTTTACACGGGTTTGGGTAAATTATCCCTTTCCGGGAACATCACCCGTTTAAGCATTTCTTAGGGCGGTTACACTTTACTCGATATATCTTTTCGGTAAGAGGATTGCTCCTTATGTCGCGTCAAAACGGATCGAACCGGGTGTACGCTTTCGCAAGCGCCACCGCCATTCTCGGCCTCCTGGTCGGGTGTTCGCAGCCGGCGTCCTACGCCACGGTCGATCTGGGCGGCAGCTACGGGAACGGGGTGCCGCAGGCCTACAGCGCGCGGTCCGGTCTGCCCGTGTATCAGGCCACGCAGGTCTATACCACGCCCTACGATGCCGGTCCGGCGCTCTCGCAATCCCAACTCGTCTATCTCGACGCGCCGAGCAACCAGGTCGCGTCGCTCTCGCCCGGTTACGGCGCGCAGAGCTATCCGTCCTTCGGGGCGGAGACGCAGGGTCCGTACCTGACCGACGAGACGATCCTGAACAGCAACGGCTATATCGACACCGGCGCCTATGGCGGCGTGCAGACGGCGGCGCTCGCGCCCGGCGCGGGGTCCATCGGCTTCGAGCAGATGCCGGTCATGAACGACGTGCCCCAATACCTGCCCGCGCCCCAGCCCTTCGCGCAGGCCGCACCGCTGCCCTATTCGGCACCCGCGATGATCGAGGCCGCGCCGCTGCCCGCGCCGATGCAGGATGTCGGCCAGACCTACGCCTATGAAAGCTACGAAGCGGTTCCCGAGGAGCGCTTCACCGCGTCCGTGCCGACCTACGCCCCCATGGCCGAGCCGATCGAGACGACCCCGCTCGGCATGATGCAGGCCGCGCCGCAGGTCTTCGCGAGCCTGCCGCCGCAGCAGTTGCCTGTCCAGCAATACGCGGCGCCGCAGGCCATG
>ENA-ORXT01005784-ORXT01005784.1-marine-metagenome-genome-assembly--contig:-NODE-5784-length-11940-cov-4.076709_pt1 | contig 11940 bp, 8 predicted proteins | sample MGYA00237868_ERZ511482 | MGnify/ENA metagenome assembly ERZ511482 | reverse complement strand
AGTCGTGCATCTGGTTGTCACCGGCGAAGTAGAGGGCGACCTGCTTGGTGGTGCCTCCCTGGCCGGCCAGGCGTGCTTCTGTGCGAGCCCGCACGTAGTCGCCGCCAAGGGTGACCGTCGCCAACAGGGTGGTCGAGTCACGCTCGCCGACCGACTGTTGATTACCGATCTGCCAGGTCTTGGCACCGACTTCGTTGACCGCGAGGTACTTGACCCGAGCTGCCTGCTCAGCGTGCACTTGTAGCACTGGCACCACGAGTGCGAGGTCGTCGTCGGCGCCGTCGGCAGCCACGAAGCGTTCGATGACCGAAACCTCACTGTCTTCGCCTGCGTCGATGACGAGCCGCGGGAACACCGCTGTCCCCGATCCCGAGATCGTGTGGGTGATGACAATCGCTTCGGCGACGACCTTGCCGGCGGGGACGCGTACGACGACCGGCGTCATGAACGCCCGGTTGAGTTCGGCGAACACGTCCGGGGTCTCGTTGGAGAACAGCTCCGGGTCGCCAACGCCAGACTCGCCGGTCTGGCCGGTCTCGACGTAGTCGGTCGGCCCTTCGACGACGGTGGTGGCCACGCCCGGGGTGAACTTGCTCAGATCGAGTTGATCGATGCGGCTGTACCGCCAGATCTCTTCGTCAGGACTCGGCAAGGCGGCAGCGGCGAAACGTTCGGCAGCGGCGACTCGGAAGTCAGTCCAACCGTCGAGGTCACGCGCTGCATCGGGGGTGAACGCAGACACACTGCAATGATACGAACGCTGATCGATTTCCCCTACGCCGATAGGAGTAATTGCCGCACCTGCGGTTCCGAGATCAGCGCTTCTTGCGGAAGATGCGCTTGAAGATGCCGGGCTTCGCTTCATTGGCGGCGCGTTCGGCGTCGACTTCGGCCTTCACCTCGTCGCCGATGGCATTGAGGATGTCCTCGGCAGCATCGAGCACCGCTGCTGCCGAGCCGTCGTCGAGCCCGGCAGGCTCCGGTGGCGTCGGCGGCACCACCAGCGTCCCGTGGGTCCAAGCAACGTCCGCGAGCCGGCGGGCATATCCCGAGCAGTTCTCCGGACACCGCCACGGTGCATCGGGCGCCAGGTCGATGTTGCACTTCCGCACTGTGTCGCCGTTGGGGTAGGCCCGACTCTCGAAGTTCTTGCACTCGGTCCGCATCGGCATGAGCCCAGGATAGATCGCTTCACCGTCGCGCCGCACGCAGGCGTCGCGACATGCGCCGCTTACCATTCGGATGAACTCGAACTTCTGCAATCAATTTCAGGGGGCGAGGACAACCGTCCCATGAATTGTTACAGAATGATGACAGCGGGCGCCCCAGCAACAGGAGAGTGCACATGACAGATCTACGAGACGACCCCACCCCGAACACTGACACCGAGAACAGAACCGATGCATCCAATGGACGTCGCGCCGCACTGCGCCGCATCGCCCTCGGTGGCGTCGGCGCAGCGGCTGGCGCCGCTGTCCTCGGCGCAACTGTCGAGGCTGGCGACCAGGGCGCGGCCGCCGTCAACGGCAACGCCGTCGAACTCGGCAAGACCAACACCTCGACCGACGCGACCATCATCGACGGTTCGCCAGCGGCTCCGATCGCCGCCGGCCCAAGCGTGCTCAGCGCAGGTGGATACGCTCCGGCTGCGGACTCACCGTTCCCTGCGGGCGTCGGCGGCTACGGCAACGAGACCGTCCCGCATGGTGTGCACGCATCGACACTCAATCCCAGCGGCTATGGCGCCGTGGTCGCCAACCTTGCCCCGGCATTGGACGCTGCCGCCACCGACATCGCCCCGAGCGCTCTCGCCATCGCCTCTGCGGGCGGTTCCCACATCACCTTCGTGCCGCTTGCCGGCGCCGTGGCGGGTCCGACGCCGGGAGCGCACGTCGCCGGCGAGTTGTACCGCGACGCCGAGGGGACACTCTGGTACACCGTCCCGCTCGATCCGAACAGCCGCGACTATCCACCGTCGGCCACGCCCGATCCGGTCCGCTTCGTCAAACTCGCCGGCGCACCGACGGCGGGCCAGTTCCACACGCTCCCCGTTGCCCAAAGGATCTTCGACAGCCGCAAGGGAAGTACCCCCACGAAGTTGTCGCCTGGCCCGACGACAGTCGACCTCGATCTGACCTCGACGTCCACCGGCGACGACTCCGGCTTCCCAGCAGGATCGGTCACCGCCCTGCTGAACATCACGCTCGACGAGACCGAAGGCTCGGGATTTGCCCGCGTGGTCGCCACCGGAACCGATCTCGCAACGGTCGAGACCTCGAACATCAACTGGTACACCGACGGCCAGATCCTCGCCAACCAAGCAACCGTCGCAGTGTCAGCAGACGGCAAGGTCACCATCGAACTCGGCGGCCCCGAGACTTCATCGACCCACGTGATCATCGACATCCAAGGCTTCTACCTGTAGGAGTCGAGACCAGGCGAGTCCAGAAAACAGACAAGGCCCGTGATGCGCAAGCATCACGGGCCTTGTGGTTTTCAAGTCCGAGTCGAGACGAACTGCAGCGAACAAGGGTCGGACGGCGAGCCTCGAAAGGAGGCGAAGCGGTCGGGACGCCCGTGCGGTGCGAGGCGGCATTCGACCGAGCGCAGCGACCGAGCGCCGCCGAGCATCGTGCAGGCGTCCCGACGGCAAAGCCGGACCACAGCAAGAGCTAGCCGACCGAACCCTCCATCTGCAGTTCGATGAGACGACTCCATTCCACCGCATACTCCATCGGCAGGGTCTTGGTGATCGGTTCGATGAACCCGTTGACGATCATGCCCATCGCCTGCTCTTCGGAAAGACCACGCGACATCAGGTAGAAGAGCTGCTCGTCAGCGATCTTGGACACCGTTGCCTCGTGACCGATCTGCGCGTCACGCTCGCCGATCTCCATGTACGGGAAGGTCTTGGAGACCGAATGCTCGTCGAGAATCAACGCATCACACTCGACGTGGCTCTTTGCCCCGGTCGCACCCTCGTCGACACGGACCAGACCGCGGTAGGTGGTGATGCCACCGTCCTTGCTGATCGACTTCGACACGATCGACGACGTGGTGTTCGGCGCCGCATGGACCATCTTGGCGCCAGCGTCTTGATGTTGGCCCTCGCCGGCGTAGGCAACCGAGAGCACTTCGCCGGTCGCACCGTCACCCACGAGGTAGACCGCCGGATACTTCATGGTCAGCTTGGAGCCGATGTTGCCGTCGATCCATTCCATGTGGCCGCCAGCTTCGACGCGTGACCGCTTCGTGACCAGGTTGTAGACATTCGGCGACCAGTTCTGGATCGTGGTGTAGGTGACACGCGCGTTGGGCTTCACGATGATCTCGACGACAGCGGAGTGCAGCGAATCCTTCGTGTAGACCGGTGCCGAGCAACCTTCGATGTAGTGGACCTTGGAGCCTTCGTCGGCGATGATCAACGTGCGCTCGAACTGGCCGGCGCTCTCGGAGTTGATCCGGAAGTAGGCCTGCAGCGGCATCTCGACCTCGACGCCCGGCGGGACGTAGATGAAGGAGCCACCCGACCACACACTCGTGTTGAGCGCGGCGAACTTGTTGTCACCGGGGGGAATGACGGTACCGAAGTACTCCTTGACCAGGTGCGGGTACTCCCGAAGGGCGGTGTCCATGTCGCAGAACAGGATCCCCTGCTCCTCCAGGTCGTCGCGGTTCTTGTGGTAGACGACTTCGGACTCGTACTGGGCGGTCACGCCGGCGAGATACTGTCGCTCGGCCTCGGGGATGCCGAGCTTTTCGTAGGTGCGCATCATCTCTTCGGGCAGTTCGTCCCACTCACTGACCTGCTCGCCTTTCGGGCGCAGGTAGTAGTAGATGTCCTGAAAGTCGATGTCGGGCATGTTGACGGCAAACCACTCCGCCATCGGCTTCTTGTCGAACAGACGCAGCGAACGGAGACGCATCTTGGTCATCCATTCGGGTTCGCCCTTCCACCAGGCGATCTGCTCGACGACGCCGCGATTGATCCCCTTGACGGGGTCGAAGGCGTACTCGACGCCTTCATCACTCCAGCCGAGGTCGTACTTGCTGAGATCGAGATCGAAGGACGTCATGTGAAGCTCCTGTACTGGACTGATGCGCAACTGGGGGAATTTGCACTACGGCCATGTTACTAATTGCAAACGGCCATGGCGACTCTGCCTGGCGGGAATCGCCACGATTTCCGCCATCCTGGCTCGGTGCTTCGCATCCACACCCGACTCGTCCGCTTCCCGCTGCTCATCAGGATTGCTCTGTGTGTCGCGGCAGTCCTGCCCCTCGTCGCAGGCGTCGCAGTCGGGCCCGGCTCGCTCGTCGCTGCCCAGAGCGACGGCAACGGTCTCGCGGAGTCGTCGACCAACACCTTTCAGATCGACGAGACGACCGGCACCGTGCGGGTCACCGTCGAGATCGCCCTGCGCAACGTCACTCCCGACACGCGCGAGGGGAACCAGATCCGCCAAACGTTCTTCACGTCGTACGGCGTGGTCGTGCCAGCGGGCGCAGAGAACATCGTGGCGACTCGCAACGATTCGACCTTGGACGGCGAACTGATCGTCAACGAAGAGGGCGAGCCCTTCTCCCTGTACCAGTTCGAACTCGGGACTCGCCTCTTCAACGGCAACTCGACCTCGATCATCGTCACCTACGACCACACCGGCCAGCCACCGCGCAGCGAGTTGCTCTGGCGGGCGAACGCGGCCTATGCCTCGTTCCTGGCGTTCGGACTCGGGGATTCGGGTTCGATCACCATCAACGTCGTGCTGCCGTCCGGCTACGAGTTCGACGAGTTCACGGACCTCGAAGGCTTCGAAGCGTCGGCGCCCGACGAGTTCGATGCGGTCACCTACACGCGCGGCGACCTCGACGAAGAGTTCGCCCGGGTGATCTCGCTGAGCAACGACGACCTTCTCACCTCGACGCCGCTCGACGTTCCCGGCGCCGATCTCGAACTGCGGTCATGGCCTGATGATCCCGAATGGTTGGCCTTCGCCACCGACAAGGTGGAGTCCGGCGTACCGGAGCTCGAAGAGCTCATCGGGACACCGTGGCCGCTCGACGCGGCCTTCGACATCCGTCAGACCGTCGAGCCCAACTTCTTGGGCTATGCCGGATGGTTTGACACTCAGGCATCGGAGATCGCCGTCGGCGAGGAACTCGATGCGCTGACGATGTACCACGAGCTCACCCACGCCTGGTTCAACCGCGATGTGTTCGCAAGCCGCTGGTTGAGCGAAGGTTTCGCTGAGCTCTATGCCGCCGAGATGATCGAACGCGACGGCGACCCGCGACCGGAGCCACGGACTCCCGCGCTCAGCGGGTTGGGCCGCCAACCGCTGTCACTGTGGACGAACTTCTCCGCTGACGACAACACCGAGGAGTACGGCTACAACGCCGCACACTTCGTGATGGACGCCGTTGCCGACGACATCGGATTCGCAGCAATGGGCGATGTCCTTGCAGCAGTCCGCAGCCGTCAGCTCGCCTATCCCGCCACCCCTGCCGCCACCCCTCCCCCTGGCGGATCCGCAGCTGAGCTCGACCCAGAGCAACGAGCGAGCACCATCATCGACTGGCGGCGCATGCTCGACTACTTCGAGTACGTCGGCGGATCGACAGCGGCTGACGGAGTCTTCCGCGAGTACGTGATCACCGACGACGACATTGCAGAACTGGCTGAGCGCTCCGCTGCCATCGAGAGCTACGACGAGTTGGCTGAGCAGATCGCGCCGTGGTCGATGCCAGTCGGCATCCGCAAACGCATGGACATCTGGGCCTTCAAGCGTGCCACAGCGCTGCAGGACGAAGCGGCCGACATCATCGAAATGCGTTCGGCCATCGCCGACCTCGAGTCGACGACCGGCATCGACGCCACTGCCGCGATCATGGCCGACGCAGCCGACGACTTCGCGCGCACCGAGGATGGCTTCGAGGCGGTCGCAGCAACACTCGAACCCGAAATCGCCGACGGCGAAGCACTCGTCGAGGTCCAAGCAACGATCCAAGATCGGGGCTCGCTCGCAGGAGCGACGCCACCGGCGCTGTCGGCCCTCGACGGCATCGACGGCTTCGCGTCCACGCAACCGTTCGCTGATGATCAGATCGCGGCGCTCGACGCCGTCATCGGCGCCGCCGAAGCTGCCGACTCAGAGCGTTCGTTCACCCAGAAGATCGGACTGTGGGGCACCGACGTCGACAGCGACGTGTCCGCCGCACGCACCGCGATCGAGGCCGGCGACAACGACGCTGCCTTGGCGAGCACGGCGAACGCACTCCGAACCATCGATGACGCCGACGACCTCGGCGCCTCGCGCCTCACGAAGGCGGCTGCTGCCATCGTTGCGTTCGTCCTGCTCTTGGCAATCGTCGTGATCGTCGTCGTCCGACGCCGACGAGAACGACGCACTCTTGCAGCGGCCCAAGTGACCAGCGCGACTCTGGCGACCGGTGCGACTCTCGGGACAGGCGACACCGTGCCTGCGTCAAGCAGCGGCGGAGTCGGAGCTTCCGTCGGAGGCGAGCTCCGCGACCGGGACATCGATCTCGATGAAGATGCACTCGCCGGGGCAGGCCTCGGCCGCGTGGACGACATCGGCGATGTTGCGCTGGGAGACCCAGGCGAGACTGCCAGAGCCGCCGGGATCGTTGAGCGGGGCACCGTCTTGGGCGACGTACGCGATCCCATCCTCGAGTTGAACGAACACATCGGGACAGTGATCGATACAGATCCCGTCACCGGTGCAGAGGTCCTGGTCAATCCAGACACGCATGATGGCGATGACGGTACCTCTGACTCCTGACTTTGGCTCGACGGAGACCCAAGTCCGACCGTGACAGGTCTCTCACCGATCCAGGACGGCGACTCGCACGGAGAACACGACGGAGTCGCATACATTGGCGTCATCGTTGACGACCAGCTTCCCCCCATTGCTCATCCGACCGCTCCGACTCGGCCGCACGTCTGGGAGCGCCCGGGCGGACCCATCGAGGACCCATATGCCTGGATGCGTGACATCGACGACCCCGAGTTCCTGGGGTACCTACAGGACGAGAACGCCTACAGCGACCAGTATTTCGCCGCACACAAGGCGACCGTGGAGACGATTTTCGGCGAGATCAAATCACGGATCCAGGAGACCGACATGTCGACGCCGGTGCGCGACGGATCGTGGTGGTACGTGTCGCGTACCCAGGAGGGCCTGAGTTACCCGATCCACCACCGTGGCCCGACCAGCGACAACGCCGACCGCCATGTCCTGCTCGACGAGAACATCGAAGCAGCGGGTCACGAGTACTTCGACCTGGGAGCGTTCGACGCATCGCACGATCACCGCTCTTTCGCCTGGTCCATGGACACCAGCGGCGACGAGCGCTACACCATGCGCATCCGAACCTTCGACACCGACATCAGCGATACCGACATCAGCGATACCGACATCAGCGATACAGACACAGCCAGCAACACAGACAGCGGGGGTCGCGATCTCGACGACGTGATCGACGATGTCTCCAACGCCGGAACCGCATGGTCCCAGGACGGCACGACACTGTTCTATGTCCGCCCCGACGACCAAGAGCGTCCATCGCAGGTGTGGCGGCACCGCGTCGGCGACGTCACCGGCAGCGACGACATCTTGGTCTACGACGAGCCCGACGAGCGCTTCTTCGTGGCGATCGGCGAAACCCGGTCTGCGGAGTGGATTGTCATCCACGTTGCAAGCAAGACCTCCAGCGAAGTCCTGCTTGCCCCCTCCGATCTCACTGCGCCGTTCACCATCGTCCGGCCTCGACGCGACGACGTCGAATACCAGGTCGATCACTGGGGCGACCGGTTCGTGATGACCACCAACGACGCCGCAGTCGACTTCCGCGTCCTCACCGCACCGGTCGAAACCGCCAGTGTCGAACCTGCACCGGTCGAACCTGCATCGACTCAACCTGCTGGGATCGACCCGGTGTGGACCACCGCCGAGGCCTGGAGCGAACTCATCGCGCACCTACCCGGGCGCCGAATCACGGGCACCGAAGCTTTCTCGACACACCTCATCGTGCACGAGTGGGCCGACGCTCAACCACGTCTGCGCATCCTGTTCCGCGACGACGCATTCCCCGAACGATGTATCGACCTCGGCGACGAACCGCACGACATCGACCTCTCGGCCAACCCGGAGTGGGAGACCGACACGGTGCGTTTCAGCACGCACTCGATGGTGACGCCACCCACTCTGTACTCCGAACACATCGCCACCGGCGAGCGGATCCTGCTTCGCCAGGCGCCCACACCGAACGTCGACCTGACCAAATATGTCACCCGACGGCTGTGGGCCCCCAGCCCCGGTGCTGCCGGCGACTCCGCCGATGGCGCGGGCGAGGGCGGTGCCAGCGAGAACAGCGTGCTCGTTCCGCTCGACATCGTGCACCACGTCGACACAGTGCTCGACGGGTCCGCACCGGCCGTGCTCTACGGCTACGGGTCCTACGAAGCATCGCTCGCGCCCTGGTTCTCCGTGGCTCGCCTTTCCCTGCTCGACCGCGGCATGGTGTTTGCACTCGCTCATCCACGGGGCGGGGGCGAGCTCGGACGAAAGTGGTATCTCGACGGCAAGTTGCTCACCAAGCAGCACACCTTCGACGACATGCACGCCTGCTCCGAGCACCTCGTCGACCAACGGGTCTGCGCTCCCGACCGTCTGGCAATCCGCGGCGGCTCCGCCGGTGGGCTCCTGGTCGGCGCATGTATGACACAGCGCCCGGACCTCTACGCGAGCGTCGTGGCCGAGGTGCCTTTTGTCGACATCGTCTCGACGATGAGCGATCCGTCGTTGCCCCTGACGGTGACCGAGTGGGAGGAATGGGGCGACCCGCGCAGCGAACCGTTCGCCAGCGCGATGGCTGCGTACTCCCCCTACGACAACACTGTCGCTGCCCCATATCCGGCCGTCTACATCAGCGCAGGCCTGAACGACCCGCGCGTCAGCGTGCACGAGCCCGCCAAATGGATGGCGCGCCTCCGCGCAGTCGACACCGGCGACGAGACGATGGTCATGCGCACCGAGATGGGCGCCGGACACGGCGGCCCGACCGGGCGATACGACGCCTGGCGAGACGAAGCACGCACGTTGGCATTCCTCCTCGACACGACCTGACGAGACCAGTCCGCACCGCCCCGACAGCACGGCGGGGAGAGGCGCACTCACGACCCTCCTCAGGACAGAGCGAGCACTCCGAGGCCGATCAGTGCACTGTTGCGAGCCACGTGACCTGCGCCGAGTGGCTTTGCCGACCAGGCACCGAAGCAGGCGCACGGAGGGCGATGCCCGCGTGCAAGTTGGCCGATGATCAGGCCCGTGAAGACCACGAGTACCACCACCGCCGCACCTGCAGCCGGGCGTCGAGCGAGCTGTACCACCAGCAGGGCACCGATGGCGATCTCGATCCAGGGAACCAGGGGGATCACCACGCCGGACGCACCGAGCCCCCGCGCCTGCACCGGCCACTCGGGGCCCGCTGCGATCTTCGATCCTCCGGCGACGAGGAAGACGGCGCCGAGCACGATCGCAGCGGAGATGGGGATCCAATCGGGCATGAGCGGCGGGGGCGTTGATCGTGCTGACCGAGGCTGCCGGTCCGACGTTCGATCAGACCTGGATCGTGAGGCCCTCGCGCGCAGCGAAGACCTCGATGCCGAACTCACGTCCGCAGCGCGCTGCTTCGTCCGTGAGCCGGTCGAGCATCTCGTCGTCGTGCGACGGGTCGTGGTGGAACAGGGCGAGGCGCTTCGCGCCTGCCTCGGCAGCGACGTACACGGCGTACTCGATCGTGCAGTGTCCCCAGTCGCGCTTGCGTGCGAACTCGGCGGGCGTGTACTGCGCGTCGTGGATCACGAGGTCGGCGCCGGCGCACAGTTCTCGCGCTCCGCTGGTCATCGAAGCGGATCCGTCGACTGGCATCTGGTGGTCGCTCAGGTACGCCACACTGCGACCGTGGGCGGTGACGCGGTAGCCGAGGGTGTTACCGACGTGCGGGATCGGCCGACTCAGCACCTCGACGCTCGCTTCGCCAGCAGGAATCTCGAAGGCTGATTCCCAGCACTCGACGAAGTCGATGTCGCTGGGAAGGACAGCGAGATCGACCGGGAACAACGGCGGGCAGATCGTCGTGTCGAACACCGAGCGCAACGTCGCACCGTCTTCTTGAACCGGCCCGTACAGCGTGACCTCAGACCCCTCCTGCAGCAGCGGAGCGAAGAACGGCAGCCCTTGGATGTGGTCCCAGTGGAGATGGCTCAACAGCACCGTGCCCGTGAACGGTGCCCCCGGTACCAACGTGTCGCCGAAGTAGCGCAGGCCTGTGCCGAGGTCGAACAGGATCGGGTCGGCACCGGCGATGTCGACGGAGACGCACGATGTGTTTCCGCCGTAGCGGACGAGGCCCGGCGAGTGGCACGGAGTCGATCCACGGACGCCATGGAAGGTCACAGCGAAGCCCGCTTCGGCACCCCCTGCTCCCGTGGTCGTCATCTTCTGCTTCCCATCGCCTTTACGGTCAACTTCCCCAATACCGAAACGATAGAGGTTCGTGTTGTCCGGCGATCAAACCGCGGCTGGTGACGTGCGTAACAGCGCCGCGCGGTACCTTCGAATCGTGAGCACGAGCGACCACCCCACGACCGACTCAGCGAGTCCTGATGGCGGGAGCCCTGATCACGGCGGCATGGGACCTGTCACCGTCGTCGACCTCGACGATGTCGAGTTGCACTGTCTGACCTCGCCCTCCATCGACGACCACGACCGCCCGCTGGTCGTCTGCATGCACGGATTCCCGGACAGCGCGCACACCTGGCGCCACCTGATGCGAGCGCTCGACGACGCTGGTTACCGCGTGGTGGCGCCCTTCATCCGCGGATATGCACCGAGTTCGGAGTCGAAGTCCGGCGCCTATCAAACCGGCGCGTCGTCCATGGACGCATGCGCACTGCACCAACACTTCGACGGCGATGATCGAGCGGTCTTGATCGGCCACGACTGGGGTGCCTCGATCGTCTACGGGGCAGCGTCACTCGAACCGGACCGGTGGTCCAGGGTCATTGCGATGGCCGTACCGCCGGGCGCAGCGATGGGCGCAGCATTCGTGACCAACACCGACCAATTGAAGCGCAGTTGGTACATGTTCTTCTTCCAGCACCCCCTTGCCGACTTGGTGGTGCCCGCCGACGACATGGCATTCATCGACATGATCTGGGACGACTGGTCGCCTGGCTACGACGCGGGTGCCGACCTCGTCCGCGTCAAGGACTCGCTGCGCGAACCTGCGCACATGGCTGCAGCCCTCGGGTACTACCGCGCCGCACTCGGCGACGGATTCCGCGACCCTGCACACGTCCGCGCACAGGAGGCAACGCAAGCCGTGCCTGCTCAGCCGACGCTGTACCTACACGGAGCCGACGACGGCTGCATCGGGCCGGAGGTCGCCGAGTCCGCTCGCCCGATGGTCGGCGACAACGTGGCCATCGAAGTGATCGACGGGGTCGGTCACTTCCTCCACCTCGAAGCACCCGAAACACTGAACGCCCGCATTCTGGAGTTCCTCTCGTGACAAACAAGTCAGCGCCGCCGCCCGCCCCCGAGCTGTTCCCCCGCCTCCCCGATGGCGTCGTCATCGTCGTGAAGGAGGAGTGTGAAACCTGCCAGACCATCGTGCCGGTCCTCGAACAGCTCGACAGTGCCGTCGAGCTCACCGTGTACACGCAGGACAACCCCGCCTTTCCTGCAGCGCCCACTCCCCTTCACGATGCTGATCTCGCCATCAGCTGGCACCACGACATCGAGACGGTGCCGACGGTGATCATCGTGCGCGACGGGGTCGAGGTGGAACGAACTGTTGGGTGGCAGCGGCCCGAATGGGAACGTCTCACCGGTGTCGCTGGCCTCGGGATCG
>ENA-ORXT01005783-ORXT01005783.1-marine-metagenome-genome-assembly--contig:-NODE-5783-length-11940-cov-8.680604_pt1 | contig 11940 bp, 18 predicted proteins | sample MGYA00237868_ERZ511482 | MGnify/ENA metagenome assembly ERZ511482 | reverse complement strand
ACAGCCCGTCGCCGCCGCCCAGCGTCGCCTCGGTGGCACTGGCGGCTGCAGCGGGCGCCGCCCCGACCGCCGCAAAAGGAGACGCCTCCTGTGCCTTCTTGTTGGGGGGCGGCTTCGTGGGAATGCACCCGTCCTTTGAGCACTGGCGGATGGCGGGGGCGAGAGCGGGGGCGCGCCCCTTTTCGGGCGCCATTAGCCCCACCAGCAGCACCTTTGCGTCAGAGATCTTTTGCACGGCAGGTCCGACGGTGGCCGCGCCGGCCTTGTGCAGCACCCCGAGCGCCCTCTCGAGCGCCCCCACTGCCTGCGTCAGCACGGGGGGCCCGTCGCCGGCATCCAGGGACCATGCCGGGGCGGCACAGACGGCAGGAGCGGGTACCTCCCCGAAAGCCGCTTTGGAAGGCTGCTGTAGCCCGAGCACCCGGACGGCGGCACCGCGGGCGGTCGGTCGGTTGGGTTGGGTCCAGGGGTTGTCAGGATATGTTCTTTGGGCCGTAATAGGATACGGATACACGCCGATCCTCCGTATCTGATGACGGATAACTCCCTCAGCTGAGATACGGATCAGGATATCTGCTTTCGGAACCGGATGTTTGCGTAGATTATATTCGTATCCGGCTACGATTACTGGATCCGAATATAATCCCCCACGTCCGACAGACAGCTCAATTAGAGCCTAAGAAGAACGTCATCCAGCCGTTATTCGCGTGCTAAATGGACGTCAGTACGACTTGAGATCCACACTTGATTTCAACTCCCCAACGGGCGCCGTCGACGTGGTTACCCGCCGTTCGTGTAAACGGACGTGATAATGACCGTTCTAAATCTCGTGTCACACTCTGACAACAACGCATTCGGATCGTGTCGCATGATTGAACGGTTCCACCCGGGTCGGGCTGGATCGCCGCTTGTCGCGGCGAAATATTGCGACTTTAATCCCCCGATTGGCGGCACGCGAAAAGAGAGGTCGACTGCGTTAAACTAGAACTTTCCAGATGCCGAGGGTCTCATAACCATATATATCCCTGTATCCTGCCTCTCATATCTGGGATACGGATCCGATATAATCTGGCAATTTCTGTCGGACAGGATAGATATATCCTCTCCTCTTTTTCTCAGAATGCATTTTGGATATGCGTCCCCGGCTCGTATCCGAAGTGGACACGGATATACTGCACGGATACAATCCTCGGGGATATATCCATAAGAATCCCTGGTTGAGTCTGGCAGGAAGGCGGCAGTACGCTGACCACCTGTGCTGGCGCGCGGCGTATGCGTGCGTGTGCGTGTGTTTGTTTGTGTGTGTGAGTGGATTGGAAAAGCTGTGGGGAATGGCAGGGGGGGGGGACAGCCACCTGCTGATATAGCAGCAGTGTACGGCACCCCAGTGGTGCCGCGTGGGCAAAAGTGCGTGTACGGTGCGATCTGCTGGCGGCGGTAGCGTCAGCTCCGCACCGGGCAAGACAGCGCAAGGGGGTAGTCTGGTGGGGCGGAGTATCTGCGAGCCCTAGCGGTGCCCCGCTGCGGGTGTTAGGCGTACGGGTGCGCCGGCGAGTGTGGACTGGCTGCTCGTGGCAGCAACGCAAGAGGGATTTTGGGGCGGCGGTTGGCCGCCCCAGGGGATGGACTGTACGGGTATCAACGCGGGAAACATCACGCCTTCGTGTTGCGGCTTGGTGTGTCTTGCTGCGTGATCCGCCTCATCGCACAAGCTCGGCAGCCAATGAAAAGCGCGTGTCTGTGACGTGCTAGCACGACACCACGTGTGCCACGCTGGTAGACGCTGTTGCGGCGCCCCTTCGTAAAGGAAGGCCCCCAGTCCGGTTTGTCGCTTCTACAAACGCCGATTAAACCAATCAACAGGCGCCCATATGAGCTCAAATCGCCGTTTGTACGATCCCCTGCGTCTGGAAAAACGGCATGCAGCCAATCAGAGTGCAGTATGCGTGATCCGACGCTTCCGGTCGGCCTGGCCCTGCCCGGATGAAGCGTGATCTGCCCCTGGAGATACGGGCGGGCATTGTTGTGGACAGGTCTGCTATCGATGATATATTGGCTGGTGCATGACGTAAGCCGAAAATCGACCGTCGTCCGACCCCTTTCTCGTCGCTTGCAAATCTCCTCAGCGACGATCGTCACGTGGCCCACACACGCTGCATGCCGCGTCTGCGCACCCCCTCGTCCTGCACGGCATTGGGCCTGCTCGCCCTTTCCGTGCACCCTCCCGGCCGCCACCGCCACCCCACCCGGCCGCCACCGCCACCCCGCCCAGCCGTCACGGCCACCCCGCCCGTCCGCCACCGCCACCCTGCCCGGCCTCCACCGCCGCCCCACGCGGCCGGCACCGCCGCCCTGCAGGGCCAGGCACCACCATCCCGTTGGAGGGGCCTGCACTACTGTGCTGTCAAGCCCTTCCTCCTCTCCAATATTGCTCCCCTGTTGGTGCCCGATTTGACAGAGACGGACCGGACATAATTGTCTGGCGGGATGTTGCCCAGCGGGTCGTCAGTCGAAGACCTGTCGGCGAATGATCTGGAGGGCTTCGTGTGGAATGCCGTGGCGTATTATGATACATTGGGAGCTGTGGCCGGCTCGAAGACCTTGTTGGCACAGAGGACCGCGCGCGTGCCGGAGACCCCTGACACACGCATAGGGTATGGTGGAGTCGGTGTGCGTCGTCGTAACAATCAGCTGCTGTCGGACGAGGCGGCCCATTTAGCCGTTCAACGGGTGCTGGACACGTCGCGGTTCACGGGGGTAGGCAGGGGGTCAACGGCTCCTCGGCGACAACGAGCACATCAGCGCTCTGTTGCGTCTTTGACGGAGGGGCTCGCCTAGGAGCTTCAGCGGGTGTTCTACTCCCACTTCACCCTCATCGTCCCGCCGGCTCCTCCCGGCAGCCTGGACGGCAGCGCCGTGGCCAACGGCCTGGCATTCGTCTTCTTTGATTGCAACGACCCAAACGCAGTATGGCCGCTGCTGCTTGGTGGCTTGGTGCTCTTCTTCTGATCGTGCGGTAACTTACTTAGCCGGGGGCGCGCGACCTACTCCGAAAGCGAAGTGATGCACCCCGAGCTCGGCGTCATCACCGGGATCGGGTCGACCTGCCGTCACGTCGAGGCGTTGCGGCTCGCCTACGGCGTCGTTGCCGCCGAGCTTGGCCCGCCCGCCGTCTTGGTGAATCTGTAGCTGGTGCTGCACCGAGGCATGGAGATTGAAGACACGACCACGCCTGAGCCCTTGACGGGAATGACAATTGAGGACGCGGGCGTCCGCGGCCGGACCAAGAACACCCCCTTGTACGCTGTGTAGTACGCCGACATGGAGGTATGGGCCCCCGTCATTATCAAGCCGCACAAGAACCCCCACCAGCTCGCGTGCTGCTTGCTCCCCTCGTGTTTGTCCCAGCCGCGTGGGTGCATCCACGCCAAGCGGGTCAACACGACCTGCAAGATCGGCGCGGCCGATTCATTCGCCGCCGCAGCGATAATGATGGACACGTTGCATATGAGCGGCAGAAATAGCGACGGCGACAGCGACTATGAGATGGATGGTGCAGTTGTCGGCGCTCCGGCTGACGGGGGCGGCCATGCAGAGGGGATCACGCGCTTCCCCCTGCTTGACGCAACCAAGGCGGCGGTCAGGTCCCTGTATGTTCCCGTGCGCGCACGAGGTCGACTACTGTGTCGCGTACCACGAGACGTGCGACAAGTTGCGCGCCCAAGGGCACCTGTGCATGTTCCCCGAGCTGTTCATCGAGGAGCAGTGCATTGAGTGCGACGAAGTTTGCGGCGGCAAGCCTTGCACCATGCGGCGAGCCGTGCTGTTTAGCATGCGTGTAGAGGCGACCATCTTTGTGTGCACCTGGACTTGCACCGCCGGGCACGTGGTGGAGTTCAACGGGTCGGTCCACGCGCTTCTCGCGGAGTCGCCGCAGGTCATCTACACGCGCATGTTTCTGGAATCTGTGGTGGAGTTCAGCGTGATCGGGCGGTCGATTATGGCGGCCGCGACCGAGTGTCTCACGAGCATCATGCGCAACACGGGTGTGTGTAAGGGCTCCGAGCCGGGTGGCGCTCGGCAACTGCTTTCTGACGCATCGGGTGAGTTTTCAGACACCCTCGTTATCTCCGCCGGGGCCTTTTTATGCACAAGATGCGGAGAAGGGAATGCCCGCGCCGAGGCTGCAGCTGACGGCGCTGCGAATGACGACGGTGAAGTGGCAAGAGAGGAACAATGGGACGTTGCAGACCAGCCGAGGCTTGATCTCATCGAGTAACGCAACGAGTCGACGGCCGCCGCGTTTGAGGTCGTTTCGGTCCACGGGCAGATGCTCAGTGTGCCGCAGGACAAGATTGCGCCCATGCTGTGGCAGATGGTGGACGTCTCGCGCGCCGACATGCCCATCGCATTCTCGTGCACCATCAGCTCCGCTGCCGTGCGGCGTGTCTTCTTCAACCGTGTAAGGGCGCGCGTTTTGGACTCGACGGACCTGGCGGCGGCCGAGGCCACGGCCTGGTCGTTCTTCTTGTCGCCATCCGCGCAAGCCGCCCCCCTTTGCCGCCGCCCGCTCTTCTTCGTCTTGTGCCGGCTTCCGAGCCAGCGGCATCACTCCCGCCGTCGTCTACGCGCGGCAGCCGTTTGGCCCCGTCTTCTTCAAGATCCCGAGCATCTAATGATTCGTCGGCACACGCAGCAAGTACACCTTCTCGGCCCCGCTCCTCTTCCGGCAGCCCGTCACCTGCTCCTTTATCCAGCAGCAGAAGTTCCTTGACGTCTTTACCACCAGCCTCACCACCTCTAGCGGCATCAGCTGGTCGGCGCACATCTGCGCAGATGGTGCAGGCCAAGACGTGGGCGTCCAGCTTCGTCTATCACTGCTTCTACATTGTGGTGTGGCCAACTCCTTTCGAGATGCTCCTCCTGGGGAGGCAGCCGGCGCTGAAGCGGAAACACGGGCTGCCGCCGGCGATGAATCCGAGGAGCACACCACAGACGACTCGTCTAGTGATGAGCACTCGCTCTTTGGGTGGCAGAGTGACACCAGCGACGGTGCGACGCTGATGGGGACCGATGAGGACGATGCACCCCCCGACCAAGTGCCACTCAACCAAGGCAACGAGCGTGAAGGCAGAGATGCTACCAGTGGGACCGTTCATGCGGTTGTTGATTTTCCTGCTGCTGATCGTGCTGTTGCGGATGCTGTCCTCCCCGCACGTCTGCTTTGCGGCGCCAAGCTGAGGCGGCCGTTTCGGGGTCGCGTCACGTCGGCGGCCGCCTTGAAGAGAAGCGGCGTCAAGGCGATTAGTGCTCAAACAAGGAGCGGAGCGCCTGCGACAAGTGCATCCCCCGAAACGGCTCCAAGAATACGGGGGCAGTGACAAGTGGGTTCGCTGCCACAGCGCCAGTGTCTCCGCGGGAAGGCGCTGCGCAAACGACTGCCTCGTCAAGGAGAATACCACACTCAGGGTCGGAAGCTGCGCGGCGCGTGGACGGCGTGTCGTGTACGGACGACGACTGGATGGTGCCACTGCCCATGGTGGCGGCGACCGACAGCATCGAGTCGACAGACGCAGAGCCGCGTCGGTCTGTGGTCGACCCCAACGACCCGGTGTCACCGCTGACGTCGGCAGCCATGATGGCCACCGCAGCGGCCCTTGAGCGCGCGCGGGAGGTGCCGCCGCCCGTCGACCCCATCACCGTGCAAACCAACAACGAGCCGCTATCCTACTCGGATCTTCTCCGCTACATGCCTTTGCAAAAATTATCGGGCGGAATGATCAACTGGTATATCTACCTATAAGAGGTGCGGCACCGCGCGCAGGCCACGCGGTCCCCGAGCGTACCGACGCTCGTCTTCTTCAAGTCATATTTCTATGATGCGATGCTTCGAAACGGAGTGCACAACCATGCCAACGTCGCCCGCTGGTCGCGGCATCTTCCGACAATTATGGCCGCCGACATTTACATCCCGTGTCACGTCGGCGGGGACCGTTGGGTGTTGGCTGTGATCAAGCCGGCCGCCTGAAACGTGCTCCTCTACGACTACCTCGGCGGAGAGAACTCGTCCGGCACGGCCAACCTCTGCCGCTGGGCCAAGGACGAGGCTGCAGCTCGGGGAGAGCCGGAGCGCAGGTGGATGGCTTGCCCAATGCGTCGAACTGGTCCACAGCAGAGCAAAAGTAAAAACTGCGGCGTGTTCGTGCGCAAGACAATCGACACCATGGCGCGCGGCCACCCTATCACCGACGTTGCCATCAATATCAACTACTATTGGCGCCGTTTGGCAGCCGAGGTGCTTTTCAATGCAGTTTGATGGTCGGGCGCTTGATTGTGTTGCGCACGGTTGTACTCTTTTTTATCCTATATGCTCAATTGTTCTATGTATTGCTGTTTCGCATCCTGTTCTTTGTGCTTGTACCCCATGTCTCCATTATTTCCCAGTAAAGCGCAATCGGTGCCATCGTCCACGCGCTTCTCTCAAGCTGCTTGGTGCACTCTCTTACACTGTACATCGAGTGACGCAGCTCTCCTATGTGGCTACTGTGGCTCCGTGTTTATGTCGAAAAACAACAGAGAACTGGATTTTTATCTCGGCAAAAAACATTGGCCAGCCGTACCCACGACAGCTACATCCCTATCTCCCTCTGTTGTCACCCACAGAAGAGCAGCAGCATAGGGGCAGCAGTCCAGCAGCCAGGGCGATGCCAGTCAGTCCTCCGTCAACAGTGCGATGGTGGCGCACAGAATCCCCTTGCACCAATATGCACCATCGGAAAATTGACGGGTGCCGGTGTGGAATCAAAAGTGGAAGCCACGGTGATGGGGGCAGTAGTACAATAGGCATCAACAGAGAAGAAAGACATCAAAGCCCCTCCCCAGCATGCACTACATCATTCTGGGACTACCGGACACGCACTTCCGCACGAACCGGTCCGTGAAGGAGCCGCCTGCTGTCGAAGCCCCCACAGATCCACGTACCCCTGTCACCGCAACTCGACGCTGACGCCGGCTGCGCTCATGGCCCCACAGGTACATGCAAGCCGTGCACTGTCGCCAGCGTCCACCCACTGCTATTCAACAATGATGCGTCTCTCCACACCGCCGCTGCTAGATCCCCCCCACCCCTCACCGCACGCCCTCACAGGCCAGCGGGACGGCACCGTCTCCATCCCCGTTCGGTACACCCCCCGAAGCAATCTCTGCCCGCGCAGCGCAACGGCCTTCCACCTCCAGCGCGCCCACCAGGCTAGCTGCTTCCATCACCAAAACAAAACGAGCGGCGCCACCCCGAAACCGTTGTTGCGCCCGTGCGCGGTCACGACTGCGCGCGCGCGCGCGCAGGCAAGCCCGGAATGCAACCCCCCGGGGATTGGGCTCGCGGCCACCGGATGGGTGCCCCAGCCCGGCCGCGGTGCATGCAGCGACGACACTCAGGCCCGTTCGCAGCAGCTGTGCAGCTGCGTCCATGAATGCACCAATCTGCGAAAAAACTAAGCGCAGCGTGCAGCTGCGGAAAGTACTTTTTCAATTTGGCACACCAAGTATGTTATGGTGTGCCCTCGTCGCCGAGAGCACATGGGCACTGGCTGAGAGACGTGGCCACATACCCGAGTCCCTTCCACATCCTTCAGGCCGTTCATGCATTTGCGCCGCACCATGTTGCCACCCGCGTGGCAAACAGTGACGGCGGCGTTTGCTACCAACGCCGCCGCCGCGATGCATTACCAACGGGGTATTTTTTCCCTTCCGGTCCCCTCCTCTCCTCTGCCATCAAGATTCCACTCTGCCACCACCGACCCGGCACCACCGCACTTTTCCACCATTCCCCTGACGGTGGAAGACATCCAGACTCGCTATCGTGAGCACTATTGTCGAGCCATGCGGATGCCTGTTGATGCTTTTGTGGACCTGGTGGAGAGCTTGCGCCCGAGGCTGCCTCGCCGTGGACTTTCCCCCGCGTGCCGCACGGCTATTGCCTTGCGGTACCTGGGAGGAGGGAGCCATTTGGACGTTTGCGCCGCCTATGGAGTTCGTCCTTCGACCATGTACCGGGCGCTCTGGGAGGTTGTTGAAGCTGTTAACACTACCCCCTCGCTTGCGTTGAATTTGGGTCTGGCCAATTGCAAGAGGCGGCTGGACTACGCCGGGGGATTTCAATCCCGGCGGAACACACCGTTTGGTAATGTTGTTGGCGCTCTGGATGGGGTGGCGATAGAGCAAGAGCAGCCGTTTGCATCCGATGTTCAGTGCGTTGCGGACTACTATTGCCGCGAAGGCTTTTATGCTCTGAACACATATGCAATCTGTGATTCCGACTATCGTTTCCGCAGGATGAGCTGTTTGATCCCAGGGTCCAGCCATGACTCCTCGGCCTTCGCTTGCACTGAGCTCGGTCGCGCGCTTCTGGATCCGACCAACGTCCTGACACGTGCCATGGCCGAGGATGGGCACTGCATCGTGGCAAACGAGGCTTACGCGGCGAGTGAGGTGTTGGCAGTCCCGTGGCCGGGATGTGGTCGCGGTGACCGTTGGAAAGATAGCTACAACTTTCACCTATCTTCCTGTCGTATTCACATTGAGCAGGCTTTCGGGATGTTGTCTTGGCGCTGGGGTGTGTTTTGGCGGCCCCTCCGTGTTCCGTTTTCTAAGTGGCCGAGCCTGGTTCGCGCCTGTTTTCGTCTGCATAATTTCTTCTGAGGACACGAGAGTGCGAGAGATTGCTGTACTTCACCGTACGGTACTGATTGCGTTGGAGGGGTTGTGTCTCTGGCACCGAACGACACCGTGAGCGCTGACCAGCGCGGGCGGCGTCGTGATCGGGAGCGCTCCCATGTTCGGGTGAGCATGACGGTGGTAGAACAGTCCTTCTCAGCCACGTAAATACATTCGCTTTTAGCGTCATCGCGGCCCTTCCAGCACTGACACGCCCTCAGATCCCTGACGCCAGGACGGGCCCGGGGACCATGCACACACATATTGCTGGATGTGAGAGCGATTCTCAGCATGTCGTTATCTCGTCGAGAAATAACGATAGGCTGTCGTCGCTCCTGAGAACGCCTCTCAGCCATCCGGGATGACGATAGGATATGCACGTCCCATTGGCAAGCGATGTAAGCCATCCAATATCCGCCCCACATTGGGCTCAAAAGTGGCAAATCTCTTTTCATATTTTCATGAGTCCGCATCCGGTTGTCCCACCTCTCTGCTGCCCGGAATCGCTGGTGCCGACTCTTTTTCGATGTATTTCCATTCCTTTCAAATGGTTCATCCCTGTTTCTTGCCTTTTCGATTGCGGAATCAGCCTTTTCTGAAGAATGCTGAGCAAATACCTCTACATCGACCCACCTCCCCCCCCCCGCGACCATCCTGGAGTCTTCAACCAACCATTCGGTATCCTCTGCCCCGCGATGATGACAATCGCGACGTCACGACTGTCTTCTAAAACCACGACTTTCACGCTCCATTTAGCCGCAGCTCATACCCCTCGACCAGCTCTTCCCCTCAGCCCCTCCTGGCTAATATCTTTCTGCATGCTTTTCCTGAGTACGCCCTGTTTGTTGTTGCTCAGAGACAGCACCAGCAACAGAAAGTCGTCCCTGCCGAAGGCCAATATTTCCTTTTCACAGAGCGCAGTCGCACTCGTTCCTTTTTGCACTTTGCGCTCGGAACCTCGCCTAACGCAGAGAACGACCGTCGATCGGACGAGACTGGTGTGTCAGCGTCGTCAGTGTTTCTGGGAAACAAGCTGTACTTGTTGGAGCCATGATCAACCCCATGATCCAGAGGGGCTACTGTATAAATTGTGTACTTCGTTCTCTTGTCTTCGTTATCAATGAGGACTGAATGCCGGCACTTCTGGAGTGGGCACGAGAAACTTCTTCGGGTGTCGATTCTGGAACGCGTCTACGTTGATGCCCCTGTCGCCGAGAACAGCGAGGACGCTGCTGTGACCGGCCTTGTGAGTCACAAAGCGTAAAAATGCTTCATGTATTTTTTTCCCTCCGAAGGTCACAGCAGCCAGAACTACCGCCACCTTCCTATTACACCCTACCTCTTTGCAGGCCAGCCTTCTGTGTGAACTTACATAAACATCCCCTAGGCTCTCGACAGAGTGTGGACACGCTGTGGCTCATCGCCGGCGCCCACTCTGTTCTCGAGGTGGCAAATTGGGCAGCGCGGACAAGCGAGTATAGGCTGCTTTTGGCGCGCCTGCCGCCCCCCCCTTCGGCGCCGGCCGTAGCGCCGACGCTGTGGACGACCGGCGCGCCCGCCTTTTCGGCTGCTGACGGCCGCCCGTCGGAGCGGCGGCCGTCAGCGCCGCCGCCTCCATCGCGGACACGAAGCACAACCGCCGCGGCCGGCAGCGGAAGCCGGTGGGATGCCGCCGTGGGTCCGCGGCACCCCGCGACGGCCGCGGAGGTGGCAGCGGGGGGCGCCCTCCCGACAGAAGGTGGAGACCGGTGCGAGGGCAACGGGCCGGGCGGCTCCAGCAGTTGCGCGTCGGCCAGCGGCACGGGCGGCGGCTGCGCGTCGCGGCAGCGCTCGCCAAGATTCCGCCGCAGCGCCGCCGCCCTTCGCCGCCGCCACCGCGACGCGGCGGCCGCGCTCAAAGCCCCTGCCTCGGCCGGCCCCAGCCGCCGCTCGAGTAGCGACGCAGCGTGGCGCGTGGCGAGGGCCGCGTCGTTGTCGTCGGCGGAGCGCCCGCGCCGCGACGGCCGTGGCCCCCACTTCTTGCTGATCCTCTCGGTTGGGGGCAGCGATGTTCCGATTCCTGCAAAGCAAGCTTCATGTATTCTAAGTTGAAATCTGTTGCAATTGTTCATAGCACCCTATGTCAGCGCTTGACGTAACCACATGAAAGAAACACACTGAAACGCTGACACGATTGACAGCGTGGGATCAGAGTGGATACGATCACCGCGGCTGCGTTCTACACAGCATTTTGTCCCCGATTCCTTATTCCATGCACGTGCGTGCAACACCCTGGCCTTCAGGGCGTGGCGCGCTTGGCGACGCATCGACATCGGGCACGCCGGCCGACTCCATAGGCGCGAGCGCGAACATGGGCACGTACAACCACGCTGCCGTGGCAGGGGAAACGCGGGGCGGAGTAAAAGGGTGCCGCCGCCGGCACGGCAGCGGCGGCGGCTCGCCGGCGTCGCGCGACGTCGACGGGAGGGGCCTTCACTCCGCCGCGCAGCGCACCTCTCACCGCGCCTGTAGATGCCCTGCCGGAAAACTTTACTGGATATCCAGCCAGCTCAAAGCGCGTCAGTTTGACGGCCACAGGTGATGTGTTGGGGCTGTATGATCCAAATTTGTCCGCTGCGTTTCGGTCGTGAGGGCACATCGATGGCTCAAGATCCAGGAAAAAAGCGGGATCAGATGGGACTTTGATTGGTTCACAACACTCCTCACGTCGCTGACAGCCCTGCTACGATTAGGCCGTGCTCCATAATGCACACGCTTACCGCTTTTTTACCGTAACCGCGTTTATTCAGCCTAATAATAATAGCGAGATAAAGGGCGATCGAGTGCCACCAAGCAGGCAAAACAAACGCCAACAAATGATACGGCGCGACATCCGCGAGCTCCCCCTCTCCCCTTTCCAGCTGAACAACTGACAGACACAAGCACTATTGCAGTCTCCCCAATTTTGGCCGATCCCGACAAGAACAACTGTAGAACAGATGCACGACAGCCATCCATCCGGCCGGATACGACCTCTCGACCAATCAGAAGTTGTACGGGCTGTAGGTTGTTCTTGTCCGGATCGGCCAGAATTGGGAAGACTGCAATAGAAGAAGCAAAACATGAAGCGCATGACCGGACCAGAGAACAGTAACAGTGCTCAGAAAATCACGAGGCAAACATAAAGCGCATAGCTGTCAATGAACAGTCTTCATTGTCCGGTAATGGTGCTCGTCAATCACTCAT
>ENA-ORXT01005782-ORXT01005782.1-marine-metagenome-genome-assembly--contig:-NODE-5782-length-11941-cov-11.532367_pt1 | contig 11941 bp, 7 predicted proteins | sample MGYA00237868_ERZ511482 | MGnify/ENA metagenome assembly ERZ511482 | reverse complement strand
ACGGTAACGGTAACAGACATAGATTTTGGCTGTACAGAAATCCTCACTTTTACTTTATTGGATAATGTACCAAGTGTAGAAGTAGCAGCGGTCGTTACACCTGTTTCCTGTGTAGGCGGCTCAGACGGCAGCGTGCAAATTGATATTACACCAAACCCGAATGCAGCAGGACCATTTACCACCATAATCACTGATGGTTTGGGTAATGAATTTGAAGCTAATAATTTACCAGCAGGTCAATATTGTGCCGAGGTCTATGATACCAATAATTGCCTATCGGGTAATAGTTGTTTTGAAATTGTTGAACCAGAAAAAATTAAGGTACAAGTGACTAAAACGCTCGCTTCTTGTATGGATGATGGAGGTATACAACTAGATATACAAGGGGGCAATGGCGGATATATGGTCAATTGGGGCGACTTAGCAGGCACCAACAATGACATCAATAGATCTGGATTAGGCGTAGGTACTTATGATTTTGAAGTAGTTGACGCTAAAGGATGTACCGCTACAGGAACAGTAATGCTTGGCAAAGTACCCGATCCGCAATTAACTATCGAAGCAACAAATACTAGCAATTTAACAAGTGTAGATGGAGCAGCTACCGCAAGCACTTCGGGGGGCACAGCGCCTTATACCTACGAATGGAGCAATGGTAGTACCGAAACGGGTATTGAGGGATTAGCTCCCGGCACCTATATGGTAACCGTAACAGATGCAAAGGGTTGTAGTACCACTACGACGGTAGAAATTTCACCAGATTGTACGATTTCTGTAGTGGAAGTGCGAGTGGATGAATTGGCAGAATGTAATGCCAATGATGGAGCAGCACAGATTATTGTTACCAATGCAAGTGAAGACTTGACTTATAGTTGGGGCGCAGGCGACACACAGACGAATCTGGCAGCAGGAGCCTACGAAGTAACGGTAACAGATAACCTAAATGGCTGTACGACCGTAGCCGCTTTTAGCATTGATAACAAACCAACAACGGCAAGTATAAATATCAATCCATTAGAAGTCTGCTTAAATGAAAATGGCACTTTAGACTTTAATGTAGCACGCTCTGCTTGTTTTGAAGGCCCTATGGAAATAGAAATAAGAGACGCAAATGGAAATGTATTTGAGGTAGATAATTTGCCTGTAGGCGATTTCACCATAAGCGTTAAAGATGCAAATGGAGTAGTCATTAGTTCCGAAGATTTCACAGTAAGCAATACCCCAAATATCGGCATTGCTCAAAATATACAGCCTGCTTCTTGTGATGCACTTGGCGCAATTGAGTTAGAAGTAGTTGGTGGAAATGACAATTATACGTTTGATTGGGAAGATGTGACAGGTGCCAATAATGGACCAAATAGAGATGATTTAGCCCCGGGCAGCTATGAATTGTTACTAACCAATCAGCAAACAGGTTGTGTGAGTACCAGCAGCTATACGATACCAGGAGAAGGTCTGGACCTCTCTACTGTTCAAGAAGTATTTACTTGCGATGGAGATGCTGTACAATTATCGGTACTGAACAATAAAGATACCGACCAATTAACCTACACTTGGACACCTGCCGCCCCTATTTTAGAAGGCGCAAATACAGGTACACCAACCGTAGCTGTTAATGATATGGAAGTATTCACTTACACCGTCGAGAATCAATTTGGCTGTGAGCAAAGTGGCACAGTTACCGTTGTCTCCGCCTCTACCCGACCACCGGGTACTATTACGCAATCTTTAAATTGTAATGGTACAAGCGTAGATTTCAGAAGCGAAGGAGGCGCAAGTGACTACTATATTTGGGACTTTGGAGATGGCAACACTTCTACGGAACCGAATCCAACCCATGAATATGCTAGTCCCGGTCAATATGATGTCACCCTACAATTAGACCCACGATTCCCTTGTGCAGAAGCATTCGGAATTTTGTCTAGCCGCAGGGTGAATATATTAGAGGATGTAGTAACGGAAACTTCTTTCACTACTAATTATGATCCTTGTACAGATGAAGGAGTGGTTAATTTTATTAATACTTCCAACATCTCTCCAAGTCCCGTAAATTGGGAATGGGATTTTGGCAATGGCATGACTTCTACAGAAGAAAATCCACAAATACAATTAGAAAATAGTGAGAATTTAACAGTTACTTTAACAGCCACCACAGACACAGGTTGTGAAGATGAAGTTAGCCTACAACAGATGGTAGAAGTGCTAAGAATCCCTACAGTAGTAGATTCTATAGCCGCTTGTGCCAATATTCCAACATCATTAAATCCGAATGCGATACAAGATGATACTAAGTATAGTTGGAATCCTTCTGACTTATTAGATAATTCTAATATCGCCAACCCAACTGCAACGGTTGGTAAAACGACCTTATTCGAAGTAGTGATTAGCCAAGAGATGTGCGAAACGAAATCTTCCGTTTTAGTCGTCATACCAGAACCCGCAGAATATGAATTGACGGAAGACATGCCCGTTTGTTCAGTGGAAGAAATACTGATAGTTGCAGATACGGAAGCAGAAGGAATGATTGTTTGGTCGAACCTTCCTACGTTTACTGATACGATTAGCACAGCGCCAGAATTTATGGCACCTCCAGGAGAATACTTCTTCCAATTTACCGACGAATTTGGTTGTAAATACGAGGATGCGGTATTGATTGAAGATGCCAGAATAAATGGCGAAATTATGTCAGACAATGGCAACCCACTTTGTTTAGGAGACGGCAGCACTTTAAGCGTTCGCAATAATATGCCAGACTTTGAATATATCAGCTATGAATGGAGCGGCGACAATGGCATACTTAGTGAGGATTTAAACTCACCGAGATTAGATATTCAGCCAACCGTCACCACGGAATACAGCGTTATTTTAATGAATATAGCTGGTTGTGAAGACACCCTCTATCAAAGCATCGAAGTAACAGATTTAGTAACGGATGTTAATCTAACCGCTTCCGAAGATACTATCTTTATCTCCGAAACAGTAGAATTAGACATTACGCCTAACACTGGACTCAACGTAACTTGGAATGACGACCCTTCCGCAGGCCCTACTCGGACGGTTTCTCCAATGGACAATACAACCTACACCGCCACTATCACCGACGACAATGGTTGTACGACCACTAAACAAGTGACCATCTTCGTTTTAAATCCAACTTGTGGACCGCCTAATATCTTTATTCCAAATGCCTTTAGTCCAAATGATGATGGTCGAAATGATGTATTTAGAGTACGAGGTACGGGTATCAGTGAAGTTTATTTGGTCGTCGTCAATCGTTGGGGAGAAGAAGTATTCGTCGGCAATTCTCAAGGCGAAGTTTGGGATGGTCGATTCAATGGTCAATTAGTAGACCCCGATGTCTATGGCTACTATGCTCGGCTTACTTGCTTTAATGGAGAGGTATATGAGCAGCAGGGGAATGTTACGGTGTTGCGATAAGAAAATAAAAAGGGGTTGTGTAAACAGTAAAAGTTTGAATTTTATTCAAATTTTTACTGTTTGTAAGAAAATCTTCTTTAAGTGTTTTGTATTAGAAGTTTTTCAAATTTCTAATACAAAAACACTTTTCACACAACCCCTTTTATTACTTCTAAATCCGTAGGAATTTAAAACATCTACCAACACACTTCTACAATTTCACAGAAAATCGCTACTGTCTAGGTTGTAGGGCTCTACTCGTCCCCACCATATTCCACTTATCTTTTAGCAGAAAACTACTAACGCCTAGGTTCCACGTCCCTATCAAGTCCCCTCAACGTCCCACTTGTCATTCTGAAAGAATCTGTACACGTCTAAATGTACACGTTCTACTTGCCACGCCACACTTACACCCCACTTGTCATTCTGAAAGAATCTGTACACGTCTAACTTGTCACATTACGTTTTGGGGCGTGTACAGATTCTTCCAGAATGACAAGTGGGGCGTGGACGAGACGTGGCTGGGACGTGGAACCTAGACGTTAGTGGTTTTCTGCGAAAAGACAAGTGGGACGTTGTTGGGACGTGATAGGGACGTGGAACCTAGGCGTTAGTAGTTTTCTACGAAAAGACAAGTGGGACGTTGTGGGGGCGTGATAGGGACGTGATAGGGACGTGGAACCTAGGCGTTAGTAGTTTTCTGCGAAAAGACAAGTGGGACGTTGTTGGGACGTGATAGGGACGTGATAGGGACGTGGAACCTAGACGTTAGTAGTTTTCTGCGAAAAGACAAGTGGGACGTTGTTGGGACGTGATAGGGACGTGGAACCTAGGCGTTAGTAGTTTTCTGCGAAAAGACAAGTGGGGCGTGGACGAGACGTGATTGGGACGTACACACTAGACGTTAGTAGTTTTCTACGAAAAGGCAAGTGGAACTTATTCATAAATCTTTTCTTTCGGCAACAAAGCAGCTGCCTCCTCCAAAGCTCTTATTTTCAACAGCCCATGAATCCGATGACACAAATCCGTAACATCCTGCATTCCTACTATCCATTCCTCCACATACCGCTCTACCCCTTCGCCCGACAAACCCATTTGCAAAGAGCGATAAGCTAGTTTATTCATCAAAATATCTCGTTCTGGGTCCCATTGTATCCGCACAGGCGACTGTTTTAATTGCGCTCGCCAATCCTCCGCAGACGCATGTAGCGTTGCATCGAAATGCGACAAACAAGCATGATTCAATGCCCAGTGAAATCCTTCCCTTGTAATCTGTATCGCCAATACCCGTTCTTGACCTACTTTAGTCGCCCAGCCAGACCGATACATCATCCATAAAAAAGAAGGTTTTATCCAAGTCATCCGTTCCATTTTAAAAGGTGGGGAAACGAAGGTTTGGGCTTTGACGGCTGATGTCGCTATGCTTGAATTGTAGGCTTGATATACCGTAATAGTTTGCTCATCGTAGACGGCTCTGATTATTTTTTCATTCATATTGCTCCTAACAGCTACAATATAAAATTCGTTCCCCAGAGGCTGACCGTGTTACAGTGCAAGAGCTATGCTCCTAAAAAAACGCCTAATCGTTATTCTGATAGACAGTGTCGGAGCTACGCTCCTTTAGGTAACCCTTGAACTGCATTACTATAGACGGTGTCGGGGCTAACGCCCCTATTATTTCCACCCCAAAAAGATGTGGGGTATCAATAGAACTTAAAGTTATCCCCTATTTATCCCTACTTAGGTATCACATATATAGAACTACTCGATTGAGTACTTACGATTTGAACCTGACAGGTGTTTCTTAAAGGAGGACAAGTCTAATATTAATTGCCAACATCTTGTGTAGATTTTAACTTGACACTTGTATTTGAACTTTCCCTTATTTCTTTTTCCTTAATGCGTTTTTACGACCATAAACTGCTGAGTCACTTGTTTATTACCCACCTTAATAAACACTTTATAAAGACCATTTACATAATTAGAAGCATCAAAACGTTGAATAGTAGCAGATTCCTGCCCTAAGCTTCTCCTTGACATTTCTTTACCATTCATATCATATATCTTAATTTCTCCTTTACCAGCTCCAAGCTCTGCTATATTTACATGCAACGCTTCTACCACTGGATTAGGATAAACAGATACCATCTGTGGACCTAGAACCAAGACTTCGTTATTGTCCTTATTTGCTTGCAATGTACCTAAAGTAAAATACTTATAATCACTAGGCACTACTACATTCGTAGTTGAGATAACCCCCTTTGACAAATCAAGTTCAGTAGCTGAGTTATTTTTTAAAGTATTTGTATTGGAAGAAGTAACCTTAGAAGGAATAATTTCCCATTGGTTATCTCTCCATCCCACTAAAGTCAATTGAGATAATTGACTATTTGTCATATTCGCAATATTACTTTCAACTCCCCAATCAAAGGAAAGAGAAACAGGCGTATCGCCATTAATATCCCAATATTCTTTGTCACTTATTCGGCCAAGGCTTTTTTCTTTATTTACATAAGCTTTTGTTACCGACTTACTAAAGTATGCTGCTGTCATATTCGCTGCTCCTGAAGAAGCGACTGGCCGATAGCTATTCGCATCCCCTATAGGAAAAACAAAAGGCTGGTCATGTGTTACTCGCACGTATCCATTAACAAAACGTCCTTCCGTTGCACCTGTCCAAGAACTGTTTTTCCCAAAATTAACGTAGCCTTTTGCGCCTATTCTACTCGTTTTTATCATACCTGGTGTAATGAAACCGCTACCTTTAGCAAAACTATGCTTACCTATAATAAATAAGCTTCCATTTTCTGCAACTATCATATTGCCACCAGCAGACATTTGTGCTTGAACGCTAGTTGTAAAAAAACAAGTTAGGAGAAGGGATAGAATAAATACTAATTTTATCGTGTTCATTCCTTAATTTTTAATAATATTAAACTTTGACCGAAAGTCTTTAGTCCTTAGTAATACCTCGAATTAAATAAAACCAGTATTCAATGCCTACTGTCAAACAGAAGTGTACTAAAGACTAGAACATCGCTTAAAAAAGGAATAATCCGTTAATAGTTTATTTGTTGATATTGTTCATTTGTTTAGTAGCGTGCTCTAGTAAACAAATAAACAATATCAACAAATAAACAAGTTGAAAGTATTACTTTTTTAGGCGATTGTCTAACTAAGGACCAATAGCTAAAACCGAAATTAGAGGTTTGTGTGAAAAGATAAAATTATATCTTTTCACACATCCCAAGAAAAGTTTTATGTTCTTTGTAATAATTTGTAATAAGTGGTATTAAGCCAACAAAGAATTTAGATAAAAATTAGTTTTTTAAATGAAAGAGGGAGTGGGGAAAATTGAAAAGGAGGAAGAGGGAAATTTAAAAGAGGGAGTGGGGAAAATAAAAGGAGGAAGGGGAAAATTTATAAAGAGGGAGTGGGGAAAATAAAAGGAAGAAGAGAGAAATTTATAAAGAGGGAGTGGGAAGTTTAAATTTAATACTTATTTTTAGTCTAAAAAGACTGTCACACGAATACAAATCTAAGACATTTTTTATCTTAAGACAAATTAATTTATCAATTCAAATCAATATTTAATTGTAAATAATAAAAACCTGACAATCAATTAATTGACATTAAACAAAACCATGTCACAATTTTAATTATTTTGGTAAATAAACTTATTCAACTTATAATCGCTATTAAATAGAAGGTTTGTATCAAACAGGAACGGAAGAAAATAAACGCTTAAAACGGAAAGAGGTAAGTAAAACCGAAGCATTTCTTCACAAGAATGATTGCGAAAGGGATATGCGAAGATATGTCAAGAATAGAAAGGTTTCTAATTTCCCCTCTAGCTTGTTTCAATCCTTATTATCTCGGATGATAGATAATGCGGAAGTGCATCTGTTATACATAAGGTGTAGGTATCCGAAACGTTTCAATCCTTATTATCTTGGTTGACATTGCGGAAGTAGCATCTGTTATATATAAGGTGTGGATATTCGCAATGTTTCAATCCTTATTATCTTGGTTGATATTGTGGAAGTGCATCTGTTATATATAAAGTGTAGGTAGCCGCAACGTTTCAATCGATAAAGTATATATTATTGAATTTGGATTTATTACGATTTACGTAGCCCTGCTATGCTTAATTTTTTAGAATTCCTTACAAGAAAAAATGGCTAGTTTAAAACGACTAATTTATTCTTACACTTTGCCTTAGGCAAAGATTTAGTGATTTTGAATAAGGGAAAAATAAAGGTAAATAGTCAACTTAGTAAAGGAACAATTTTTGAAGTTTTATTTCCTGCTGCCTAGCTAGTGGTTTGATTATTGATTGATTGATTATTAATTATTCCTATTAGACGTTGACAATTATCAAATTGCAAAACTTGAAAGGGGTCACGAACTACATTTTTTTACCACTAGTTCAATTCCGTAAATAGGTTATTTTTTAACAATAATACTCAATCAATTAATAATTACTCATCTAAATACTTCTCCAATCGTTTCCGCCGCATATCCATCACTTCATCCAATTGGAAAGCCAAACGAGGATTGCGACCAACCATGTCCATCACCTCTTGGGTCAGAATTTTCAAGACTCTAATATCTGTAGCAGCTGTGGCGGTCATAGAACTCGTTCGACCAGCTAATAAGGCAACTTCTCCAAAAAAGTCCCCTTTATGCAGCATGTTTACCTGTACTTTCTTTCCATCTGCACCTTTTACAGATAATTCTAAATCTCCTTCTAAAATGATATAAAGGCTTCCTGTAGGGTCGCCTTGTTGGAAGATAATTTCTTTTTTACCATAATATTGAATCAAACTACCATCCAAAATTTCCTTAGTGTTTTTCTTTTCTATTGGTAAAAATTTAGGTAGTTGCTCAACGGTTTGCGCTAACACTTTTTCCCGTTCTTCGGCAGGAGCATTTTTATGCTCAGCTTGATGTAAAGTCAATTGTGGGAATGGGATAGTTAAATGATACCGCTTGGCGGTGTACCAAATTCTAGTCATAAAATCGTCCGTGATTTCCTCGTGGTATTGAAAATCGGCAATAGCAAATTCTATCTCATAAATAATAGCGGAATCGCCATATTCGTTGACTTTTATTTCGGGCGCTGGATCATGTAATATATCAGGAGTGCTTAGGCAGGTTTCTTTTAATGCCTCTTTAACTTTGTTTGGTGGGTCATTGTAACTAAATCCAACATTGAGTTTGATTACATGGACTCTAGTGGGTTTACTAAAATTACTAATAACTCCTTGCCCAATCATCAGGTGCGGTATCACTATTAATTGTCCCTCTCTAGTTCGGATGCGTACCGCTCGCCAGTTCATTTCAATGACTTCTCCAAAATCTTCCTCTACCTTTATCAAATCGCCAACCGAAAAAGGTTTTTCATAAACTAAGGCGATGCCAGATTTATTAAAAGCATTGGCTAATTCTCCAAACTCATCTTTACTTTGAATGTCCACCCGATGACTAGAATCTCCCCTACTATTTTTCTAGCACTTGCAATCAAATTTTCTATTGGATTGACAAAGAAACCAGCTAACAGCATAGATAAAATCGTAACCGCTAAAACGATTATTATAGTCTGTATAAATATTCGACGATTGAAATTATTAGCGGGTAAGAACGCTTCTGCTTCATCTTTTTCGGATAGAATCACCCAATTAAATCCATCTACCTCTAAAGGGGCATAAGCACTTACTACAGGCTCACTTCGATAATCGTTGATCACCTTTACCTCCGACTTCCCTTCTAATGCAGCAAGTACTCCTTCGGTTCTAATACGCTGCTGCAAAATGGTAGTGCCATAACTATACATTCGGTCTCCTCCTCTTGTCTACTGCCACTTTTCAATAAAGCTTGCGTAAAACCTACCGTGTCTTGTAAGTAAAATCTGGAAACAGACCGTATCATTAAATCTTCCCCAACCAGATAAGTTTCACCAGAATTCCCTAAGCCATCCTTTTCCCAATTTTGGTCACCTGTCATTATTTTATTGATTTCATCAACAAGTAATTGAAAACACAAACCTCCAACGGTAGTTCCAGTTTCATCCGTTAAAGGAACCCCAACGAAGGCCGCAGGAGCACCATAGGAGGGTCGGTAGGATGCAAAATCTACCCAGGTAGCTGCCTCCAAATCTGCATTGCTTTGTAATTTTCTAACCAAATCCGCTAAATTACTAGAACGATAGGGACCATAATAAAGACTAGTTGCAAAATCAGTCTCTTTATAGGCGGTATAGAGAATATCTCCTGTTTCTAAATCCACTAAAAAAACATCATAAAAATTGAATTTTTTGACGAGCATATTAAAATATTCATGATATTTTTGATGCACCCTATTATAAGCAGAACCATCTTTGGCATTTACCAATTTATCCTTTTCCCCTAAAGGGTTCTCATTCTCTACGATATACTCAAATTGCAAATAACAGCCTTCTAAAGTTTTAGGTTTATAAATTTCTAAATCCTCTTTCACTTCTACATTATCTGCTAATCTTTCGATAAATTGATGATAATGTTCATCCAGTCTTTGGTTGCAATCTGAATTGAGTTGTTCTTCGCCTACTTGTCGAAAGGCCTGTTTAAATTCTTTTACCGCTTGGATGACCATTTCATTTTGCCCCATCACTTCTACCAAGTGGCCAATATCATTTAAATAAAATTCAATCTGGTTTTTTTTAGCATTTCGAACTAATTTTAGTTGGTTGGTCACTTCTTTTGAAATGACCTTTTTACCATAGGTAGAACCTAAATACCCCAATACTGCACAAGCCAATAGACTGACTAAGAGCATTATAATCATTAAACGAGTTCGTATGGTTAGAAATCCCATGTATTTTGTTTTTTATGAGTCTCAAAATAGGAAAATTTCTAACAAACAAGTGGTTAATTATAAAGTATTTGATGGCCGTTTTAAATAAAAATCATCACTAAAACTTACGCTTTGCTGAAACTAAATTCAAAAACTAAAAATAATTTCCTTGTTCATTAGATAATTTTAAGTAACGATGAAAAAAAATTTGACCGTTTTTGAAATGGGCTTTTTTCTAATGGGTTGAAAATATACTAGAAAAAAGGTCAATTCAAAAAAAAGACCAATTTACGCTCTCTAAAAACTATTCAAGGCTAAGCTTGTTCTATTAAATTTAGTACGATTTTATCTCTATTTTTACTTCTCTGTTCTGAACAATTAGGAACGCTGTAATAATAAATATTCATTCTCGGCTACTTCTTTTATACCTATTTTTCTCTTTAAAATCAGTTATTATATCAATCAACATAACTCCCGATTTTAAAGAAAAAACTAGGAACAAAATAAGCTATCCAAGAATATAAATTTATTTCTACACCGTTCCTTACCTTCTTTTTAAAATAAAAATTCAATATGGCACTTCCTTCTTTATTTGATAATTTAAGACTCCCAGTCATTGGTTCTCCTTTATTCATTATTTCAGGGCCTGAGTTAGTCATTGCTCAATGCAAGGCAGGAATAGTCGGGTCTTTTCCTGCGCTAAATGCCAGACCACAATCCCAACTCGATGAGTGGATTCACCAGATTACAGAAGAATTAGCTGCTCATGATCGAGATAATCCATCTCAGCTTGCTGCTCCATTCGCTGTCAATCAAATCGTTCATCGCAGTAATAATCGTTTAGAAGAAGATATGGAAACTTGTGCTAAGTGGAAGGTACCATTAGTCATTACCTCCCTTGGGGCAAGAGTAGATTTGAATGTAGCCGTTCATAAATGGGGAGGGATTGTATTGCATGATGTCATCAATGATTTCTATGCCCATAAAGCAATAGAAAAAGGCGCAGATGGGTTAATTCCCGTGGCTGCTGGAGCTGGAGGACATGCGGGTACTACTTCACCATTTGCCTTAATGCAGGAGATTAGAGCTTGGTTCGATGGCCCTGTAGCATTATCGGGTTCTATTGCTTCTGGAGCTGCTATTCTGAGTGCGCAAGCGATGGGCGCTGATTTGGCTTACATTGGAAGTGCATTTATTTCGACTAAAGAAGCTATAGCTAGTGACGACTATAAGCAAGGCATCGTAGAAGGCAAAGCGGCCGACATCGTTTATTCTAATCTATTCACTGGTGTCCACGGCAACTATTTAAAAAAATCCATTGAGAATGCCGGATTAGATCCTGCTAATCTACCAGAAAGTGATCCAAGTAAAATGAATTTTGGTTCTGGTGGTAATACTAAAGCAAAGGCATGGAAAGATATTTGGGGCTGTGGTCAAGGTATCGGAAATATTAATGAAGTTGCATCAGCAGGTGAATTAGTAGCAAAGTTGCATAAAGAGTACGATACAGCTGCTAAAAGAATGAGTGCATTGGCTAAGTTTTAGTCATACAGCGGCCAGAGCTAGGGATGACTACAAACAAGGCATTGTAGATTTTGTTTTTTCTTCGTTACTTAGTATTGATTAAAAAATATTTAGTCTTTTTGTTTTTGAATTGACCTTTTTTCTCATAGGTTTTCAACCCATTAGA
>ENA-ORXT01005781-ORXT01005781.1-marine-metagenome-genome-assembly--contig:-NODE-5781-length-11942-cov-3.399831_pt1 | contig 11942 bp, 9 predicted proteins | sample MGYA00237868_ERZ511482 | MGnify/ENA metagenome assembly ERZ511482 | reverse complement strand
AAATCACGCAAATCATCTTGCCAATTGGGCTGAGCGATAATCGCAACTTTCAAGCCTTCACTTTCTATAATTCGCCCAATAACCGCCGTTCCAAATGCTGGATGATCTACATAGGCGTCACCTGAGATCAGTATGACATCTAATTGTTCCCAACCGCGAGCTTCTACTTCTTTCTTTGTAATAGGGAGCCAATCTGATATGTTGTAATTTGACATGTGTCACAAAGATATACTATAATGTTTATTAAATTTCCATAGTTTAGTAAACATCGAATTTGTCATCAATTCAACAAATCCGGATTAGCCGCCAATATATCTTGATGGATTGGTTGATAATTAAACCAGCCAGCAATCGGAAACCCAACTTCATTGTTTCTTGTACTGAGTGCTACTTCATGAGATATTGGCTGAGGTTTGATACCCGTTTGCTCTGCCATAATCTGCGATTGGAAACAACGCTCCATGCAGATAAACCACCACGCGGCTTCTTCAACAGTCCCACCAACAGTTAGGTGACCATGATTTTTAAGGATAGCAGCCTTTTTATCACCCAAAGCTTCAGCAATTCTATCACCTTCGCTCGTATCTAAGACAACGCCTGTATAATCATCAAATAACCCATGATCATCGTAAAAGGCACAAGCATCTTGTGTCAAAGGGTCTAATAAACGACCAAGAGTCGACCATGTTTTTCCATAAATAGAATGTGCGTGAGCTGCAGCGATGACATCAGGTCTTGCAGCATGAACTCTAGAATGAATGGCAAAGGCTGCTTGGTTTAGCATCGTGTGTTTGCCTTCTATGATTTTACCTTCTTCATCAACTAATATTAAATCCGAGACACAGATTCTATTGAATGATAGTCCAAATGGATTAACCCAAAATTTGTGTTCATGCTCCGGATCTCTAACTGTAATATGACCAGCAACTCCTTCAGAGAATCCAAATTTTCCAAATACTCTGAACGCAGCAGCTAACTGCTCTTTTCGATATTGTCGTTCTTCTTCGATGCTTGTTCGTTTAGGCATCATGGCTTCTAGATGGGCAGGATTGGCTACTGGCATTTATGTTTTGGTTATGAGTTAATAAATTTTATCAAGTCCATATTTTATAGTCCATAATTCCGCAATCATAACTGTTGACTTAGCTATTGAAATAGACGATGAACTATTGACTAAAAGAAATAAATATTTCACTTTGTAGAAATAATATTTCAATTTAGGATTTTAATTTAAATTAATAGATGAATAAACCAAAAGTCTTGATCACTTGGCCCTTGAAGCCAACTACAGTTGAACGTTTTTCGACTGATATTGATTTTGTTTGCCTTCCGGGAAATGATGACTTATACCAAGAAACAATGACCTTAATTCCAGAAATGGACGGTTTGATGGTATTGGGATTAACCGTCGATCAAGCATTAATAGAAAAAGGTAATCAGCTCAAAGTCATTTCAAATATGGCTGTTGGTTATGATAATATTGATATTGAGTATGCAACTAGCAAAGGGATCCTCGTATCTAATACTCCACATAGTGTGACGACTCCAACGGCACATACTGCTATAGGTTTACTGTTGAGCATTACCCGCAAAATATCTTTATTGGATCGAAAAGTTAGAGAAGAACAATATGAAAATTGGAGTGTTCCTTTGATGACGGGAACATCCATAGAAGGAAAAGTGATCGGCATCATGGGTTGGGGTAGGATAGGTGAAGCTGTTGCGAAATTGGCACAAGCATTCGACATGAAGGTCATTTATTATAAGAGGACGAGGCTGTCTAAAGACGATGAAAATGAATTAGATGTCAAATATTTTACTCGTGAAGAACTGTTTGCATCAGCAGATGTGGTCTCTCTACATATGCCATTAAATCAAGAGACCAAGCATATGATCGGCAAGGAACTGATGTCATTGATGAAGCCAAATGCTTATTTAATGAATACAGCTCGCGGTGGAGTTATTGACCCTGATGCATTGTATGAATTACTAAGTCAAAATAAAATTGCAGGTGCCGCATCAGATGTATTTTGGGATGAACCAAGGATTCCAGATCGCTTCAAAACTTTGGATAATTTTGTGATGACACCACATATTGGAACCAGCACAAAGAAGGCTAGGAGAGACATGCTGATTGAAGTTCATGATAATTTAGTGTCATATTTCAAGACTGGTGAGGTGATATCTAGAGTGGTTTGAGAAATAGATGACAAGACAAACGAAGTCCTTTGCCTCAGAATTGTATTTTATTAGACTGAGCACTGAATCGAAGGTCTCCGTACCTCTCAATTTTGCAAAATAGAAGGACCAATAAATTCAAGGTCTCTTGCCTTTAGACTTTGTGAAAAGTCAAAATCAAAACTATCTTTGCATTTCTATGTCAAAAGACCAAATTCAAATCATTGCAGAAATCGGCATCAACCATAATGGTGATTTGAATATCGCAAAGCAATTAATTGATAAAGCTAAAGCTACAGGTTTTGACTATGTAAAATTTCAAAAACGAAGTCCTGAGGTTTGTGTCCCAGAATATAAGAAAACAGAATTAGTAGAGACACCGTGGGGAAAGATCACATATTTAGCATATAAACATAAAATCGAGTTCGGTAAAGAAGAGTTTGATCAAATAGATGAGTATTGTAAAGCTATAGGAATCAAATGGTTCTGCTCCGTTTGGGATCTTGAGTCAGCTATGTTCATGAGGCAGTTTTCTGATCTCGTAAAAATTCCCTCTGCACTAATTACTGACTTTAAATTAATAGCATATTGCAGAAAACACTTTAATACTGTCATCATATCTACAGGCATGTCTACGGAAAATCAAATCGAACAAGCTGTCCATCACGCACAGCCAGATGTGATCATGCATACCAATTCCACCTACCCATGTCCTGTCGAACATCTGAATTTAAACTATATCAATTGGTTACAACAAAAGTATAATGCCGAGATAGGCTATAGTGGTCATGAGTACGGTTTAGTCACGACTTTCGCGACTGTACCTCTTGGCGTAAAGTGGATAGAAAGACATATCACGCTGGATAGAACCATGTGGGGGTCTGATCAAATAGCTTCAGTAGAACCAATTGGAATGCTTAAACTTGTGAAAGGTGTGAGAGCGATTGAAGCGGCACTCGGTGGTCATCAAAAACGAGATGTTTTACCTGGTGAAGAGTTAAAGCTAAAATCCTTACGTAAGTCATTTAAATAGATGATTAACGTCTTCGTCTTTTCCTATCTTTGATAACATATTCTAGCGTTAATGCACCTGTGAGACTAAAATAGCGAAACCCCGATTCATTAGATGCTAATTGTTCTGTTGGTGGAATAAATGGATTTCGCTCTCTTACACTTCCAATTGCTGCAAAACGTATTTGAGGAAATAGTTTAGTCGTTAAAGACACATTGTCAGAGAACTTAAAGTTCAGCATTGGCGAAATACCAATATGAAAGTTCAACATTTTTGAGTTAATCGGAAAAATGTTCGACGTATAATGTTCAGTTTTATGTTGGCTATATACTGGATCTAAAACGACTGCAATCCCAAATCTCGTCATCAAAGATGGCTCCCCAAAATATCGACCAATTTGATATCTGAGTCCAATGGAGAATGAACTTTCTTTTGTGCCTAAGAAGATATTATCTTCTCTATTTCCGTCATTTATAACAATAGTCGCTCTTGATGTAGAAGTATTAAAAGACAATCTTGTCAGTGATATTTCATGAAAATTATCTTTTTCATTTATAATCTGGAACCCTAAGCCAATTCCTACATGAACGGGAGGGAGCTTGAATTGTCCTTTATAAGTGTATAAAAATGAATCGCCTTCAAAAATTTCAAATGTGCCGGATCTTGGTGTTAGAAAGCTTAAGTCTAAATCTCGAGAATCTGTTATCCAACTATATGATTTAAACAAAAATTCTGTTTCTGCATATGAAAATTGAATCCCAGTAGTTGCTTTTATTATTTTGCCTTTATTCCGACTTCGTTGTGAAAAACTAATGATTGGAATAATGATTAAAAATAAACTAACTATAAATATATTTTTCATAGATGGAAGTTAAGGTCATTGTATATGTTTTTTCAAGACTTATACTAACATTCAAAAAACGTCAGATTACGCTAATTGTAATCACCTTCATCGCAGAGAATTTCTATGAAAAGGCTATTGAAAGGGTGTCTTCAACATGCAGTCATTACAGAAATAATAGTGACATCAATCTGAACTCATTTCAGAATTTGTCAATCAATTAAGGATTAGATCTTGAAACGAGTTCAAGATGACTTCTTTGGTTTAGAGCGATTTTGAGTTAAAGGTCTTGGACCTCCTGACATAGCCTGCGCCACATCATTCTCCCAGCCCATAGTCCGTTTAACTGCTACATTCCAGCGCTTATATTTTTGAGCTCTGGTCTCTTCATCCATTTCAGGCTCAAAACGAGTATCTAATTGCCATTTTGAATCTAAATCACTTTTAGTCCAAAATCCAACAGCTAAACCAGCGAGATATGCAGCTCCCAATGCAGTTGTCTCAATTATTTGAGGTCTTTCGACGGGAACACCTAAAATATCTGATTGAAATTGCATTAATAGATTATTGGCGCAAGCTCCACCATCGACTTTGAGAGCAGTTAAATTGATACCCGAATCCGTATTCATGGCATCTAAGACATCTCGAGTTTGATATGCGAGAGACTCCAATGTCGCTCTGATGATATGAGATTTATTGCTTCCTCTAGTCAGGCCAAAAATGGCTCCTCTAGCGTACATATCCCAGTATGGTGCTCCAAGTCCTGCAAAGGCTGGCACGACGACTACACCTTCAGAATCTGTTACCTTACCAGCAAAAAATTCTGAATCAGGAGATTCGTCAATCATTTTCAAGCTATCACGTAGCCATTGTACAGCGGCACCAGCAATAAAGATCGAGCCCTCTAATGCATATGTCACTTGACCATCTACACCCCAAGCGATTGTCGTCAGCAAACCATTTTTTGATTCGACCATTGTTTCGCCTGTGTTCATCAGCATAAAGCATCCAGTACCATATGTGTTTTTAGCCATGCCTGCCTCATGACAAGCTTGACCAAATAGGGCTGCTTGTTGATCTCCTGCAATACCAGCAATTGGTATTTCTCCGCCTAATAGTGTGGTGTGTCCATATATCTCACTTGATTGTTTTACAGTCGGCAGCATAGACTTTGGTATATCTAATTCCGTACACATTTTATCGTCCCACTCAAGATTTTTTATATTATAAAGCAAAGTCCTTGATGCATTCGTATAATCAGTGATGTGGACTTTACCTTCTGTCATTTTCCAGATAAGCCAAGAGTCGATCGTGCCACATAGTAAGTGTTCTTCTTTAGCTAATGTTCTTGCCCCATCTACATTGTCTAATATCCATTTTATTTTTGTACCTGAGAAATAAGCATCAATCACCAAACCAGTATTGGACCTGATATAATCTTCTAAGCCTCTTTCTTTGAGTTCATCACAGAACGCTGCTGTCCGTCTATCCTGCCATACAATGGCGTTGTATATAGGTTTTCCTGTTCTCTTATCCCAGACAACAGTCGTTTCTCGCTGATTTGTGATTCCGATTCCTGCGATATCAGCAGAGGTGATTCCTTTGTCTTCTAAGACTTGTTTGGTGACTGATAACTGTGTGTTCCATATCTCGTTTGCATTGTGTTCTACCCAAGCTGGCTGAGGATAAATCTGAGTAAATTCTTGTTGGGCCACTCCAGAGATATTGCCGTCGTGGTCAAATAATATCGCTCTGCACGATGTGGTGCCCTGATCAATCGAAAGTATATAATTCATTGTAGATATGTCATATTTTATTTAAAAATTGAAAATACAAAATTCGGTGAATATCTCTAAAGGGCTCGGATCCCTAATGGGAATTATCCCTTAAAAGGCTTCAAGCACTTTAAGGGATGTCAAAACTGATTACCGCCACGCAACTTCTTTATCTTAAATGGATTCTTGATCTTGTTAAGAATACTATCTACGCTGATCTCGGTATTCTCCTTTAAAATACCACCGACTTTGTCTTTGAATATAGTCAATGTAGAATCAGGTAATTTCTCCTTTAGCAGTGTGTCGATTTGGGAGAAGACAATGTCCTTTGCTTTCTCCTTTGTACTATCTATCATTTCATTTGCTTTAGTAATCAACGTATCCTTAATCTCTTGAGTTTTTGTGTTAACGGTGTCTCTAATCGTATTAACTGTTTCATTGACTTTCGTAAGTACTGTATCTCTAATTTCAGCTTTTTTCTCGTCCACTTTTTGTCTTACCTGATCTTTGATTTGTTCTGTCAATGGTTTATCTGCGATGCGGATATTCGTTAGTTTTATCTGTGGATTTTTGATATTTCCGGTAAGGACTATATCAGCATCTACATAACTTCCACTTTGTATATCTAAGCCTCTCTTATTTATTTGAGAAATGATTTCATCAAACTCTTTAGTGATCTCTTTACCAAGGCCAGTAGTTTCAACATATTTTCTTGGAATAGACGCTTTAATTAAATAATTCATGTCCATATTAAAGCGATGGTTTCCTGATATTTTCATCGGAATATCTTTCACTTGGTATCCAAATTCTTTGACTTGTAAAGCACCATTTTTTATTTCAAACCAATTCTTTGTACCTTTTAAAAACCATTGTTTACCAGACTCTAAATTAAGTAGTGAATTGATTTTTTCAACAGGCGAGTATCCAAGTAATTTTCCTTCTAAAGTTTCTACAAATCCACTTCCTGTTAATGAATTAAAATCAGGCATCATGTCTTTTTGTAATAAGCCTTCCATGACTAAGGTCGAATTAAAAAAGCCTTCTACGTATTTGTAAATCGGAGCTAGTATTGCAAATGTTTTATTAGATTCTATTGCTTTACCGATATTCATTTTATCCATTTGGTACTTTAAGCCAAATTGTGGAGCATCTGCATTTTCTGTGTCATAATATCCTTGTAGCCCAATTTCTCCACCAAAGGTATTTCCTTTAAAATCTGACATATTGACTCGATTCGCAATGACATCCAGATTCATTTTAGCATTATTTATTGTAATTAAATCATACAATATTTTATCAGCATTTACCTGAATAGAAACATTTACATTATTTGGAATAATAGGAATTTCTTCCGTAGCTGAATTCGGATCTACCTCCACAAAGTCAGCATAATTAATTGTTTTTGAATCAAGACTTAAATCGCCTTCAATAGATTCATTTGAATATAAATAATTATATAAATTAGTCAATTTACCATTGAGTGAAAAATCACTTTCTCCGATTTTTCCAGCTGCAGATTTAATATTTATGTTATCGTTTGATAAGCTAGATTTTGTAATGAAATTTGAAATCTCATAAGCATCATAAATTAATTCATCTGCTGAATAATTAATGCCAACATTAAGATTATCAAAGGTTTCTACCATTGCTTGAGATGAACTAGTATCACCTTCTATAATGTAGGAGTTAAGGTCCATGAACGTTGAGCTTACTGTCAAATCACCTTCTAAGTTTTCATTATTGAAATAATAATTCAATATATTAGATACATGACCGCTTAAGGTGATATCATTCGGCTCGAGTTCGACTAGTAATGATGAAATGTCAAGTTTGTCTTTGTCATAGTCACCTATAAATTCTTTTACAAATATAGGATCGCCACCGATTGATTTATATTGTAAATCACTGAATTTAATTTTACCATTTGACTGTAGCTTTGTTAAGCTATTATTCATCAAATCATCTGGATTTCCTTTTGAGTAGATACTAACATCCATTTGACCAGTTAATGTCTCAACGCCCGGTAGTGGATATGCTTTTTGAATTTTGGAGACATCCATATCAGTATCTAAATCGAATTCAAAATATGAAGTGCCACTATTGTTATTTAATAAAGAAGCTCTAAGAGATTCACCATCAATTGTAAATTCAATTGGGCGAATTTCTATATCTGTTTTATTGATATTCCCACTCGTATTTTTTGCTTTTACAATTACATTTAAATTTTCTATTGGTAAACTCAAATCTGGATATTGGACTTTAGCGTTTTGTAAATTTAGATCTATGTCGAATGCTGGAATCTGATTTTTCGTAGCGTTGTAATCTCCTTTTAATTCTGCATTATATGTGAAGGTGCCATCTGCTTTTACTTGACTAAAGTCCTTGGTATATGCATATGGAATGAGTGATAAAAATTCTTTTACCGAATTATTATTTCCAACAGATTTAATATCCATAGCAATGTCATCACCTTGCAAAGCAACAGTACCATCTGCTACCAATTTAAAATCATTAATCTCAAATACACCATTGCTAAATGAATAGCTATTGTTATTGGTATTTACGCTCAACGGCATGTCATTCTTAATGATCAGATTTTTTGCCAATCGAACATTTCCGCTTTTCAGATTGACACCAGACAATTGTGTATTTGTTTTTAAATCAAAGATGTTTTTTGCAAAGTCTCCAGTTCCTTTATGATTGATTGTTTCAATCTCCGCAAAGGTCAAGCCTTGAAGGTCTTCATACTTTAGGGAGCCATCTTTGATCTCGTATGCTTGAATATCTAAGGTGTATGGTTCTTCATTCGATGCTGCTGCCTCAGGAAATATATCTGTATTCGTTTCGCCCGATACCAATGTCTTAATATGGAATTGAGCTTTGTTGATAACTATTTTAGTCAACTCTATTGGTTCATCGGAATGTATGATTGACGCAAGTCCAACCTGTAAGAAAATATTGTCAGCTTTCAGTAAATTGATATCTTCGAACGGTGCATTTCCTTTGATCTCAAAATCGGACAAAGATATGCTTGGAAATGGGAACGATTTGAAGAATGATAAATCAGCATCTGCGAAGTCTACTTCGGCATTTAGATTAGTATTGATCTCCGTTTTAACCTTTTCAATGATCTTATCTTCTAGCAGGATTGGTGCAAGAAATAGTGCGACAAGGATCGCTAGAAATAGTATTCCGATTATTTTTATGGCTTTTTTCATGATGGTCTTCAGCTTTATTTATCTATAGTTATCTGTTAAAACACTTATATGACGGATTTCATTCTCACAAGACCTTCTTTTTAACCCTTTTTTATGAAAATGATTTCTAATAGTGACTAAACTAGACTAAAAACGAGGCCATCGTAATTAGTAATTACCCTGAAAAATGACAATTAATTCAGTTATATTAGAGAAGTACAGTCCACATTGTACAGATTCATGATTAAAATTGTTACTGTGAAAACCTGGCTTTTTCTAGTTGCAGTATGCCTTTTTGGAATGCTGAGTATGAGCTTCTGGCCTGAAGAGTCTGATTCGATTCCTAATATGCCCAAAGAAGTCGAATTTAGCTATCATATCCAGCCTATATTGTCTAATAACTGCTATACCTGTCATGGAAATGATCCCTCATCTAGAAAAGCTGGTCTGCGCTTAGATCTAGAAGATCATGCCAAGTCACGATTAGAAAGTGGACATACGGCGATAGTCAGCCAATCGCAGGCTTAATCAAAGACTTAAAAGCGAGAGGACTGTTTGAAGATACGTTGATTGTATTCAGTGGAGAATTTGGGCGCACACCCTTTGGTCAAAAGGCAAAGCACGTCGGCCGTGACCATAATCCACAAGCCTTTAGTTCATGGATGGCCGGTGCAGGTATTAAAGGCGGTGTGACATATGGAGCCACAGATGACTACGGTTACAGAGTGGTGGACAAGCCAACAAGTGTTCATGATATGCATGCGACTATGCTTCATCTGTTTGGCATAGATCATGTCAAGCAGACGTACCGCTTTAGTGGTCGAGATATCAGACTGACTGATGTGCATGGTGATGTGATTGAAGGGATATTGGAAGCTTGAATAAACGCCAAGATGGCAGCAGCCCAATGCAGTTTAGTTAAGCAAATTCTAAGCCCTGAAAGGGTCTCGTCATGTAGCGTGGTACGAAATGCTGCGGTAAATGATAAGTCAAAAGTCACATTTGGCGAGATTTTTTGTAAAAATCGTGACAGATGTATTTTAAATGAAAAGTAAAAGAATGGAAATCGCTCTTTGGAAAACACTAACTAGAAGTCGGCAGGAGCGCTTTGGCTCAATTATCACTCGTTTTGAATATTAATTTGAGTAAAAGGTCTTCTGACTACTTTACTTTGGGAAGTATCCTAAGCTCTTTAGGTCTGAATACCAACTTTGTCAATCAATTTTTATATTTTAGAAATCGCAGTTTATTTGCTGTTTTTGAAAAAAGAAAGTTGCATCATTAATTCAACATCAATCATGAAATACCTTAGTTTTTTATTTATAATTGTTATCTCCATTAGCCTTAGCTGTAAAGAGAAATCGAAAGAAATCGTAAAAGATGAATCATCACAAAGCGGACAACAGGAATGGTTGTATTTTGAAGGAGAATCATCTAAGCCACATATCGTGTTTGTCTCGGGAGATGAAGAATATCGTTCAGAAGAAGCTCTTCCTGCCTTGGCAAAAATCATGAACCAACATCATGGGTTTAATTGCACAGTGTTGTTTGCGCAGGATCCTGCAGCTCCTGGTATTATAAATCCCAACTATGGGGAAAATATTCCAGGGCTTGAGCATCTAGCATCTGCAGATTTGATGGTTAATTTTACACGATTCAGAGCATTACCGGATGATCAGATGCAGCACTTCGATAATTACCTAAAGTCAGGCAAACCAGTAATAGGCATTCGAACAGCAACGCATGCCTTCCATTTTAAAAAGCCTGCACCAAATTCTAAGTGGGCATATTATGGAAATTATTCTGAAGGAGAAGATAAATGGACAGGCGGTTTTGGACGACTTGTACTTGGAGAAAAATGGATTTCGCATCATGGTCATCATCGTCATCAAAGTACTCGTGGAATTATAGAAGGTGATGCTGGCTCACATCCGATTTTAACTGGTATTACATCAGGTGATATTTGGTGTCCCACAGATGTTTATGGTGTAAGATTGCCGTTGCCTGGAGATTCTAAAGTCCTCGTACTAGGTCAAGTCATAAACCGAGAAGCTGATTATGATGAAGAAGATTTACTATATGGTATGAGAGATACGGATACAGAAGTCGCCACTGAAAATGAAAAAAATAAAGATGTCGTAAATCCAAATGATCCGATGATGCCCGTTGCCTGGACAAAATCTTATCAAATTCCAGGCGGAAAAGAGGGTAAAGTCTTTGCATCTACAATTGGAGCATCCACAGATTTGCTGAATGATGCGACTAGACGTATGTTTGTAAATGCGATGCATTGGTTAACGGACCAGTCGATTCCATCCAATGCGAATATTGATTTTATAGGGATATATAAGCCTACAGCATTCTCATTTGTAGATGATGATTACTGGGTGACAAGAAATACAACTGTAGCTTCGATGGATTTAAAGAAGAAAGGCGCTGTCGATTAATTCAATAAATAATTGTGTATTTAACTATTCAAGCCTACTGCCTCCAGGCCTAAAGCTGCAAAATCTCTATCTATCTATCTAACTAGCATAAATTGTAAGCATAAACGATAAAGAAGAAACTAGGAAGGAGAATCAATACATAGGGAGAAATCATTACAAATGGGAAAATAACTGTTTATCTGAATAAGATAGAGTAGAGAAATGTCTTAGACAGGGAGGCGCATTAAAATTGTTAGCCATAAAGGCCGATTTTGATAATCTTATTTGAAATCCGCTAAAAGTGATTTGATTCTGCGAATGGCTTCTCGCAATGTTTCTTCATTTGCAGCATATGAAATTCGAATACAGTCATCGTTTCCAAAGGCACTTCCAGAGACAATGGCAACATGTGCGTTATTCAAAATTTCCATTGCAAAACTATCTGCATCATAGATCGTATCCTTTCCATTTGTTTTGCCAAAATAGTGACTCACATTTGGGAAAATATAAAAG
>ENA-ORXT01005778-ORXT01005778.1-marine-metagenome-genome-assembly--contig:-NODE-5778-length-11944-cov-11.320216_pt1 | contig 11944 bp, 11 predicted proteins | sample MGYA00237868_ERZ511482 | MGnify/ENA metagenome assembly ERZ511482 | reverse complement strand
CAAGCTAAGCTTAGGGATTTTCGTTTCATTTTAAAAGTTATTAATATTCGTCTTCATTAAAGAAGAAATCATCGTGTGTGGGATAGTCCGGCCAGATATCATCTATACCTTCATAAGCTTCACCTTCATCATCCATTTCTTGAAGATTTTCGATTACCTCCAATGGGGCACCAGAACGAATTGCATAATCCAACAATTCTTCTTTTGTGGCCGGCCAGGGGGCTTCCTCTAAGTGAGAGGCTAATTCAAGAGTCCAAAACATATTTATTCTATTAGTGTTCGCTAAATTTGCGCAAATGTATGATATAATTTATATCTACCAAATCAAAGATTTGTAAAGAAAAATAATGTTAAAACTAAAAAATATAAGCAAGTCATTTGGTGATTTACAGATACTAAATAACATCAGTTTAGAAATATCCAAAAAGCAAATTGCTAGCATTACCGGGGCTTCTGGCGCGGGAAAGTCAACTTTACTGCACATTATGGGTACCTTAGAAACCGCTGATGCTGGAGAAGTGATTATCAATGATAAAAATGCCGAGAAGCTTAATGCAAAGCAATTGGCTAATTTTAGAAATACAGAAATAGGATTTGTTTTTCAGTTTCATCATTTATTACCAGAATTTTCGGCCATTGAAAATGTGGCCATGCCAGCCTTAATCGCAGGAAAAAATAAATCACAAGCTTATGAAACGGCTTTAGATTTATTAAAAAGACTGAACATAAACGAACGCGCCGAGCACAAACCCCACCAAATGAGTGGTGGTGAACAGCAGCGCGTGGCTATAGCTAGAGCGCTTATGAATCAGCCAAGTGTGCTGCTGGCCGATGAGCCAAGCGGCAATCTAGATAGTAAGCATTCGGGGGAGTTACTCGACTATTTATTTATGCTACGAGATGAATTTGATCAAACGATCATTATGGTAACTCACGATAATGAAATGGCTAAACGCTGCGACACCATACTTGACCTCAAAGACGGTAAAATCAATGAGTAGACCGCACGCGTATATTCCGTATAGCGATACAGGCGCTTTCTCAAAATTGGTGATTGACTACCAAAATCAAGATGAAAAATTAAAGCCTTTTATCAATGATTTTCCAAGTGTGGAAGCTATCAAAAATCAAATTAAACGAAAAGAAAAACAAGCTGTTGATCGAGAAGCCTTGGTAGAGGTATTGACGGAGCAATATACCCATCAAGGAATAAGATTAGACAAAACGCCAGTAGGGGAGAATATTGCGCAATTACTAAATAAAAAGACCTTTACAATTTGTACAGCTCATCAGCCCAATATATTTACCGGTTATTTATACTTTATATACAAAATTATTCATGCTATCAATTTGGCTAAAGAATGCGCCGAGCAGATACCAGGCTACAATTTTATCCCAGTCTATTTTATCGGCAGCGAGGATAATGATATTGAGGAAATCGGGGCTTTTAATTTTAAAAATAAAAAATATCAGTGGTCTCCGAATGAAACAGGCGCTTGCGGTCGTTTTTCGACGGCTAGTTTAGTAGAAATTAGAGATGAAATACTAGGTCAATTTGGGAATTCCGAAGCTGAAGTGAAGCTTAAAGAACAAATTTTGATAGCGTATGACGGTAAAAAGACGCTAAGCCAGGCTACGCAGCACTTTATGCATTTGCTGCTTGGAGAATATGGACTAATCGCACTCGATGCTGACGACAAACGCCTTAAAGAGTCGTTGAAGCCCATAATCAAAGATGAGCTTGAAAATTTAACTTCTCACCATATACTAATTGAACATAATAAATTATTATGTTCAATAACAGTGTGTAAAAAATATTTATCTGTTTTAAACACGCCCCAAGTGTCATTTCGACGGTAGGAGAAATCTGTGCCTATAGCACTTCGGCACAGATTTCTCCTACCGTCGAAATGACAACAGTGAAAATTGATAAAAGCTTTTCACACACTGTCTTAGTACTTAGCTCAAAAATTAATCTTGTATTTTCGGAACATTAAACTATCTTTGTCGCCAATATGCTCCACTCAATGACCGGATATGGGAACGCTAGTACAGAAGCGGGTTTCAAAAAACTCACAATGGAAATCCGTGCCCTAAATGGTAAACAGTTTGACGTAAACTTCAGAGCGCCCATCTCTTACAAATCCCAAGAAATGGATTTACGTAAGTTGGTTTCTAAAAACCTTCTTCGTGGCAAAATAGACTTGTTTCTTACCGTTGATATTGTGGGCGATGCGCCTGTTCAGTTCAATACCAATTTTATTCATACCCATGCACTTGCTCTAAAAAAGCTTTCTAGTGAATTGGATTTACCCAATACAGAGATTTTGCGTATAACGATGACGCTTCCCAATGCTTTGTTGAGTGAAACAGAAATTTCTGATGATGAGAAAGAAATACTTGCCGATTTGTGCAAAGAAGCCATTGATCGACTGATTAAGTATAGAGAAAATGAAGGAAAAAGCTTGGAAAATGATTTTAAAAGGCAAATCAATGCCATATTAAGTCATTTGGAAGCAGTAAAAATTCTTGCGCCAGAACGAATTGCTCAAACCAAAGAGCGTATGCGTTCATCTTTGGATAAAATTGAGCAAAAAAAAGACATAGATCAAAATCGGTTTGAACAAGAATTGATTTATTATTTGGAAAAATTAGATATAAACGAAGAAATCGTTAGACTTGCACACAATTGTGCGATGTTTTTGGATGAATTAAATACAGAAAAAATCTCTAAGGGTAAGAAGCTCAACTTTATAGTTCAAGAAATAGGTAGAGAAATAAATACCATAGGCTCTAAGGCTAACAATCAGCAGATGCAAAGAGAAGTAGTTGAAATGAAAAATGAATTAGAAAAGATAAAAGAGCAATTGGCAAACGTATTATAAGTTGTGTTTTTCACTTTGAGAGGAAGGAAGCTTAGTAATGAAAATTTTTTTGAAAAAATTGATGCAAAAAATGCTTTTTAATAAAACAGCCATTCCAACATCAGAAAGAAGAGTTGTTATCTTCACAGCGCCTTCAGGTGCCGGCAAAACAACCTTGGTACGTCATCTTCTCTCCCAAATTCCAGCACTTCAATTTTCCATTTCGGCAACTACTCGTCCCAAACGAGACAGCGAAGTAAACGGTCAAGATTATTATTTTCTCTCTAAAAAAGACTTTTTTGATAAGGTGGCGACTGGCGATTTTCTTGAGTGGGAAGAAGTCTATGCTGACTGTTGTTATGGAACACTCAAAAAGGAAGTTGATAGAATTTGGTCTTCGGGGCACCAAGTCATTTTTGATGTTGATGTTAAAGGAGCCACCAATATTAAAAACTTTTATGGCGATCGAGCCTTAGCTATTTATATTAAGCCTCCATCACTAGAAGTTCTAATTGAAAGACTCAAAAATCGTAAAACGGAAAGCTTCGAGAGCCTTCAAAGGAGGATAAAAAGAGCTACTTTGGAGTTGGAGTACGAAAATGATTTTGATTGTGTGATTGTCAACGACAAATTAGATGTTGCTAAGAAAGAAGCCTTGTCAACGGTACAAGAGTTTTTAGCGCTTTCTTTGGTTTAAGTAGTCTGACAAAAATAACTTAACAATTCTCTGTCATTCTTTTGGTGACTTAATTGTTGTGATTTTTCCACGTAGCTAAGGCTATGCGGTAAAATAACGCCTCATAAGGCACTCAAAATAATTGGCAGTTAATTGTCAACTTATTTTTGTCAGACTACTTAATGTGCCAAAAACCACCTTTCTCATTATGCCTAAATTATCTCCACAAGCACCTATTGGAATTTTTGACTCTGGTGTGGGCGGGTTAACCATTGCCAATGCGGTGGCGAAACTGTTACCACAAGAACAAATCATCTATTTTGGTGATACTGCACATTTACCCTACGGAGATAAATCGCCCAGGACCATTCAAGGTTTTACCCAAAAAGTAGTAGACTTCTTATTATCGCAAGATTGTAAAGCCATTGTTATTGCTTGTAATACAGCATCGGCTGCCGCCCAAAATTACCTCGAAGACTATTTGGCTGAAAAAGTTAGTTTGATCAATGTCATAGATCCTGTGGTGGACTATTTGACTCAAAAATCCTATAAGAAAGTGGGTATTATTGGAACGAAGGTAACCATTGAATCTGCTATTTATACCAAAAAAATAAAGCTAAAAGACGATGTCATTGAGGTCTGTTCTTACCCGACTCGTTCCTTGGTTCCCATTATTGAAGAAGAATTGCACCACAAAAAACATTTGTTGTTTGCCATCTTAGATCACTATTTAGGCAGGCCACCTATGTCTGAGGTAGACGCTATGGTATTGGGCTGTACGCACTACCCTATTATTGCAGAAGAAATCGATCACTATTTTAATCAAAAAGTACAAATTATTGATACCCCTTCTATTGTAGCAAAGTACTTGAAAGATGTTTTAGAGGAAGAAGGATTACTCAATAAGATAGCTAGAAATCAGACGCATCGATTTTATGTTTCTGATTATACAAAGGGTTTTGAATCGCTGACCAAATTGTTTTTTGAGGACGATGTACACCTGCAACTTTTACCGCTTGAGTAGTTTTTTAGTATAAAAAGATGATCGATTGGTATTTAGTAGGTATAAAAAAAGGCTTGCAATTCATAATGAACAACAAGCCTTTTTGGTATCGTTTATTTGAGATTGGATTTTATAACCCAAGTGCTTTCAATGTTTCGTAAGGAATAGAACGACCTTGTACACCTACAGCCAATCCTTTAGATTGTTGGAATTCACGAACAGCAGTACGAGTCTGGCTGCCAATTACACCATCAATTGGACCTGGCTCAAAACCAGCATCTTTTAATGCTTGTTGAATTCTACGAACATAAGAAGTGTTTTGGTTAGACTCACACAAAACCTCTCTCCATTCAGTAAATCCACCTGTTCTAATCAATCTTTTAGAAGTGATTGTTTTGTACTCAGCAGGAATGGTTACTTGCGAAGTAGAAGCAGATTGATCTACAACTTGCTTAGTCACTGTCTTATATTTAGCAGGAATGGTTTCTTCTTGAACCGTAGCAGGAGTTTGAACAACTGTTCTTTTGATGGTTGTAAACTGTGCAGGAATATCTATTTCACGAACAGTAGCAGGGCTTTGAACCATCTGACGTCTTACTGTTTTATACTGTGCAGGAATTTCTTTCAAACACCATACACGACAATCATCAGGATTACTAGATACACAATCTGGAGTTGCTTTCCCTTTTACCCATTTGGTGGTAGCAGGAGAAACCAATACTTGCTCAGAAATTGTTTCATAGATCGCAGGGCTAACTTCTAATTTAGTAGAAGCCTGCTTGATCATTATTTCTTCTGTAACGGTAGTATAAGTAGGAGGAAGTACCTTAATGATGTTGTAAGGTTCTTTGATCATTATTTCTTCTGTAACAGTAGCATAAGAAGCAGGAACTACTTGGAGCTTATACGATTCTTCTTTAAGCAAAATTTGTTCCGTAACTGTTTCGTATTCATCTGGAATCATACATTTTGCATAACATTGTCCTGGGCGAGCGTCAGGTGGTAAATCACCTGATTGTGCTTGAAGCAATGCCATAGGTGCCAAACAAAGTGCCATAATAACAGCAAGGCTAAAAACTTTTTTCAAGGTCATGATTATATTGATTTATTTATTATGTTTAGTTTTAATTTCTATTAAACCTGATTGGGACGTAGGAAAAGAAAAAGTATTTTACACATCTTTGTTACTTGGTGACGTGATTTTTACCATAAGTTTCTAAAAAAACATCCCATTCTACCTTTTTGTGGTAGTCTTTTCCAAAATAATCCAAGAAAAGCGTCAAATCATCTACATTTTGAAAACCTGAAAGATTATTTGGATTGCCTAGATATTCATCTAAAATAGCAATCGTTGGATAAAGAAGCTCTCCATTGCTTAAATGAATCGCCAGCCCATGTACGCCATTTCTTCCAAATCGGTTATTGTATTCGTAAGTATTTCCTCGGATGGTAACACTCTCTTCACTTTCTGCATTAAATTTCACAGCATAGAAGTATTCATTCAAATACTTTGCCAAACTTGGATCACTAAAGGTACTTGCCTCCATTTGTTTACAAGGCAAACACCAATCAGTAGAAATATTGACAACAATCCTTTTGGGATCATCCTGAAAAAGTTGTAGTGCTTCTTCTATGTTAAGCCACTTAACCAAGCCTTTTGGAGCTTCTTCTTCTTCGTCAAAAGTACTTGCAGAAAAAGTTAATAATCCAAATACCAAAAGAAAAAGTATTTTACTATTTAATTTGTTTATCAAAAGATATTATTATTTAATTTGACAAAAATAGTTAAAATTTGTAAATAACCATACAATAACAACCACTATAATTTATTGAGCGGTTCTGTTTTCTGTGAATTAAACGTTTATATAATCACTTTTTAAAAATCCTAATTTGCCAAGTCCGACATAAATTTCAGACGCATCAACCGAATGTCTTCCCCTGTGTATTCATCATCGTCCAGTTCATCCAGTGCCATTCGTATGTCGTCGCTTTCTGCTTCCATAAAATAATCAAAAATTTCTTCTTGTTGTTCTTCATCAAGGTTGTCGTTTATAAAATAATTGATATTTATTTTAGTACCCGAAGCAACAATTGATTCCATTTCCTCCATCAACTCTTCCATATCTATTTGTAAATTAGAAGCAATGGTTATTAATGGAATTTGCTTGTCAATATTTTGAATGATAAAGACTTTTCTTTTAGATTTTTGCGCTACTTGTTTTGTCACAATTTCATTGGGTCGTTCAATATCATTTTCCTCTACATACTCTTTAATAAACTCCAAAAAAGAACGTCCGTATTTGATGGCTTTCCCCTTGCTTACCCCTGCTATGTTCGCCATTTCATCAGCAGTAATAGGATATTGAGTTGCCATATCGTTTAGAGAAGCGTCTTGAAAAATCACATAAGGTGGCAAATTTTTCCTTTTGGCAACTTGCTTGCGAATGTCTTTCAACATTTTAAGCAATTGCTGATCAAGTGCAACCGTTTTCCCTACACTAACTGTAGGAAGATTTTCGGTATCGTATTGATGATGGAGCGTTATTTCAACTGAATGAGGATTTTCAAGGTAAGCTTCTCCTTTTGCTGTAATGTCTAAAACTCCGTAGTCTTCAATTTCTTTAACCAAGAAATTACGTAGAATTGCCTGTCGTAAAAGAGAACTCCAAAAAGCAGCATCTCTTTCCTTCCCGATACCAAAAGAGGGCTTTTTATCGTGTCTGAAAGCCAATACATCTTGCGAACGTTTACCAATCAAAAACTCTGTAAGGTATTTGATTCGATACTGACTTCCCAGCTCTTTGACGGTGGTCAATGCCATTTTCATATATTCAATCCCTTCCAGTTTTTCCCTTGGATTGGCACAATTGTCACACATTTTATTACAACCATCTACGTCATAATCCTCGCCAAAATAATGCAATAGAAACTGCCTACGACAAGTCCCCATTTCACTATAATCTACGACTTCAAGCAAATGCTGCCCGCCTATTTCTCGCTCTTTTACGGGCTTGTCTCTAAGAAACTTATCCAGCTTATTAATATCGTCATGGCTAAAATAAGAAATACATTTTCCTTCCAGCCCATCTCGTCCTGCTCGTCCTGTTTCTTGATAGTAATTTTCCAAACTTTTGGGCACATCGTAGTGTAAAACGAAGCGGACATCTGGTTTGTCAATGCCCATACCAAAAGCAATGGTTGCTGCAATGACATCAATGTCTTCCATTAAGAATTGATCCTGAATTCGAGAACGGGTATTGCTGTCTAGTCCAGCATGGTAAGGAGCCGCTTTGATGCCATTGACATTCAGTGTTTCCGCTATTTCTTCCGTTGTTTTACGGTTGAGACAATAGATGATTCCCGATTTGCCTTCATTTTGTTTGATAAAATGAACGATGTCTTTGAGGGTGTCTGCTTTTTTCTTTTTTGGTCGTACCTCATAATATAAATTGGGACGATTAAAGGACGAAATATAGATATCTGGTTCCCTCATTTTTAGGGTCTTTACAATATCCTCTTGAACCTTTGGCGTAGCAGTTGCGGTAAGTGCAGCAATGGGTATTTCTGGATCTATTTCATCCAACATCTCGCGAATCCTGCGATATTCGGGTCTAAAGTCGTGCCCCCATTCCGAAATACAATGGGCTTCATCTACCGCTACAAAAGATATTTTCAATTCCTCCTTAAAGAAATTAATGGTTTCCTCTTTTGTAAGCGTCTCAGGAGCAACATAGAGCAGCTTGGTTTTATTGTCAATTAAATCTTGCTTGACTTGTTTGGTTTGCTTGCGACTCAACGAAGAGTTGAGAAAATGAGCAATCTCATCATTATCACAGTAGCCTCTTACAAGGTCTACTTGGTTTTTCATTAGAGCGATAAGCGGCGAAATAATAAGTGCCGTTCCCTCAAGAATCATAGCAGGAAGTTGATAGCAGAGCGATTTCCCTCCTCCCGTTGGCATAATAACAAAGGTATCTTTTTTGTTTACGACACTCTGTATAATTGTTTCTTGACCTCCTTTGAATCTATCAAAACCAAAATTTTCAATCAACGCCTCTTTTAAAAACTCCTCGGTATATACCATTACCATTTATTTTGGGTATTTTATCCTGTTCTAATAATTAGTTAGTTCTCTGAAAATCCTATTTGGTCAACAATCAAATTAAATCCAGAAGAATTTAACTGCCAGACTCTTTCAATTGTTTACCAAAAGGTGGATTTAACATTTGTCGTTGGTGGTTCAAATACTTAGACTTACTTTACGTACCAGCAATCGAATTTTATTTTCACACCAAATCTTATTTTTCAGTCATATGACCATAATTTCAGGCTTCGCCACAAAGTGGTTTGGCAATACGAAATTAAAAATATTTTTGAATTTATCATTCAACTTCCCACAATACTAAACCCAAATGACTAGGCATAACAGATAACATTCTGATAAGCAGTATATTATTAAAGCTATTTGAGTAAGTTGTACACTACTGGACGTTTTGTCAAGACCTGTGTTATGAAGCCTGTGTTGCGTTGCCTTCGCCAGGCGGGCCTTCCTTTTTCAATCGATAAAAAGAAAGGAAAAATCTCGCCTCCTTAACTCCGCCTAGCTGCAATCCCTTGCTTCTCTTTGCCGGACTAAGGAGGCAATGCCAACGCTTTTTTAAGAATCTTAATCTCTTTAATATTGAACTTTTTATCAAAAAAATCAAAATGTCCAGTAGTATGAGTAAGTTGTTTAAGCAACTATTCTCTTTTATAAAAAAAATAGTTATTTAAATTACAGCATAGTTGGTTGTGAAAATTAAACTACTGACTATATTGTATCAATGTCAATCTGAAACCATTTACTCAGTTAGAATATTGGCTCGAACGCAACAACATTGGGTTCGATTTTTGAAATTAAAACTTTATAATCTAGAAAATTGAAATGCAAATTGCCAGTTGATGCAATTTGTGTTTTACCTAATCCATTTTTACTCTTTCAAAAAATTTACAGTCTTGTATACCTTTATAGCACACAAGGCTTATTCTCGTTAATCCACAAGATAAAGAATAAAAACCAACATATTATATATCACAGCAATTTATTTATATCAGCATTTTTTTCAAAAAACCTATTTTTGTACATTGGTTGATGAAAAAAAACGCTCTTTCATTAAATACTACTGACTGTTTTAACAGCATATAAATTTACTACAATTGCAGCATTTAGAAAAGAAAAGGATAGGAAAAATAAATGGTCAAGCCGTGATTGATCGTGCAAAAAAAACTTTTCGACTTGAAGCTCAGGCAATAAGTCGCTTAGAATCCGTTTTAAGTGATGATTTTATTAGTGTTGTACGTCTTATTCTTGAAAACAAGGGGAAAGTTGTGGTAACAGGTATAGGTAAGAGTGCCATTGTTGCTCAAAAAATAGTTGCCACTTTCAATTCTACTGGAACCCCTGCCCTTTTTCTTCATGCAGCTGAAGCCATTCATGGCGACATTGGCATGGTACAGCCCGAAGACTTAGTATTGGTTTTATCAAAAAGCGGCAACACACCAGAAATTAAAGTACTGCTGCCTATTTTTAAGCAAATGCAGCTGTGTATTGTCGCAATGGTTAGCCAAACCGACTCTGCGCTCGCAAAAGCAGCGAATTATGTTTTGCCTTTGTTGGTGACAGAAGAGGCTTGTCCACACAATTTGGCTCCCAGCACCAGTACCATTGCTCAAATGGCTATGGGCGATGCCTTGGCTTTTTGTGTATTGGAACAAAGGGGGTTTACGCCTGCCGATTTTGCCAAGAGACATCCTGGTGGCATCTTGGGTAAGCAACTTTACCTTCAGGTAAGTGATTTGTATCCTCAAAATACCAAACCCACCGTTTTTCCCAACAGCTCTTTTCAAGAGGTCATTCTTGCCATTTCGTCGAGTTTGCTGGGTATGACAGCGGTCGTAGATGCGAACAATAATTTATTGGGAATCATTACAGATGGTGATTTGCGTAGAAAATTAAGTGAAGGCATCGCTCTTGAACAACTGACCGCAAACGAGCTTATGACAACGAATCCCAAAACCATTCCTGCTTCTATGCTCGCCTTGGATGCCTTACGCAAGATGCAATCCAATAGTATTACACAATTGGTTGTGGTAGAAGACACGCTGTATTTAGGTGTCGTTCATTTACACGATATTTTAAAGGAAGGCTTGTTTTAGGGCTTGTTGGGAATTTAAAAAATCAAGCTTCAAACTTTTGAAAACTTATTATTATGAAAGCCATCGGATTAATGTCGGGCAGTTCGCTCGACGCCATTGATATTGCTTATTGTGAATTTAATAAAACGGAGAAAAAATGGTCGTTTCAAATGCCCATTACCGAAAGTATTCCTATGCCCGAAAGGTGGAAAGCTCGACTTATACATTTACCGACTCAATCGGCTTTGGTTTATGTAAAAACACATACCTATTTGGGGCATTTTTTGGGTGAAACTTTATGTAATTTTATTCAAAAAAACCAGCTCAAACCCGACCTGATTGCTTCGCACGGACACACCATATTTCACGAACCACAAAATTTAATGACTGCACAAATTGGAGATGGTGCAGCCATTGCAGCAATCACTGGCATTCCAACCATTACTCAGTTGCGCAGTAGTGATGTGGCTTTGGGTGGACAAGGAGCGCCCATTGTTCCTATTGGAGATAAATATTTGTTTGCGGATCATCGTTTCTGTTTGAACTTAGGCGGCATTGCCAATATTTCGGTAAAAACAGCCGATGACATGGTGGCATACGATATTGGAGGAGCCAATCAAATTCTAAATAGATTGGTCGGTCCCTTGGGTATTCCTTATGATGACAAGGGAACTTTGGCTCGCAAAGGACAACTAAATACAGACTTATTTAATGCGCTCAATGAATTGCCTTTTTTCAGACAGCTTCCACCCAAATCGTTGAGCAATCAATGGGTACAAACAACCCTATGGGAAAAGATAGGAACAGCAGCTTTATCTGTTGAAGACAGCCTCCACACCTTCTGTAAACACCTTGCACAACAAGTTGCAACAGCCATTTCGCCATATAATCCTACCAAAAACGACGAATTACTAATTACAGGAGGCGGTGCTTTTAATTCCTTTTTAGTAGAACAGATAGCGGAAGCGGTTCCTTGTAAAGTTGTGGTTCCAGATGAAAAAATCATTTCCTTTAAAGAAGCATTGGTGATGGCTTTTTGTGGTGTCTTGCGTTGGCAACAAATACCCAATGTTTTTTCATCGGTTACTGGTGCAAAACAAGACTCGGTTAATGGGGCAGTTTTTATTGCTTAATTTTTATTTACTACTCATAATACTACTTTGTCACTTTTAAATCTTAATGATAGATTCTGAAATTCTGGTTTAAAACAGTCTTAAACCCCTTGTT
>ENA-ORXT01005776-ORXT01005776.1-marine-metagenome-genome-assembly--contig:-NODE-5776-length-11946-cov-3.883141_pt1 | contig 11946 bp, 9 predicted proteins | sample MGYA00237868_ERZ511482 | MGnify/ENA metagenome assembly ERZ511482 | reverse complement strand
TCTTGTGGGAGTTGCGGAAGCTGAGGCCGAGTTGCTCCATACCGAACAGTACGCGGCGGTGCACGGGCTTGAGGCCGTCGCGCACATCCGGCAGGGCCCGGCTGACGATCACCGACATCGAGTAGTCGATGTAGGCGGATTTCATCTGGTCTTCGATGTTGACCGGGATGATCCTTTCGTTATCTGCCATAAAATTTTATCTGGTAAAACGTAAGTCTTTAAAGTGGCGGCTTCTTTGGGCGGGGTCGCGGGTGCGGCGGAAAGAGCAAAGGCGAAATGGGCAAAGGATTGAGGGAGTGCCCCAACGTTTTACCTTACATTCAACGCTTTTGTCCAACTTCCACGGCACCCGCGTCCGCGCCCGAAAACGGCGCAAAAAGTCCCTTTCGGGATGCTCGCGAAGGTACGAAAAATGTGGCGTAAAAACTGACTTGCGGGCAGGAAAAGCAGGTGGGGAAAAATGCCGGATCACGGAGTCGGTTTTGCCGGCCCGATCTTTGTTTACCGTTCCTTGAAAAGCTGTTTTTTCCAGACCGGTTCGTTGCGTAGACCCGCTAAATCTTGCGGCCAAACGTCAGCAAGACCTGTCGGTTGCGCAGGCGGTAAAACCTAAGTTGCTCGGCGTAGCTTTGGCGGCTGAAATCCACGAAATTTTTGGCGTTGGTGAGGTTGTTCAGGCTTAGACTGATCTCGTATTTGCCGTCGAATACAGGACGTTGATACCGTAGATTTACCAAAATGTTGCTGACCTCCCGCTCGGCGATGAAAGTACCGTAGCGCACGAAGGTCGCTTTGAGGTTGCCCCACGCGCCGGGTAGCCGGCAAAAATATCGCAGCCGCAGGCTTAACCGAACAGCGGAGTTGTTGACCAGTGCATTCGTGGAATAAAGCAACTCCGGTCGAAAACTGAGGGCGCTCCTGGAAAATGTCCGGACGAAGTTCGGTGACAGGGTAGCTTGGTGAAGCAGTACTTGTGTCCGTTCGCCATTGAGGGCCAGGGGTAAAAGTGTCGCCGCGTAATTAAGTTCAACGTTCGCCGTAATCCCGGCCAACAAAGGAAGTGTCAGGCGATTATCACAGCGCAAGGTACGTCGGGTGTTGTTACGCCTCAACGGGGCCGAAGCCTCACCCGTAGTGTCGAATACCGCCTGGATCAGGTAATCGGCACTTAGCGTTTCGAGGCGCAGACGCGTGTTGTAAGCAACCAATCCCTTTTTGTTCTGACCGCGGAAGTGTGACGAAATTTCGTGTTTTCGGGTACGGTTGAGGTCGGGAAGTTGGCGATTCAGGAAGCGGTTTTGCCGCAAAATATAGCCGGTGAACAGCGCTTCCTCCTGGTTATAGTCAAGGGCAAAAGTGTAGGAAAAAGACAGCGCACGCTGGTGGGCGAACTGTTTGGTAAAATTGATTTCCGGGGCCGTTACCACGACGGTTTTCGCAAAGTTGTATTCCGTTGTCCTGTCCGTAAACTGCGTGAAGTGGGCGGAGAAGGGCAGTTTCAGTTGCCAGCGACGTCTTTTGTTTTCGTGCTGGTATTGTTGGTTGACGTACGGGGCGATGAGTGTCTGAGCGATGTCGTTCCTGAAAGCGATGCCTAAACCGAACGCGCCATCGGTCAGGGTACTCGTAAGTAAGGTGTGTTCCGAGCGCAGGCCCAAGCGGGTTTCTCCCCTGATTTGCTTGCGGCGGTAGAAACGGTCGGTGTACAGGTCCGAACTTGCTTTTCTTTGGCGGGCGACCTGACGTCCCGTGTCAGTACGTTGCGAAGGCAGGTCGGGGGCGATGATCAACAGGGGCGACACCCGCAGGTCGTAGCTTTCGTCCAGGTACCGCACATCGCCTTTTAGCTGATGCGCTTTGTTTCCTTTTCGGACTACGGCCGTGATGCGTCCCTTCAGGTCCAGTTCGTCGTGCCGGAAGTCCTCCGGGCTGGCCGTGCCGTTGAAAAAATTGGCCCCCGTCGTACGCTCGGAAGCCAGCTGCCCTTCCAGCTTTGTCAGAAAGTAGAATTTCTTTTTGTTGATTTCGAGTGCCAGGCTGTTGTTTGCCTTCAGGGGGGTGCTGGTTGCGTTCAGCACTTCCTTTATGTCAAACGTAGCGGTAGCACTCTGGTAAGTCAACTCATTGCCGCCGCGCTCCCGCACCCGGTCGCGGGTAGCAAAGCCGTTCCATTTTATCTGGGCATGGCGGCCGATTTTTTGCAAGAAATTGAAACCTCCGGTTGTTTCGTTGTTTGCGAGATAATTGGCGGGTTTGATCTCTGTCGGACGAAGGGCTTTTGTCGGGCGAACCAGCGGCAGGCGAAAAGTTTTCGCGTCATAAAGGTTTTTGAAGTTACTACCGGTAGCATTGCCGAAATTGTTGGCCGAGCCGAGCAGACTGAATTGCCGTCGTTTGCCAAAGCCGAAAAGTGTGCCTTCAGCGAGGTGTAGCAGTGGTTCCCCACCGATCCCCGCTCGCACGTTGCCGGTAATGGCGATACTCGACTTGAGCCGGAGGTTGATCGCCGCGTTAGGCGGTCGGACGAGTGAATCCAGCGCCAGAATCGGTTGGTGATGCTCCAGTATTTCCACGTCGCGGATGATGCCCGGGCGCAGGTTCCTGGTGGCCAGGGCATAACGGCCTTCCAGCAGGTCCAGCCCTTCGATATAGAATTTCGATATTTCCAGATCCTGGTAAAGAATAGTACCGTCGGCCTCGATCGTGATGCCGGGAATATGCCGCAGTAATTGTTCCACGCTTTCGTCACCCGCCCGCCGAAGCTGGTTGACGTCGAACACCAGGGTGTCGCCCTTCCTCACCACGGCCTCCTGTTTTACGGTCAAGGTCGGCAGATCATATGCGCGCTCCCGCAGGACGACGGTAAAGAGGCTGTCGGCCGGTCGGAGCCAGCGCGAATGGTCATCGTAGTTGAGGTGGGCTACCGTGAGCCAAAGAGAGTCAGGAAAGTAAGGTACAGGCAGGCGATACTTACCCGCCGCGTCCGTAATGGCAAAGTATTTTACGGGGTGATCTTTGCCCTCCCTCAGGGTCAGGGTCGCACCCAGGATGGCTTGGCCCGTAGTATCCGTCACGTTTCCAGCATAGGCTTGTTGAGCGGTCATTGTTCCGGCAAAGAGCAGTATTGCCGAAACCGCGGCGATCAGGTGGCGGAAGGTCAAAGTCGCTCGATTAGTAAATGGTATTGACTGGCATACTCCCGTCTTTTTCTCAATAGAAACTCCTCACTCACGTTCCTTTCGCCAAACATTCGTGGGTCCCGTTTGAATTTCTCTGTCTGGCTAACGTAGCTTTCCCTGCTTATTTGCTGGCTATTCGGATTAATGAAGTCGTCTTTGAAAAAGCGTTTCTCTGGTTTTAGGTTCAAAGATTTCAGGCGGAAGGTATACCAACCGCGCCGGTCGGTTACCTCGACGATCAGGCCCGGGAGCCCACAGAATACATACGGCCCGTCAGCAACGGGCACCCCGGGGGCGAACCAGGCGGTATAGTCGCGCCCACCGTAGTGTATGGTCGCCCGTTGGCAGTCGAGGCCCGCGATGGTAGCGAAAGTGTCTTGTATTTGCCAAGAATTCAAAAACGGAAATTCAAGGTGTTGATACGGAAATTGGGGGAATAATTTGTTTTTCACCAGGCCCTCGCCAAACGATTTCAGGACTTCATACTTACTGTTCTCTTTTTTCTTCCACCGGGAGGACTCAGCGCGATATTTTTCAAATACCTCCTGTACTTGCTCTTGTGAGGTGGGGTTATTGATCCCTGGATTACGGACGGCAAAATTGTGTTTCATGGAATCGTTAAACTGAGCGTTTGCCGTCAGGAAACGGGATGCTTTTCCGTCGGAAATGAGCAAGAAGTCTTCCGCGGGGGATAGTATAACGGGATTGATGTCTACGGGGCTTTGAAATTCATAGACGGCTACGTAGTCGGGCTTAATCATTTTTTGCCCCGATAGTAGAGCCACGGTGAAAACTATTGATAAAAGTAGTATAGATTTCTTCATTGAGAGAGGATTGAAATTGTGGGTGAAGATCGCTATTGTCCTCACCCACGTTATTTAGTTACCGCTAATCCGTGTTCTCCCCGACAGGCTGCTAGTGATCGGAGAGGTCATCGATGTAATCTCCCAGCGGCGGATGAAGTCCTCTGTCGCACCATTGCGCATTTTGCCCACAAGCGTTGATGATGAAGCAATGTGTTAAGGGGCTTTCATCTTGTTTAATAACAACGAAGCTAAATTAGGTTGACGGGATGATGAATGCAATGTTTCATATAACAAATAACATATGTTAATGTCTATAATGTTAGATGTATACATTTACTGTTCCGCCTCAAAAATGTAGCCTATTTACATTTTCCCAAAAGCAAACCGATCCGATAATGAAGGTTGTCAGTAAAAACTTTTGTTAACCCAACAACAGTTATTCCATGTAGACTTTCATAAGTCTGAAGCAACGATGGGTGATGAAAATGTCTTCGGGACTGGTGCCGTCAAAAGCTGTAGTACGGGTTTAGCCCAATAACGTTCTACCCCAAACGATTACTTGACTTCCTGGGCGTTCCAATTTTAATAGCTTTTTTACGACCACGGCAGCTGTGATCTAAACTGTTGTGGTAACGATTGTCAACTCTTCTTCGTTTTGCGATCCAAGCCGCCAAAAGCGCGCGCTACGCATGCTTTCACTTTTTCCTGAAACCTTCCCGCCCCCCGTCCGTTTGATCTTCCATGAGCCACGAACACGACGTAGTAAAGCCCTACGGGGAAACCGAATCCAAGAAAGCCGAAGTCGGCGCCATGTTTGACAGCATCGCGCCTACCTATGACCTGCTCAACCGGGGGACCTCGCTGGGCGTAGACACGCTTTGGCGGGCGAAAATGATCAGGCAGCTCGACCCCGCCGTGCACAAAAAGATCCTCGACGTAGCGACGGGCACGGCCGATGTGGCCATCCAGACCGTCAAACGCGCCAATGTCGACCACGTAACGGGCCTTGATCTCAGCGAAGGGATGTTAAAGTACGGGCGCAAGAAGGTCACCGCCGCCGGCCTCGACGACCGCATCGAGCTGGTGCAGGGCGACAGTGAGAACCTGCCCTACGCCGACGATTCTTTCGACGCCGTCACCGTTTCTTTCGGTGTCCGCAACTTCGAGAACCTGGAAAAAGGGTTGGCCGAAATGCTTCGCGTTCTTCGCCCGGGGGGCAAACTCGTGATTCTGGAGTTCAGCCGTATTACCTTTGCGCCGATCAGATGGGGCTTTAATTTCTACTTCGGTAAAATTATGCCGCTCATCGGTCGTTTACAGTCCAAAGATCCCCGAGCCTACGCCTACCTGTTCGAGAGCGTGCAGGCCTTTCCGAGCGGAAAGACCTTCACCAACATCCTGGACGGAGTAGGGTACAAACAAACTGAATGCAAAGCGCTAACCTTCGGAATAGCTTCTATTTATACGGCAAAGAAGTAGCCCTCACGCTGCTCCTTATCCTCTCCCTCTGTACCGGCGTTCGCGCCCAGTTCACGGGTGGGAACAACTATAACTTCTACGATTTTCAGAACAAGCCGTTCTACTTCGGCCTGACGCTGGGCTTCAACTCCAGCCGCTATACGCCCTTTCGGAGTGAGGAGTTCATCGTGTCGGACACCATCATCGGCGTCAAGAGCCTGAGCGGACCGGGCTTCAACCTGAACATGATCGCCAACCTGAAGATCGGGCAGTACTTCGACTTCCGCTTTACGCCGGGCTTCAGTTTTGCCGAGCGCAAGCTGAACTATACCCAGGACAGCCGCCGCCGGCCCGACATCGAAGAATCGGTGCAATCGGTCTTCGTCGAGTTGCCCTTCCTCTTCCGCTACAAATCAGCGCCGTACCGGGATAAGCGACTCTTCCTCGTCGGTGGCGTTAAGTACAGCTTCGACGTGGCCAGCGAAAGCCGGACGCGACAAGCGGCGAACCTCGTCCGCATTTCCCCCCACGATTTTCACGTGGAGTACGGCGCGGGTATCCAGTTCTTCTTTGATTATTTCATCTTCTCCCCTGAGTTCAAGGTGAGCCAGGGCATCGGCAATACGCTGATCTTCAACCCGAACCTGCCGCAAAGTACGGTACTGGACAAGGTGCTGAGCCGGACGTTCACGATCTCGTTTCATATCGAGGGGTAGAGAGCGTTAGTATGTTAGATTGTTAGAAGTTAGTTCTTTAGTGCAACACTATCATCGGTCCTCCAAGCGTCCGGGCTAAAACCTGAATTTTGCATACGCTACCTCCAAGTGTAAGTTCTACCCTCGTCTAAACGTTTGCACACCCCACCTCGGTGGTTGGCGGCTAAAGAACTAACGATCTAAAGAACTAACGGTCTAACGAACTAACGGTCTAACGAACTAACGGTCTAACGAACTAACGGTCTAACGATCTAACGGTCTAACGATCTAACGAACTACCTTCCAACGATCTGACTACCGCGCCTGGATCACCGGGACGAAGTTCGCCGCCGTCAGGCTCGCGCCGCCCACTAAACCACCGTCCACGTCCGGCATGCTGAAGAGTTCTTCGGCGTTGGCGGGTTTCACCGAGCCGCCGTACAGGATGCTCGTATTCTCGGCTATGGATTCGCCGAAAGAGTTGCCGATCATCCGGCGGATGAAAGCGTGCATCTCCTGCGCCTGTTCGGGGCTGGCCGTGACGCCGGTACCGATGGCCCAGACGGGTTCGTAAGCGATCACCACCTTTTCCATCTGGTCGGGAGACAGGCTCGCGAGCGCCGCTTCGATCTGCTTACCGACCACCATCTCGTGGTTTCCCGCTTCGCGGATGTCCAGCTTTTCGCCGCAGCAGTAAATGGGCAACAGCCCGGCGTCGAGCGCTTTGTTGATCTTGGTGTTGATCAGGTGATCGTCTTCACCGAAGTAGTCGCGCCGCTCGGAGTGACCGAGGATGACGTACTCGATACCGGCGTCGGCCAGCATGGCCGCACTCAGCTCGCCGGTGTAAGCCCCACCGTCTTCCTGGTGCATGTTCTGAGCGGCGACGTAGTAGCCTTCGTGCTTTGCCGTTAATTCTTTGATCTGCATCAGCTGAATGGCGGGGACGCCGAACACAACTTTAGTGGGCGGCGTACCGGCGGCGGAGATGATCTCCTGGGCGAGGGCGAGGCCTTCGGTCGGGGTGGTATTCATTTTCCAGTTGCCGGCGACCATGGTTCTTGAGGACATAATTATTTTAGTTTTGTAGTAGTGTAGTTTGGTAGTAATGTAGTGCCGTCGTTGGAGGCGGGATAGTAGTGTAGTTCGGTAGTACTGAAATGCCGTCGTTGGAGGTGGGGTAGTAGTCTGGTTACGTAGTTCGGTAGTAATGTAGTGTCGTCGTCACGGGTGTTGCGGGCGAGGTAGGCGTAAAAGGTATTACTCCTGGTTACTATGACGTCTACCTCATGCGGTAGCTACTACATAAATACATTACCACATAACTACACTACTACATAACTACACTACTTGCGTTTTGCTTCGTTGCGTTCGATCTTGTGCCCGGGCCGGCTCCATTTGATGCGGGTCTTTTCGCCGGGCGCGCCGGGGTCTTCCGTAATGGCGGGCTTTTCGCCCTTCGCGTAGGCCGCGGTGGTTTTCAGGCCGAGGTCGTTGAATAGTTCCAGGTCCTCGAAGGCCTCGGGGTTGGGGGTGGTCAGCAGCTTATCGCCGGCGAAGATGGAGCCGGCGCCGGCCAGGAAGCACAGGGCCTGACCTTCGGGCGTCATGCTGGTGCGGCCCGCGCTGAGGCGCACGGTGGTGGTCGGCATCAGGATGCGGGTGACGGCGATCATGCGCACCATCTCGAAGATCGGGACGGGGCGTTGCTCTTCCAGCGGGGTGCCTTCCACGGCGACGAGGGCGTTGATCGGGACGGATTCGGGCTGCGGCGTCAGGCCGGCCAGCGTCATGAGCATCGTCAGGCGATCGTCGGTGGATTCGCCCATGCCGATGATGCCGCCGGAGCAAACCGTGAGCCCGGCCCGGCGGGCGTTACCGATGGTATCGAGCCGATCCTGGTAACCGCGGGTGGAAATCACTTCCTTATAATATTCCTCGGAGCTGTCGAGGTTGTGGTTGTAAGCGTACAGACCGGCGGCGGCGAGGCGTTCGGCCTGATTGGGCGTCAGCATACCGAGGGTGGCGCAAACCTCCATGTCGAGACCGTTGACGGTGCGAACGAGGTCGAGCACCTGCTCGAATTCCCCGTCGTCCTTGACGTTACGCCAGGCGGCACCCATGCACAAACGGCTGGAACCGAGACCCTTGGCGCGTTCGGCGGCGGTCTTCACCTGCTCGACGGTCATCAGGGCGTTCTCCTCGATATCGGTATGGTAGCGGGCGGCCTGGGGGCAGTAGCCGCAGTCTTCGGGGCAGCCGCCCGTCTTGATGCTCAGCAGGCTGCTCATCTGCACTTCGTTGGGGTCGTGGTGCCGGCGGTGGACGCCGGCGGCGCGGAAAACGAGGTCCATCAGCGGGCTGTCGTGCAGTTCACGCAGGGCGTCGAGGGTCCAGCATGGGGCGATCGGTTCGGATTTTGCGGTCATATGGGGGTGCTTTGGCGGCGGCAAATATAGGCTGTTGAAGTGGGAAGTAGGGAAGTGGGAAGTGGGAAGTAGGTGGAGCGCACTTCCCACTTCGCTGCTTCCCGCTTCTCACTCGAAAGGAGGGCGGGGGCGCGGGATGCGGGGGGACGGTTTTCAACAGCGTTGGGGCGATGTACCAACGTCCTTGATCTTCCCGTCGCACCAGCGTCCCCGCCCCTATAACCCTTGCTCCCTTTTCCCTTTATTCCTTCCCCCCTTCCTTCACTCGTGGATGCGGCCCTTGATCGCTCCGCTTTGCACCGCCTTATCCAGCGAGTCGGCTTTGGCGTAGATCACGGGGTCGGGGGCGAGGCGGTTGAGGTCGGGCTGCCCGGCGTCGACCCAGCAGGAATACCAGACGCTGCCGATGCTCCGGATGGCGGCGCGGAAGCGTTCCTCGACCATGCCCTGCATTTCAAGGTCCCAGGCGGCGGCGAATTCGGGCGACTGCGTCTTGATGGTGCGCCCGAGCCGCTCGTCGAACACCATCTGCTGGTCGGCGGGAAAGGTGAGGCGCAGGCGGCGCTCGGTGCGCAACACGCTGTCGACCAGCGCGTGGCTTTTGAGCACGATGCCCCAGTAATAATCGCGCGGGTTCTCGATGTATTCCGCCTTGCCGACGAAGTAATCGTAGGTCTCGTCCGCGAACAGTTCGGGGATGCGGCTCTCCCAGAAGCCGTGGATGCCCGTCTGCCCGGTCATCTGCCCGTTATAGTTCTCGGTGGTGTGCAGCGGCACGTGGGCGTCGCCGACGTAGTGGCCCATCTCGGCGCAGAGGCGGAGGATGCGGCTCGCGTCTTCGTCCTTGAAGGCCTGGGTGATGCGGCGGTGGTACTGCTCCAGGTGCCAGGGCAGGATGCCGTATTCGGAGAGGTGATCGATCACCGTCAGCCGCTTGCTTTCCGCCCCGACCGGGAAGCCGATGGCCGCCAGGCTATCGAGCGACGGCGTGATCCGGTCTTCGTAATACATCTTCAGCACGTGGTTGATCCAGTAGCTGCGGTAGGCGCCGAGTTGGAGCTCCAGCGACTGGCCGTCGTTGCTGCTCATCACCACCCGGCTATCGTTGTCGAAGAGGTAATCCGGGTCGCCCTGCACGATGGTGTCGACCAGCCAGCGGACGGTATCCCGCCGGTCGGAGATCAGCAGCAGTTCGGCTTTCCAGAGCAGCGCGTCCGTCCACCGGCGGGGGATGAAGGCGTAGTCGTCGCTCTCTCCCCAGTGGTCGATGTCGATGTAGTGGCGCACGGCCTCGTGCTTGGTGGCGTAGCGGCGCTTGTCGGGGTCGACGGCGTGATCGGTCAGCCATTCGATGTTGCCGCGGAAGAAGGGCATCATCTCCCGGTCGAGGGTGAAGACGGCCAGGCGGTTGATGCGGCGGTGACCGAAGAAGCCCCAGTCGGGGGCGGTCGTCATCGCGACGGCGGTGAGGAGGAGGGCGGTGGTGGCGAGGAGGGGGAGGCGTTGCATGGGGGCGAAGATAGGGCGGGTGTGGGTGGCCTGACGGCCGGGGTGGCCTCCGGCGGCCGGGGATTCCGCGCGCCGCTACGCGGCTTGCTCCATCCCCGGTCAATCATGGGGGACCGCTACGCGGCCCGGATGGTGGGGGGGCTCCGGCGGCCGGGGTGGCCTCCGGCGGCCGGGGATTCCGCGCGCCGCTACGCGGCTTGCTTCATCCCCGGCCAATCATGGGGGACCGCTACGCGGCCCTGACGATTTAGCGGCGCGGGGACCAGACCTCGTGTATCGGCGCGCCTTTGGAGCTGTACCCCTTGTGGATCCAGTCACCGTTTTGTTTTTTGTAGTCGAAGCTTAGTTGTTTGCCGGCGCGGGTGGCGTCGCGGCTGAAGAACTCGATCTTTTCGATGTAGAGGCCATCATCGTCGGTGGTGTAGGTGCCGCCGCCGGTGCCGGAGAATTGGCCGGTGTCGGTGTTGAAGGCGATCCACTGGAAGCGGGTGCCGGAGAGGATCTTCATGGTCTTGCGGGGGCCGGTGCGGCGGCCGGTCAGGTCCTGCATTTTGCCGTCGCGCTTACGGCCGATGATCTCCCACGCGCCGCCGAGGCGGCCGGGGTTGAGGTCGTCGACGCGGGTCCAGTATTTATCGTTGTTGAAAACGAGGAGGTTTTCGGAGGGCAGCGCGTAGGGCATGGACCGCACGCCGCCGACGGCCGTGGAGTCCGCCGAGTCGAACTCGTAGTTGACGCTGAAGTTGTCCTGGTCCGCCCGCCAGGAACCGCCGAGGGTGGCTAAGAATGTCCCTTCGTCGGCGTTGTAGGCGGTCATGACCATGTAACCGTTAACGATGGTCATGGTGAGCTGGGAGCGGCGGCCTTCGCCGTCGACGAAGGTGGATTCCCAGGCACCGAGGAGGTTGGTGGGCTGGGCGGTTGCGAAGGTGGTGGTGGCCAGGAAGGTTAGGAGGAGAAAAAAGCGCATTTGATAAGTGATAAGTGAAAAGCGATAAGCGATTTACTGCCGCCGTTGCTGATTCTCGATTCTCGATTTTGGAGGCTCGATTCTTGATTTGGCTACCGCACGTCTCCGGCAACACGGTTTGGAGCAAAGATAACGTGGTTTGGGGCGGGTTCCTTGTGCCCTGAAAAACTTGCTTTGCATGCCCGCGTCCGCGCCCGAATTAGTCAAACAGTTAGGGAGTCAAAGAGTCAAGCTGTCGTCTCCGGCACGATGATTGTATCTTTGCATGAACGAATTGCTTTACGCTTCGTTACACTAGCAACCGCGGCCAGAATGTTTGACTATCTGACTGCTTGACTCCTTGACTACCATAAACATGGGTTTACGTAAAACCGCCTCCCTCATCATCTACCGCTTTCGCGAACGCGGCCTCGAGGTCTTTTTGACCCGCCAATCCGAAGAATGGGGACTGCCCGGCGGCGAGGTGGACATGGAAGCCAACCCCGAATACATCGAGCTGGAGCCGAGCGAAGGCCAAGAGGAAGCGGTCGCCGTGGAAGGCGACTGGCACGAAATTCCGTCGCTGAAGCAGATGCTGTACGAAGAGTCCGGCGAGTTGAAGGACCGGCTGAAGGAAATCGAGCAGGGTGCTTTCGTCACCATCAAGGAAGCGCTGAAGAACAACCTCTCCGAAGAGAAGGTCGCATTTTTGCGGGAACTGAAGGAGGTGATCACGGATCGGAACTCGGTTAGGGACCTATAGTTAGTATGTTAGTTCGTCAGAAGTTAGTATGTGGGATTTTGCATCATCAATGGTGTTTTGCCCATCAACTAATGACTAACAACGCGAATCAAGAGCTAAATCTAAGGCAGCCAGAACGGACGCTTGGAGGTAGAGTGTCCGATATTTTAATTTTAGCC
>ENA-ORXT01005775-ORXT01005775.1-marine-metagenome-genome-assembly--contig:-NODE-5775-length-11948-cov-3.319097_pt1 | contig 11948 bp, 9 predicted proteins | sample MGYA00237868_ERZ511482 | MGnify/ENA metagenome assembly ERZ511482 | reverse complement strand
TTTGATTCGTACAGTTGGTCTGGCGAAACAAAATCTGATTTTTTCTCTGGCATTGCCAAAGCGCGTTCTAACATCGTATCCCAGAAGGCACTGCGGGCATCTAGTGCCATTGTCATGCCCTGGGTTAGCTGTTCTAAACCCGTACCTGCCAAATCCGCTGCGATCGCCTGTAAAGCCTTGGTATGCTCGTCATCCATTTGAGTATGGAGGGTGAAAAAGACGTATTCGCGGGGTGCAAGGGGAGTGAAGCGTTTAATTGCCTGGAGAATATAGTTATAGATGCGACTAACCCCTAATTCGCCAGCTAATCCCACCGCACCAATAGCAGCAGCAACGTTCTGAGAACAGATTTCTCGCATTCTGTTGTCAAATGCGATCGCGCGATCGCAAACTGCCGAATCCTTGGCTTCTATAGCCTCTTGAAACTGCTCGAACAATCGTGTGTGGGGAATACTTTCAATCCACTCAGCATCTATACCTAAAGTCGCTAATTCCTTTCTGTGCTTTTTGTCTAAATGACCATCTTCTTCTTGATAGTTTTCCAGAATCAATTTTTCGTGTTCTGAATTAGTAAGCAGATCGAGAGTGATATTTAGATAGGTTTTAAAGTTTTTGCTGTATTGGGCATACTGTACGGCAAAGTCTTGCAACGCTCCTAATACATCTGGTAGCTGTCCATCAGCTAGTCTTTGTAGATAGGGATGACTAAAAGCTGAATGAGCTAGTGCCTGTTCTTGTAGTTGTTTGACAGTATCCCAAGCTGATTCGGTAATATTCTTGACAAACTCAAACTCAGCCAACGTATCTGATTGCGAAATATCTCCCGCTTCTAGTTCGGCACTTTTCGCCATGATGACTTTGACAAATTCATCATAATCTAGCTGACCGTTACCATCATTATCGGCAATGCGAAACATATCTAGGATCTCCGCATCCGACAGACTCTTATTAAGGATCGTCATCGCTTGGCTGCTCATTTCGGCAACGTCGATAAAGCCATCGCCATTTTGGTCGAATCTCTCAAATACTTCTCTTAAACCTTCGTTTTGATTCGATTGGCTGTCAGCAATAATGCTCAAGGAAGCAAATTCATCAAAATCAATCTGCCCATCACCGTCTGTATCTAAATTTGTGACAAGTTCCTGTAGTTCTGATTCACTTACCTTTTGTCCGAGAGTTTTTAAAACTTTACTAAGTTCTTGAGTATCGATCGAACCACTGCCATCGCGATCGAATATATCAAATGTCTGTTTGAGCTTTAAAGTAGAAGGCTTCATAAAACTTTGTAATTAAACATTTAAAATAACTGATTATTTTAAAGTAGCAGAATAGTGTTATAAATCCTATATTTCGCAGGTCAATTGATAAAAGCATATTCAACTCCGTGTTGCTAATCGAATTTGGTATAGGATATTGAGACGATTATTAGTAAATTAGGCGTTGGTAAATCTAGGTATGATTCTCAGTAATTTCAAATCTCAATAGAGTTTGAAAGGCTAAGAACTAAGAGCTAAAAGCTAAGAGTGCGGAATGCACCGTGACAGCAGACATTTGGATTTTAAATCCAAATTCTGCACGGTTAAAAGCTACGATAAGAAAAACTCTGTACGTCATACGTTAAATTACCAACGTTGTAAATTAATTTATCAATTGATCGTCTTGATTAAAAAATTGCTTGTAGATACCTTGAGTAACCAACACTGTAGAAATTATATTAGTTAAAACGATCGCAAATAGAATCATAATTTGATAGGAAGCAGCATCGAGAGGATCGCTACCCCCTAACACCTGTCCCGTAAACATTCCTGGCAAACTAACTAACCCCACCACCACCATGTTGTTGAGAATGGGAATCAAACCAGTACGGATGGCTTCTCTTTTGTAGTTAGAAATAGCTTGAACAGGGGTAGCACCAAGACATAGATGGGTTTCAATTTCCAACCTATTTTGATTAATGCTGCTTAAAAAGCGATCGCCTGCTAAAGATGCGCTATTCATGGCATTACCAAACAACATTCCCGCAAGAGGTATTAAATACTGGGGTTCATACCAAGTATCTGGCTGCACTATCAAAAGAATCACATAGCCCAAAGTAAAGACGCTGCTGGCAACTAGAGATAATACTACCGTGGGCAATAGCCCTTTCAATTTTTGATCGATACGATTGCGAGTCACAATTGAGGCAATAGTCAGCATTACCGCCAAAATAGCCACTACCGTCCACCAATTATCGATCGCAAAGACGATATCGAGAATATAGCCAATAGCAATTAGCTGCATCAATGAACGTACCGCACTGTAAGCCAGTTGCTTTTCTAAACCTAGCTTTTGCCACAAAGATAAAGCGATCGCAATACCGATCATCCCTAAACACAAAACCAAATCGACTGTATCTAATGAGATTAAATCATTCACTTATTACCTATTACTTATTATTTAATTAGGGCGATAATCTTTGAACCTGCCAATTACCATCATCCTGTAGATCGTATACTAAGCGATCGTGGAGACGACTGGGACGACCTTGCCAAAATTCAATACGGTTGGGAATGACGCGAAATCCTCCCCAATGTTCGGGGATAGGCACGGCTGCATCTTTGTATTCGGTTTTTAAGTCTTCTAACTTTTGTTCTAATACTTCACGGTTGGGAATTACCCGACTTTGATCCGATGCCCATGCGCCCAGCTGGGAAGCTTTGGGACGACTATGAAAATACTCTTTTGATTCTTCAATGTCTAACTTGACCACCTTACCTTCAATGCGGACTTGTCTTTCCAATTTGTCCCAGAGAAAAACAAGTGCAGCATAAGGATTGACAATTAACTGTCGTCCTTTTTGACTTTCGTAATTGGTATAAAAAACAAAACCCCGTTCGTCTACTCCCTTGAGCAAAACGATTCTAGCCGAAGGTTTTCCATCGGAGGTAGCGGTAGCTAAAGTCATGGCGTTGGGTTCGATCAAATCCCCATCAAGTGCTTGTTGAAACCAGACACCAAATTGAACAATGGGATCGGAGTCTATATCAGTTTCCGATAGTCCTGCCAGAGTATAGTTTTGTCTGAGATCGGCTATAGATGAATCCACGTTTTTTTATAAGCAATAAACAGTTATTTATAATAAATGATTTACCCAGTTGTTCGAGGCGAAGCCAGAAGTCATACCATTTATTAAAAGTAATAAATGCTTAGTGCGAATTAAGTTTGCTACATTTGATCGGTGAAAAGCTTCGTCATCAAAGGGTATCGTCAGGTTAACGAGATCAGAAAACAAAAAACCTTAAAGTTACTTTCTTTTAGCTTTCCAAGTACCGCCGTAACGATAGAAGGGATTATCTTGACTAACTAAATTCCAACAGTCAGGACATATCATTACCCAGTCTCCATCTTTTTGATATTGAATGCGATAGCGAAGATTAACTAAATTGCCACAGCGATCGCATTTTTTAGATTTCATCGAAGTAACGGAATAAATTTTACCAGGCGATCGTTTATATCCATACCTTTCTTCTTCGCCCAATATTCACTTAAATAATGAATCTGTTTAAAACCCACAAGAATATTTATTCCAGGAATTAGCATCCACCAAATAGTCAAAGGTTCTTCCCATCCTTCATCACGATACATTTTATTTACGGTGCGATAAAGACGAAACTGAGCGTAGTAAATCCAGGCTAATCCTAAGATAGAAAACCAGCCAAACCAAGGGTCAACGTCAGGATCTAATCGCCACAATATTTGCGGCAATAATACTCCTACAATAAAAGGAATCAGGCATTTTGCACCAGACCAAGATTCCCCATCGTAGCGACGCAATTCATCTTGAATCATCCATTTATAGTATCCGTAATAAGCTAAAAAGCTGATGACAGAATAAAGTACAACTTTCTCCAATGGACGAGGTTTTGCATTTATCATTTATTATTTATCCCTTGACGATCGCACCAAAATCAGCCAAAACTCTAGCGTGATTGCGTAATAAACCCAGAAGATTCAAACGGTTGCGCTTGATATCATCGTTTTCTGCCATAACTAAGACGCTGTTTTCGCCATCAAAGAAGTTACTAACTACAGGAGCAATTTTAGTTAATCCATCTACTAATAACTGATAGTTGCGTTCTTGTTGGGATGCATCGGTTTGGGGTAACAACTCCACTAAACCATCATAAAATGCTTTTTCCGACGACTGTTCAAACAGTTTAGGATCGACATGCTCTTGAGGATCTAAAGCATCTGTGTTTAAATCTCCTTTAGCTGCCAAACGAGCCGAACGATTGATAGTCTCGTAAATTGCGTTTAACTTACTGTTGTCACGGATTTCTTGAAGGAAAAAAGCGCGATCTCGTGCGTCTAACAAATCTTCTAATGTTCTCTCTGTATACTCCGCGTCATCATCACCCAGGATGGCATTTACCAGGTCATAATCAATATTCTCATCTTGTAACAAAGTCCGAATGCGCTGTAGAAAGAACTCCTGCAAAGCTGACAGAGGAGATTCTGTATCAGAATGAGCAGAGGTGAAATCTGCCGCACTCTGTTCTAATAACTTATTCAGGTTAATTCCCAAATCTGCATCCCAAGTAATGTTTACTATACCGTTAGCAGCACGACTCAGAGCAAAAGGATCGGAAGATCCCGCAGGAATCATACCAATGCCAAAAATTCCGACTAGGGTATCAAGGCGATCGCTTATACCAACTACCTGACCGTTTAAAGTACTGGGCATTATGTCATCTGCACCCCTGGGTAGATAGTGTTCGACAATACCTTTTGCGACTGTAGGAGATTCCCCACTCACCATCGCATATTTTTCTCCCATCACACCCTGTAGTTCGGGGAACTCGTACACCATCTGGGTGACAAGATCGGCTTTGCATAATAAAGCAGTGCTTTCAATCTCGTTGTGCTGTTCTTCTGTAACGTTTAACTGTTCGGCAATGATTTTTGCCGTGTCAATGATGCGGTTAACCTTATCCCGCATTGAGCCTAGTTTCTCTTGAAAAGTGACGGTTTCTAGTTGGGGAAGATAGGTGTCTAAATGCTCGTCGCAATCAGCTTGATAAAAGAATTGAGCATCTGCAAGTCTGGCGCGGATGACTCTACCGTTTCCTTCGGCTATGACATCTTTTTTACTAGGATCGCCGTTGGAAATGGTGATAAAGTTGGGTAGCAAAACAGTCTCACTTCCTTCTTTGTGTACGGGAAAATAACGTTGATGACTCACCATCACTGTCGTAATGACTTCGGTGGGTAACTTCAAAAAATCATCGTCAAACTTCCCCGTAACTGCGGTGGGATATTCCACCAAATCAATGACTTCTTCGAGCAAATCGGGGTATATTTCGGCTTTGCCACCTATTTGTTTTGCTTCGGACAAAATTTCGGCAGTTATCTTATCTTTTCTAGCAGTAGAATCCACTTCCACTGATGCCGATCGCATTGTCTCTACATAGTCTGTAGCCCGATCGATAGTAATAGCGTCAGGATGCAGTACTCGATGTCCGTTGGTAAGGCGATCGCTTTTGATAGTTTCCGATCCGTTAATTAACTTTAGGGGTAATACTTCCCCATCCCACAGTGCCACTAGCCAGCGAATTGGACGAGGAAAGCGCAAGTCCCCATCACCCCAGCGCATAAAGCGTTTACCTTCTAAGCCAGTAATCCATTGAGGACACAATTCTTGTAGAATCTCAGTTGTGCTGCGACCTTTAATTTGTTTTTGAATAAAGAGAAATTCACCTTTGGGGGTGTCGCGAATCTCAATATCATCTAGGCTAACGCCCTGTTTGCGGACAAAACCCTCTGCTGCTTTAGTGGGTTGACCATCTTTATATGCTGCTTTAACGGGGGGTCCTTTTACCTCTTCAACTCTGTCTTCTTGCCCATTGGGAATATCTTTAATTAGTATGGCTAAACGGCGAGGAGTCCCATAATATTCAATGGTGGCAGGAGATAAAAACTCCTCAGACAAGCTTGCAGGAACTTTAGTTTTCCACTGCGCGATCGCACTACTTACAAAATCTGCTGGTAGTTCCTCTGTACCTACTTCTAGTAAAAAATTAGCCATAAAAAAGATTCACTGATTGCCATATCGTTTAATCAGGATAACAGTTGTAGGGCGGGCAGGAAAAAGAATTTTATGAGGAATCTAATAATAGTATCTATTGCCCGCCAAAAGAAATTTTGCGTTTCATCATTAATGGTTTCAACTAGCGATCGCTTTTAGTTTTGATTGAGTTTTAGATTTGCGTTTTATAGTTCAATTATTTCTTTGCTTGTATTAAAAGCTCAAAAAGCAAAATTTGAGTTTTTATTTGAATATGTTTTTAGCTAAAATACTTATACACCTTAAAGGTAAACAATTTCAATACTTGTGAGTATATAGAATTTTGAACTCAGGTATAAGTAAATAATTTTGACAGCGCAATTGTCTATATTAGAACAATGAAAACTCAAAAAACAAAATTTGAGTTGCAGAGGAGCAAATTGTGGCAAGAATTAGGATACCTCAATCTTTATCAAGTTTATTGAGGCTTATACCAAAAGATAATCCCGAAGAATTTTTAGACTTGATGGGCAAATATAAAATTACGGATAGCAAGGGACAATATCTCCATTGGGATAAATTCCAATGGAAAGTAGATAAAGGAGATGATGAGAAGTTAGCTTGGCTAGCTACTAAAATGTCGCGTAAAGCTGTATCGAAGAGTTTAACTATGCTGCAAGCAAAAGATAACTCTTATTTTAGTTACTGTATTCCTAATTCTTTGCTGGCACAACTACATCAAATAGACACACTTACAGGAGGAGGTAATGCTTTAAGCAACAGTACATTTCTTGTTTCTAGCGATACAGAAAAGGAACAATATCTAGTGAGAAGCTTGATTATGGAGGAAGCCATTACTTCATCCCAACTCGAAGGGGCATCCACTACCAGAAAAGCAGCCAAGAAAATTCTGGAGAATAATTTAACGCCTAAAAATAAATCAGAACAAATGATTGTCAATAACTTTCAACTGATGAAAGACGTTTTGACAAGACAAAATGAAGATTTATCAGTTGAAGCAATATTGGAGTTGCATAAAATAGCTACTTTTAAAGCTATTGAGAATGAAGCAGTCTCTGGTCAACTAAGACAAGATGATAATATTTGTGTTGGCGACGAATATAACAAAAGTTTTTATCAGCCACCAGCCTATAAAAGCGTAAATCAGAGATTAGAAAATCTTTGTGCTTTTGCTAATGAATGTCACAGTCGTGAGGATACTGATAATTTTATTCATCCCGTAATTAAGGCAATTATCTTGCATTTTATGATTGGTTATATTCATCCTTTTGGAGACGGCAATGGAAGAACGGCAAGAGCTTTATTTTATTGGTCTATGTTACGTTCGGGCTATTGGCTATTTGAATATGTTTCGATCAGTAAGTTAATTCAAGAAAAACGAGGTGCTTACGATACGGCTTTTATCTATACAGAAACAGATAATTTCGATCTGACTTACTTTATTTACAATCAAGTAAAAGTAATAGTAAAAGCGATCGCAGCTTTAGAAAATCATATCAACAAGAAGAAGCAAGAACTAGCTGATTTTATGGAGTGGATCGAGCAAAGTCCTATTGCCAAAAAACTCAAAAGAGGACACCTAGAAATTCTTAAAGCAGCAGTCAAAGAGCCAGGTAGAGAGTTTACTGCTCAACAGATAGCAGATAATTTAGGTATTAGTCTAAATACTGCCAGGACTTATTTAAAAAAGCTGGTAGAAGAAGATTTATTAGTCTTGGCATCTAAGAAGAAAGTTCGCACTGTACGTTATTAAGCTCCTGCTGACTTGCGAGAAAAGCTATCAACCTTTTAGGGTTCTTGCGATTTGCTCTATATTCCGAGCTACTTTTAACTTTGGGTTATAAATAAAAAGTTGACACCGATTTGATGGGTTGTACTCCCACAATTTCTATGACCGATAAGAATTTTGTCACAGTCCGTCAAGCTGACGATCCAGAAATACTTAAAGCATCACAACAGGCTCAAAATACATTTCGACATTTTTGGCATCAGGTAGCTATAGACTTTAACAGAATTGTTCCTGCACTCGAACTAGCCAGCCTAAAAGCTTCATTCTCTGACAACTTTGGCGATCCAAATTCACCAGTCGAACAGATGTGGGTCGATCGCCTAGATTTTGATGGCGTTTTAATCTATGGCGTATTGCTCAACAATCCTAATTGGCTCACATCTGTAAAGCAAGGAGATAAAGTATCCTTTCCCCTTTCTCAGCTTAATGATTGGCTTTGTATGCTAGGTGGGGAGGTTTACGGAGGTCATACCATTCAAGTAATCAGGTCAAGAATGAATGATGATGAAAGAACGCAACACGATGAAGCTTGGGGGTTATCCTTTCCCTCCTCCGATAAAGTACTTATACCCGATCGCGATCTAGAAGTCGAAAAAGCGATCGCCGATCTGATGATTGGAGAAATTGAGCAAGATCCCGAAATAGCTAAACTAAAATTTGATGGAGGTCGTACTCTTTTACACCTAGAATCACTATATGGCAAGCCTCATTCGGTAAAAGCTTTGCTAGAAATGGGCGCATCTGCTGAAGCTAAATGCGATCGCGGTTGGACACCATTAGACTATGCCAAGGTACTTGATTGGAAGGATGTTATTTCATTACTAGAAAAAAGAGCATAACCATTTATGTTTGATCGTAGAAAGAAAAGTTAAAGTCTTTTTCGATCTAAGCAGATGTAAATTTTCAAATATTTGCGTGTAAGCTGATGTATTTATTCTAATTTTTCAAACAAGGTTGCCAGGATAGTATTAGAAAAGAGAAATCCTTCTGGATCGTTAAGACGTATTTTGGTTACTGATGATAAATCGATTTGATTAGAATTAATTAATTTGGTATTCTCGCCTATTACTTCGATCCATCCCTGACGATGATAAGGCTGCAAACACTTCCAAATTTTCTGTAGTGTATCTGGTTCAAACTGGGCTGTATCTACTCCTTCGGCTAAACGCAAACCCAACATCAAGGTTTCCAATAAATGGTCGGTAGCAGTCATTTCTGGTGCATCAATGATTGCCCCTGCATCGAGCCAGCTATAATATTCTCTACGAGTGCGGGGACGAGTAAATCTTTTATCGTTTACATAACTAGCTGCACCCATACCAAAGCCATAATAGGGTTGGTCTTCCCAATAAACGCGGTTATGACGACATTGATAACCAGGCTGGGAATAATTGGAAACTTCGTAGTGTTGATATCCCGCAGCGGTTAAGGTTTGTTGGGTCAAACGATACATCTCGGCAGTATCGTCATCATCGGGTAGTGGGGTTTCTCCTGGCTGATATTGTTTGCCAAATGCTGTAACGGGTTCGAGTACTAAATCATAGCAGGATAAATGCTTGGGCGCGATCGCAACTGCTTTGGCCAAAGATGTCTGACAATTTTCCAAGGTTTGATGGGGTAAGCCTGAGATGAGATCTAAGCTAAAGTTATCAACGTCTAATTGTTTGATAATATTTACCGCTTCAGTGACATCATCTAATGTGTGGGATCTACCGCAGACTTTTAGTAATTCGCGATCAAAGGTTTGCACCCCTAAACTAAAGCGGTTTAAACCTGCATCTAGATATCCTTTTAATCTACCCCTGTTAAATGTCCCTGGATCGATTTCCATTGATATCTCTGCATCTGTAGCAATCCCAAACTGTAAAGCGATCGCCCGTATAATTTGAGCTAATTCTGGGGGAGATAATAGTGAAGGTGTACCACCTCCAAAAAAAATAGTTTTAATCGGTTGTTTAGTTGAAGTTGTCAACCGTATATCTTTGATTAAGGCTGCAATATATTCTTCCATCATAAAAGATGCGGATTTACCACCTTTGTCCCCTATCACTGATATGGGAAAATCACAGTAATAGCAGCGACGACGACAAAAAGGAATATGAATATATGCTGAAGTGGGAATTATTGTTTGAGAACTAATGAGCAAAATTTGAGTAATAACTTATTGCTGACATCTACGTAATAGACTAGAAACTATGAGAGTTGATTAAAGATATGTTATTGATTATTGCTAAATTTATCGTAAATTCAATAATTATTTTTTAAAGAATGAACTGAGTTTTTAATCTAATCGTCTACATGCTCTGAGGCTTTGTTGCATATAAAACAGAAGCATCAATTTTATAATTAAATCAATTTGGTCAATATTAAGAACTCCCGTTGTTTTCTCACAATAGTACCAATAATTTACTAGAGTAAAGAAGAAATATATCCTTTATTATAAAATTCAACTAAAACAATGGTTGATGCCATCATAATTATCATTTGTATCATTGCGGCAGTAAACATCGGTTTTGATGGTTTACAGTTGCTACCTCCTGACATCTTAGAGGGAGTATCTAACATTGAGGCCTTGCGCTTTGTTATCGCCGGGTTTGCCACCATCATTGGACTTGGTATTGGGGTTGCAGTACAGACTACCTATCGTCGTCTAGAACATCAAATACGCAACACTAAAATTGAGATTATCATTACTAGGGCGATCGGTTTAGTGATGGGTTTGTTAGTTGCAAACCTAATGCTTGCACCCGTTTTCCTATTGCCTATCCCCAAAGAGTTGAGCTTTTTCAAGCCTACTTTTGCAGTTTTGGGTAGCGTAATGTTTTCCTATTTGGGTATCGGTTTAGCAGATACTCACGGACGTACTTTTCTACGGCTGATTAATCCCAACAGTATTGAATCAATCCTTGTTGCTGAAGGTACTCTAGAGGCAATGCCAACTAAAGTACTCGATACTAGCTGCATTATAGATGGCAGAGTTGAAGAACTTTTAAAGACTGGCTTTTTAGAAGGGCAAGTTTTGGTTCCTCAATTTGTGCTGCAAGAGTTGCAAAACTTGGCAGATGCTAGCAATTCACAAAAAAGAATTCGCGGTAGAAGAGGATTGGATATTCTCAACCAAATGCAGGAAGAGTATCCCGATCGCATTGTCATTAATAAAGCTGATTATGAAGACATTGAAACCGTTGACGCAAAGTTAGTTAACCTAGCGCAAGAAATCAACGGTACTCTGCTTACCAATGACTATAACTTAAGCAAAGTAGCCAACTTGCAAAAGGTTCAGATTCTCAATATTAACGATTTGGCTCGTTCATTGCGTCCTATCTATCTTCCAGGGGACAATTTAGAGCTAAAAATACTCAAGCAGGGTAAAGAACCCCAACAGGGTATAGGCTATCTAGAAGATGGCACTATGGTAGTGGTAGAAGAAGGTAGTGATAGCGTTGGCGGAGAATTGCAGGTTGTAGTTACTTCCTCTTTGCAAACTTCAGCAGGAAGAATGATTTTTGCTAAACCTCAATCTGATGAGATGGAAAGTTATTCTAATGTTGCCAGTTACGACAGTATTTAGGCTTTGAATTTGCCTAATAACTATAAAGCGATTGCTTTATAGTTATTAGGCCCTAAATTTATTTAGCTTGAATAGTATCAAGTTTTGCTTGAACTTTTTGCACGACGTTCTCAGGCAAAGGAATATAGCCCAATTCTTCAGCAAAAGCCTGTCCATCAGTTAGTGACCAATTAATTACCTCTTTAAAGGCTTTTAACTTGTTGGGATCTTCATATGTACCATAGGCTAAAACCCAGGTGTAAGTCACAATCGGATAAGAATCTTCTCCTTCTGGATCGCTAACAAAAGCGCGGAGGTTTTCTGGCAAGGTTGCTGCTGCTAATGCACTAGAAGCAGATTCGCTAGAAGGAGCAACATACTTTCCTGCTTTATTTTCTAACGTGGCAGTCGGAATGTCTTGCTGCTTGGCGTAGCCATATTCAATATAGCCAACCGAACCTTCAGTTTGCAGAATTTGAGCAGTAACACCTTCATTTCCTTTTGCTCCAATTCCTGTAGGCCATTCTACAGTTTTGTCAGCACCA
>ENA-ORXT01005773-ORXT01005773.1-marine-metagenome-genome-assembly--contig:-NODE-5773-length-11950-cov-3.588310_pt1 | contig 11950 bp, 11 predicted proteins | sample MGYA00237868_ERZ511482 | MGnify/ENA metagenome assembly ERZ511482 | reverse complement strand
AGATATTTAGAGATAATAAGTATGCGGATAAGGTCATTGAGAAAACCCTAAAATTGGATAAACGTTGGGGCGCAAGAGACCGAGCTTTTATAGCGGAATCGACTTATAATATTGTTAGGTGGTACCGATTACTCTATGAAATTAAGGGGGAGGTACCACAAACTAAAGAAGATTGGTGGGAAATACTAGGGATTTGGTTTACGCTTCAAGACGTAGTCCTACCTGATTGGAAAGATTTTAAAAGTATTGATCCCCCTAGCATCAAAGCTAAACGAATAGCTTTAGCTGATCAATTGCCTATTCAAGAATCCATTCCTGATTGGTTGCATGAAATAGCGCAGGAGGAATTAGGAGAAAAATGGACACCTACCTTACAGGAACTTAACAAACAAGCTCCTTTAGTAATTCGTACAAATACCCTTAAAGTGGACCGTCCAACGCTGCAAAAGGAGTTAAGCAACCAAGGTATAGATTCTGAAATATATGGTGCAGATGCCCTAGTTTTACCTAAAAGAAGAAATTTATTCAAACTCCCTTTGTTTAAAAAAGGCTGGTTTGAAATTCAAGACGCTTCTTCTCAGGAAATTGCTCCTTTCTTGGATGTAAAACCAGGCATGTGGGTAATAGATGCTTGTGCAGGGGCAGGCGGAAAATCTCTACATATTGCTTCCTTTATGAAAAATAAAGGCAGAATTTTTGCGCTAGATTTGCACGAATGGAAGTTGAAAGAATTGAGAAAACGGTCTACTCGTGCAGGTATTGATATTATTGAAAATCGACCGATTGTTAATCAAAAAGTAATTAAACGTTTAGAGGGTAGGGCAGATAGACTACTTTTAGATGTGCCTTGTTCTGGATTAGGGGTGTTGAAAAGAAACCCTGATGCGAAGTGGAAATTGGATCAAGCCTTTTTAGACAGAGTAAGAGTTACCCAGCAAAAAATTCTACAATCTTATCCTAGAATGTTAAAGTCTGGTGGTAAATTTGTCTATGCCACTTGCAGTATCTTACCTTCTGAAAATCAAGAACAAGTACAGCAATTTCTACAAAAAAACGAAAATTTCACGCTCCTAAAAGAAAAACAAATCCTACCGCAAGACAATGGCTTTGATGGATTTTATATGGCATTGATACAGAAACAATAAAAGAAGTCAGAGGTCAGACCGAAAAATTACATTTTTCTGTCTGACCTCTGACCTCTTTTATTGTTTCACAAACTTCATAGAAATAGAATTAACACAGTGTCTAGTATTTTTCGAAGTCAATCTTTCTCCGACAAAGACATGACCTAGATGTCCATCGCAATTTGCGCAAAGAATTTCTGTCCGCCTGCCATCTGCATCTGTTTCCTTTCTCACCGCACCTTCAATTTCATCATCAAAACTAGGCCAGCCACAGCCCGATTCAAATTTATCTTCCGACCGATAGAGTGGGGCATCACATTGACGGCAGACATAAGTGCCAGCTAATTTATTGTCGTTTAATTCACCTGTATGAGGGCGTTCTGTCCCTTTATGTATAATAACACGTGCTTCTTCAGGCGTTAGTGGGTTTAGTTTTTTCATTCTTTAAATTATTTTATTTAGAGCATAGAAGTAAGGATAGAGAGCAGAGATGCGAGAACAGAGATAAATCTCATTTATATCTAACAAGATTTCGTTTTTTTAAACGAAATCTATCTCTGTTCTCGCATCTCTACTCTCTACTATTACCAATCAACTTCTCTCTAAACTGTTTTCTAAATTTATTTACTTTCGGATTAATGATGGCTCTACAATACCCGTAATTCGGGTTCAAGGTATAAAAATTTTGGTGGTCTTCTTCCGCCTTGTAAAATACATCCAATGCTTCTATTTCCGTGACGATAGGCGCATTCCATAAGGTAGGCGCAACTTCTTGTTTGGATGTAAGCGCAATTTCTTTTTGAGCTTCGCTGTTATAATAAATACCAGAACGGTATTGTGTACCCACATCATAGCCCTGTCTATTGAGGGTCGTTGGATCATGTGTTGCCCAAAAAACTTCTATCAATTCAGCTAAAGAAATTACAGTAGGATCATACGTTACTTTGGCAACTTCATTATGCCCAGTCGTACCAGAAGAAACCTGTTTGTAAGTTGGATTTTTCGTACGTCCACCTGTATAGCCAGAAACAACAGATAAGACCCCTTTCAATTCTTGAAAGACGGCTTCTACACACCAAAAACAGCCTGCACCAAAGACGATAGTTTCTATTTCTTTATCATGCATATTTGTAGATTTTTTTTTCCTCGGATTTTATCCGAGGTTACTCGTGTTCAACTACTCCGTAGTTTTTATACCTAACTATTATTCAACAAAGCAGTAGCTGCCGCTACATCTTTCTCTTGCACATATATTTGGACTTCTCCAATCATAACATAGGCAGAATCTTGTTTATTCATAATATAGCATTCTATATCCGCTTCTTTTAAACGAGCCTCTAAAACTTTGGCTTCATATAGCTGAGTCGTGCTCGTTAATTTGATCCATTCCTTATCCATTTATTATTTTTTTTAGTGATGATTTCTTCGAGTAGTAAGTCTAACCTCTGACAGAAAAAATTATTTCTCGGTCTGACTTCTTACCTCTTTTTATTAAAGATATTTACTAGAATTTAGCTTTTTATAGCTAAGTCATGCTCGTTAACTTGATCCATTCCTTATCCATTTATTATTTTTTTTAGTGATGAATTCTTCGAGTAGTAAGTCTGACCTCTGACAGAAAAACTATTTTTCGGTCTGACTTCTGACCTCTTTTTAATTAAATATGTTTGTTAAAAATATACAGTAAAAATGAAACAAATTGTTTCAATTTAACGAAATTTGTTTTAAATTTGTATCAATTAAAACAATTTATGGTTTGTACTAATAACTGCTTATGAATAAACCTCAACCCTTATCTTATACCTTTACTTTTAAGAATCCTATAAATTGGAATCCCTATTATCAATGGTTCGCTACCCATTGGTTTAAAGTCTGTTTAGGTGCATTATTTATACACTTACTGCTGGTTAAAGATGTAAAAGTTTCTATACAATTCAAAGAAAATACAAAATTAAACGCAGCATTACCTGTTGCCGCAGTTGCGCAGCCTGTTTCATCTAAACCTATATTAGCTGACTTAGGCAGCGAGTCTTCCTCAAAAAGCACAAGCGAAACAGTACATAAAGCGCAATCCTTTTATAATCTAACTTTTATTTTAAGTCCTGATTATGCTAGTAGAAAGGGAATTCCTTTATCTATTGTTCAAGAAAAACAAGAAATAGTAGCTGCTTATTTAAGGCGGTTTTCCAAAATAGCCTTGGAAGAGCAACAAAACTATGGCATTCCAGCTAGTATTACTTTAGCACAAGGTTTATTAGAATCGAATGCAGGTCATAGTCGCTTGGCGAGAGAATCTAACAATCATTTTGGAATCAAATGTAAGTCCAAGTGCAAAGGATGTACTTGCCGAAATTATCAGGATGATGACTTTTATGATATGTTTCGAGTATTTGAAAGTACTTGGGAAAGCTATCGAGAACATTCTATTTTGCTAAATACAGGTCGATATAAACACCTGAAAGACTATGGTAAGAATTATACAAAATGGGCACATGGCTTAAAAAAGGCGGGCTATGCAACAGATAAAAAATACGCAGAAAAATTAATAAAAATTATAGAAACTCTAAAACTTTATAAATATGACAAATAGAATTGAGAATGGAAAATTGAGAATTGAGAATTTCTCAGACGTAACTGAACGTTAAGGAACGTGTCAAAAATTACCATTTATTTTTTTCACGTTCCTTAACGTTCAGTTACGTCTAGGAAATTCTCAATTCTCAATTCTCAATTCTCAATTCTCAATTTTATTCAGTCAATATCCCCCTAATATTCCAATTGATACTTTCCCCTGTTCGTTGGCGGAAGGCTCTCCAAACATTGTCTGAATCTTGGAATAACCAATCTCCTCCTCCATCCGTAGGACCAGCATCACAGCCAATGGATTGTTGGGTTCCATCATGGCGAAGTTGTAAACTAATCCATAGACCACCGCCAGTTATTTCGATAGGAGTAGAAAGCACATGGCTATTCCACTCATTTGGAGTAATAGTGCCTGTTAGTGACTGCTCGTATAGTACTTCTCCTGGCTGATTACCGTCTCCTCCATAAATAATTAATCTCGTACTCAGTGGTGCATCGTACATATAATAAGTAACTTCCGAAAGGTTTTGTCCGATGAAAGGAGTCGTTTCTGCGATCGTAAATTGAGCAGCAGCTTCATAAATATCCGCTGGTAAATTTGGAGCGGTAACATTCTCTCCGTCGTGATTAAGTGTAATCTCGGCTACTCTGTCATCATCGTCATTACAAGCGACAAATAAGACCGTTAAAGCTAATAATAAATAGGTTATTTTTTTCATTCTTATATTTGTTGGTAAGGACGAAAAAATAATTGGTCGTTTTAAAACGAATCCTTTTTTACTTGGTTGAAGACCTATAAAAAAGACGCTATTCAAAAAACATAAAGACAAATTGTTTTTTCGGCAATACTAGGTGATGTAGATTGTATCTTTCAATGCTTAAAAATGTATAGCTCTGAGTAATATTGCAAGTACAAAGTTTCTTTTAACATAAGTTTATACTTTGTAAGTACTTGAACTTAAATAAGTTTGATTTTTATTAAGATATAGTCGGGTTAGTTTATATTTTGTAAGAACAGCGTATCAGATGGAAAACTGACAGATAACACAACTTACACCAAAATTAAATACCAGATAAATTGATAAATTCAACCAAAGCAGATCGGCTGTTTTTTAAAATAATACAAGTAGCAACTATCACCGTTTTTCTAGGTCGTGCTTGGCAGCATTGGCGTTGGGATGCGCCTTATCGAGCATTGCTTTGGGATGAACAATTGATGAGTGGCTTTGTAGCTAGTCTATTAAGCATGGACTGGGAAACCTACATTTCGGATATGCAGGTAGATAATACTATTCAGTTAGGGATCAAAGCCATTGGACTTTTTTATTTTTTCTGTGCTTTAGTAGCACTCTTTATAAAGAAACTACCTTCTTTTTTTCGATACTTCTTGTTGTTAGGTGCAATGAGTCTGATTGTATTGGCCATTTTATATTGCAAAGAAAAATTCTTTAGTATAGGTCAATTCTTTGAATATAGTTTACAATTTGGTAGCCCGCTGCTATTGGTCTATTTATTAAAAAAACCTTCCGTTACAACATCCTTACTAGTAGTTGTTAAAATAATGATAGCATTGACCTTTACCGCACATGGGCTTTATGCACTTGGTTTTTATCCTCGTCCAGTTCATTTTATGGAAATGACGATGAATATTTTGGGGGTGACGGAAGAAAGGGCTATCCTGTTTTTAAATAGTGCAGGGATACTCGATTTTATCATTAGTATCGGTTTGTTTCTGCCGTGGAAATGGTCTAAATACTGTTTGTGGTATGCGGTCTTCTGGGGTACTGGAACAACCGCCGCTAGAATCTGGGCAAATTTTAATTGGGAGTGGATAGATTATGTGTTGGTGCAGTGGCTGCATGAATCTATAATGCGCTTTCCCCATTTTTTGATTCCTTTAGCAGTAGTGGTTTTTTTGACTCTACAGAATAGAGAAGTGCGAATAGAGAAGTGAGAACAGAGAAGTGAGAGTAGAGAAGTGAGAACAGACTCGTCGTTAAAAAAGACCTCAATTGCTAAATTTAGCACGGATTCTTCTCTATTCTCACTTCTCTGCTCTCACTTCTCATCTCTAAAGAACTAAATTAACCCCCAATCTAGCCGTTTGATAATTGGCGTCCAAAGGTCGAAAGGCAGTAATTATATTGTTCGTAATAGCATACACTTGTATTGGACCCAAATGTAAACTTGCATTTAATCCAAGATTATAAAATTTACTATCCTCTATGGAGTAAGTGGCTCCTAGGCGCAAAAAATCTGCTACTTGATAGTTACCACCCACAGAAATCGCCGTTGTATTAGTCGCAGCAAAGCGACCATGTAAAACCAAGCCTACATCAAACTTAGCATTGACTTGATATTGTACATTAAAATAGGCTTGTGTTGGTAAATCGGTGTTGAACGTGGTAGTCGTAGTCGCAAAATTGAGGACTTGCTCCAAGCTATCTGTTAAACTATCAAAAGTAAATACATCATTACCTTCATTGAAATTAATAGACCCTAATGAGACCCCACTAAAAGTTGTAGTTTCTTTAGAGCGATAGGTATTAATATTATCTGTCCATTTAATTCTTCCTATATCTAGCACACTCACCCCAAATCTCCATTTTTCATTTAGCTCATAAGTGGCACCAATATCTAAAGAAATACCTCTATTCTTAGATTGCCCAAAATTAAATAAACCTTTATCTAGTGCTACTGACAAGTTGGGGAAGGCAAAGGAAAGAAAACTTATATCGGAGAAATCCACGGCAAAAATTCCAAAATCTACATTTTCTTTATCTGCATCTAAATCTGCTGTCAGCACTTCATAATCGGTAGTGAGTGTTAATTCATAAATATCTTCATCGGTATGTAATTGGGCTGAATTTGTGGTAGTATTAGCTACGCCAATTCCACCAAGAAAATTAATAGTAGCCCCTATTTTTAATTTATCGAATTTAAGCGATCCACCAATTCCTAATTCTTCATAAGACATAAAATCAAAGGCAGGTCCGACTTCTACGGTTTCTCCAATAAAAGCAGCATTGCCTAACCAAGCAAGTTCTGCTAGACTTTTTGGATAGTTAAGGCTAGATTGAAAGCGGGTAGCATGATGGATTTGTAAGGACCATTTAGGAGTGTTATAAATAAATCTCGCTGTTTCTACTCGCACATCTGCAAGTACTTCATTATCCAAAGGATCTAATTTTGCAATGGCCGTACCTATGTCTGCAATTCGTTGTCCATTTCGATTTTCAACCACCTCATTATAACTCGCTCCTGTATATTTGAATTGGTAAGCAACGCTAGGCAGACTAAGCATGAATTTCGTAGAATCCAAGGTGCTAGCAGGGTTAAAGGCATTGTGTTGTCCCAAATGCCAGAGCATGGGGGTACTCAAATCCTGTTGGCCGTGTAGCAATTTTACGAGCGCAATGCAGCATAACAATAGGGTTAATTTCTTCAATATAGTGGATTTAACAAGGCAGAAGGTAGAAGGTAGAAGTCAGATCGAAAATAAATTTTTCTGTCAGAAGTCAGATTTACAGCGTGATTGAACACGTCATAAATCTCACTTCTGACAGAGAAATTTATTTCTCGATCTGACATCTGACTTCTTAAAAAGATCAGTATGCCCATTTCAAATAAACCGCTCCCCAAGTATAGCCGCCACCGAATGCTGTAAGAATGATATTATCCCCTTTATTAAGCTGCTTTTCGTAATCCCATAAACATAAAGGAATCGTACCAGCAGTAGTATTGCCATACTTATGAATATTGAGCATTACTTTATCCAAAGGGAAATCGGCCATACGAGCAACAGATTCTATAATACGCTTATTGGCTTGGTGAGGTACTAACCAATTAACGTCTTCGTTCGATAGATTATTTCTTTGCATCACCTTTTGGACAACATCCGACATTCCCGCAACAGCCGCTTTAAATACAGGACGACCATTTTGCAAGACAAAATGCTCTTTGTTCCTTACAGTCTCTAGAGTAGCAGGCTTATTAGATCCCCCTGCATTCACTCTGAGATTAGCAACCCCTGCGCCATTATTCTTTAATAAAGCATCTTGTACGCCCTGTCCCGACTCACTAGGTTCTAATAAAACAGCACCTGCACCATCTCCAAAAATGATGCAAGTCGCTCTATCTTCATAATCAATAATAGAAGACATTTTATCGCAACCAACCACAATTACTTTTTTATGAGAGCCTGATTCCACGAATTTAGCAGCGGTTGTCAAAGCGAAAATAAACCCAGAACAAGCGGCATTTAAACCAAAAGAAAACGCATTGCTCAAACCCGCCTTATGACAAATAACACTTCCTGTATCGGGTACTGGAAAATCTGGAGTGGTAGTGGCACAAAGTAAAAAATCTATTTCCTCTGGCTTTGTATTGGTTTTTTCTAATAAATTCTTTATTGCATTTACCGCCAAATCAGAAGTACCTTTATTCGGTCCTTTTAATATTCTGCGTTCCTCAATGCCTGTTCTTGAACGAATCCACTCATCATTTGTATCAACCATTGATTCTAACTCCTTGTTGGTTAGTATGTAATCTGGTACATATCCTCCGACTCCTGTAATAGCTGCTGTTATTTTGCTCATACTTTAAATTAATAAAACGTAATTAGGGTACACCAAAGACTAAAGACCAATCGCTAAAGTCCAGCTTAATTATTACTTGTTAGGGGATGAAGAAATAAATAACCTACCTGTAAATAAATAGGCAAATATCCACGTCTAAATCAGTTGCCATTTATATCCGTTGCCAATGAGCTTATTGGCAACGGATATAAATGGCAACTGATTTAGACGTGGATAAGTATTGTATTATTTATAAAAATATCATCGGGTAGGTTATTTAATTCCTCATCCCTTAAACTAGTTAGATATTTTTTTAATCCAGCAGCGAAGATAGGGATCTTCTTAGTTAATTAAAATTGAAATTACAATTAAAATAAAAAGAGTATTGTTCCGTCCATTCTAGAAATAAAAACGGATATATTAACATTTGATTTAATGTATGGTATGATATTTGAAATATTAGCTAACATACTTGAGAAAACTTAGAGTCGACAACAAATTTTATCTCTCCTCTAGGTATTCATTCCAATAAATTATTAATAACCTTTTACTTACGCACCAATTTTTTAAAGTTAATGCACTTAATATCGTGAAAATATTAAATGTAGAAATAAGTCTTACATGCTGTTAGTCTGTTTTGAGCATTCGTAGTTGGCAGAGTGTGTGGAAAGTCAGTTCTGAGCATATCTAGGAGACTTTTAGTTTACGTTTTCACCCATTAAAATTATTATTCCATGAAATCCCCCCAGTATTTACTACTATTTGCGTTCTTCTTTTTATTTAATAACAATTCAATTACGGCAAATAATTATTTTATAGAGAATAATCTAGAACAAGCCAAGCAGCAAGCAAGCCGAGAAGGTAAATTGATAATGGTTGATTTTTGGGCCAATTGGTGTAACCCTTGCCAATGGATGGATGAACAAACATTTTCAGACCCTACGGTTGCTAAATATTTGTCAGCAAATTACGTATCTGTTAGAGTGGACATTGATAATTTAGAAGGCTATAAATATAAAGAAGAATATAATATTCGGTATTTGCCAAGTATTTTAATACTCAATGCAAAAGGGGAAGTTTTAAAAAAATACGAGGAATCTTTTGCTCCATCAAAATTGATTCAATTACTGAAAGTACATAATCAAGAAAAACCAAATAGCTCGAGCTATAATAGCTCTACAACATCTAGTTATGATTCCTCAACTTCTAATTATAGTTCTGGCTACAATTCCTCCACTTCAACATCGACAACAGAGCCAGAAATTAAGCCAGCCCCATCCTATAAACCTGCTTTGTCCGCTGATTACAATTCGTCCAATACGACGACTTCTACAAATGATTATCAAACTAGTACTCCTCAAACCTATAATAGTACAGAATACAGTACGTATAAAGAGGAGAAACCTGTAGTAGATTATTCGGCTTCAGCAGCTACCACTTATACCAGTCCTGCTAAGGAGACAACGTATCAATCAACAGCGACAACTAGCTCCACTTCAACATATAATACTACTACGAATACAGTAAGTAATTCCCTAACCACAGGTTTGTATCAATTTAATGTATATCCAGCGCCTACGAATGGTTATAGTGTACAGGTAGGGGCTTATTATGAGTATGGAAATGTATTAACAGAAGTGGCTCATTTTCAAGAACAGTATAAAGAGGTGATTTTAGTACATATTTCACAGCTAAATAATATGCCTTGTTACAAGATTTTATTGGGTCATTTTAGTACTTATGAAATGGCAAATGAACATAAAGCCTTATTAAAAACAAAAGGCTTGGATTGTTTTATCAAGGAATTAGCGGCAATGGGAAAAACGATGCAGTAGAATAGATTGGGTTTGTATAAAAAAAAAGTAAAAATTTGAATTCTATTCAAATTTTTACTTTTTTTTTATACAAACCCAATCCGCAGACCGCAACTCAAAGTTTATTCTTATTTACGATTGCCAATAACTCTTCTCTATAATTTTTTCCAACAGGGATGTGTTTAGGAGCTCCTTTCTCTATCACCTCCACCATATTGCCCACCACCGCAGTAATCTTCTCAATCCCTACTATATAAGAACGATGAATTCGCTTGAATAGGTGAACAGGTAATTTGCTCTCCAAACTTTTCATTGTTTGCAAGGTAACAATTCTGCTATTATCCATACGAATGATAACATAATCTTTTAGTCCCTCAATGTATATAATATCCGAATAATTTACTTTCATTAACTTCTTATCTGCCTTGACAAAGAAAAAGTCGCTGTTACTATTATCGTTTAATGTCTCTGCAACAACAGGAGTAGCTGGTTTATTTCGACTGATTTTATCAGATACCTTGTTGACTGCTTTGATAAACCGATCTAAAGAAATAGGCTTTAATAAATAATCTACCGCATTTAATTCAAACCCTTCTACTGCATAATTAGGATAAGCAGTAGTGAAAATAACCATTGGTGGATTTGACAAGGTTCTCAAAAATTCAATTCCTGTTAATTGAGGCATCTGAATATCTAAGAAAATAAGATCTATTTGATGATTTCTTATTGCATCATTGGCTTCTAAGGCATTACTACATTTTTGTACGAGATTAAGTTCTGGCAATTTAGCAATATGGGTTTCTAGCACATCTTGTGCTAAAGGCTCATCATCTACTATTAGTACATTAATCATTAGGTATAGTTTTGTAGTTGTTAGCTCGACTTTAAATTATGGTTTTTAGCTTATGGTCTTTAGTCTTTAGCTTATAGTCTTTGGTACACCCAAGCTTGTGCGTATCAAAGACCAAAGAACATAAGCTAAAGACCATAATTTAAAGTCGAGTTTAGAAGGGTCAAGTTAGTAATAATAAGACTATTCTTTAGGATTTAAAGGGTGTAAAGTTTCAAATTTTATAAAAAATAATACAAAAAAATTATAATTTATATAAATAAAAATACTCAAAATTTTAATATCTTTTTGTAAATTAATCAAAAATAATTATATCTTTAAGCTATAATTGTTTTGTAAACTATAAAATTGTAACAACACAGATATTTATTAAACACCAAATTTCCCTCACAATCTAATTACTAAAACTTACACACTACACTGATGTCCCACTATCCACTAAGAAACGCCATGCACACATAATCCAAGCTGTTTTTCATATACTTCTAAACAATTACTACTATGCAAAATTTTATAGTAAAATTGGGATGTTTTTTCTTATTTGGGTTTATCTTTTTTTCTGCCTACCAAACTAATAGAGGTTATACCTCTGTTTCGGATACTGTTGAGCATTTAAAGCCTAGCACTATTCTAATTTCTACTACTTCTGATCTAGAACGAGAAGCTATTCAGGTGGAGGCTCTGGAAAAACAAGAAATCAAACAACTACCAATTAGTACCAAAATTAATTGATTGGCTCGGAACTACACAACAATAATCTTACTTTTTGATTTGTCTACTGCAAAACAGTATTTCTATTTCTGTTTTTTAGTACCTCAAATCGTGAATTTATCGGCTTTCCTTACTTCTTTATCCAAAAATACTTGACATCTTGAAAATCTTCTTTATATTGGTAAAAAGTTTTAAAAACTTGTTATCAGAAGGAATTAAGTACCTAACTATAAATAATCGTCACTTTTGAAGAGACTATTTTTTCATTATACAACTAAAAAAATCGTTGAA
>ENA-ORXT01005772-ORXT01005772.1-marine-metagenome-genome-assembly--contig:-NODE-5772-length-11950-cov-105.142340_pt1 | contig 11950 bp, 13 predicted proteins | sample MGYA00237868_ERZ511482 | MGnify/ENA metagenome assembly ERZ511482 | reverse complement strand
CCGTTAAATCTACCTGTTATTCCTATTCTGTCTTTTATATCGATCTGGTAAACATCTGCCGTCAATGACAGTCTTCCTAGTCTTGCAGTCATACCTAAACTAATATTAGTGGAGGTCTCTGGCTTAAGGTTTTCTATACCGAACTGACGAGTTACAAAACTATCATCATTCAAATGTGCAATGTTTACACCATCAATGATGGTTCCTCCCATTCCGTCATCAATTGAAATAAACTGTAATGTAAATGAACTGAAATATTTCTGAGGAAGCGATGGTGCTCTAAAGCCTGTTGAATAAGCTCCACGTATTGTTACATTATCTGTAACTCTATATCTACTTGATAATTTCCAACTAAAATTGTTGCCAAAATCAGAATAGTCTTCAATTCTTCCAGCAAGCCCTACTAAAAATTTATCAGTAAATTCTGCTTCAAAGTCTGCATATAACCCAGAATTAAATCTGAATTTATTAATGTCATTACCTCTTTGATATCCAGGGAATACTTGAGAACCCGCTTCTTTAATTCCACCATCATAATTTTGCCATGACTCATCCTCTCCTGCATCTTGATTAAAATTCTCTAATCTAAATTCTGTACCTAATCCTACGTTAATTGGGAAACCAACATCCATACTTTTTGAAACATCAAGATTGATGACATTTTGAGAGTACTTCAGTTTACCTGCTTCAAATGAAGTAGGAGACTCTAGGCCGAGTGAAGCGTTATTTGAATTAAAAATAGTCCATCCAAAACTATTGCTTCCATAGTTATTACTTAAGTCAACATCCCAACCATTAAAATTAGTTCTGAATCCAAATGTTCCAGACAGATCTTGAATGTCACTATCTAAGTGTGGAGAAAATCCTAAAGGCCATAGACCTGACTGCCTTCCAGATTGACTTGGTCTTCTTACAAAACCAGTTGCCTGTCCTAACCTGTAATTATATCCACCAAAAGAATAAAAAGTCGCCTTGTCCGATACAGGTAGTTCCATATTTAAGAAAATACCTGCATTAGTAACACCTGCTCCACCCATATTTGCCATTCTTCTACCAGTAGGATCATTTAGTTCATTGACGATTGCTCGACCTCTTTGATCTTCGGCAAGAAGTACATTGTTTTCTGCGTTATCTACCCACGTAGTATTATATGCAGCAATAGCATCAGGATCACCTTGATTGAATGCAGCAAATTCAGCTACTTGATTTCCCCTACGTGGATCATCTGCACCGAACATTTCTATGGTGTAGTCATCCATTCTATTAAATGGTTGCTTAGTCGCATAGTTCAAGGTAAGATTAGCAAATCCACCATTATCACCTATGGCAATACCGTAATTTGCCCCTACTTGAAAGCTTTCTCCACCACCTTCGTTCTGGGTAGGCTCAGAAAGACCTTCTATATCGGCATACGGATTTGTTATCAAACTATTCAATTCATCTCCGATGGTAGGAGGCTTAGCTAAAAATCCAGTTCTAATAGAAATGGATCCTTTGTCAATGTTTTCTTTTAATACAATATTGATAACACCTGCTATAGCATCTGATCCGTATTGTGCAGCTGCACCATCTCTAAGAATTTCTATTCTGTCAACAGCAGCCATGGGAATGGCATTTAAGTCTGTTCCTACTTGTCCTCTTCCTACTGTCCCGTTAACATTCATAAGAGAAGAAGCATGCCTTCTCTTTCCATTAATTAATACTAAAGTTTGATCAGCACCTAAACCTCTCAAAGCCATAGGGTCTATATGGTCAGAACCATGTCCTATATTTTGCTTTGTAGAATGGAATGATGGTGCTGCATATTGTAAAACCTGAGCAAGATCTGCTTGCGGCGATTTTTCTAATTGTGCCCCACCTATAACATCAATAGGTACTGCAGTTTCTAAAGCTGTTCTAGGCTTACCTCTGGAACCTATTAATGTTACGACATCTAATTCTAATCCAGAGCTAAGTGTTAAAAAATATTCAGACTGCCCATCGACAACTGAAATCTCTTGATCGGTAAATCCTATGTAACTCACTCTTAATAGATCACCATCATTGGCTTGAAGAGTAAAAGCCCCATCTATATCCGTTGTAGTTCCTGAAGATGAAGTAGTATTAAATATTGAAGCCCCTATAACAGCTTCGCCCGTATCATCTACTACTTTTCCATTAATAATTTTTTGAGCATTAATTGCAAGTCCCATAAAGAACGTTGCAAAGAATATTAAAAATAGTTTTTTCATTGTAAATTTATTTATTTTTGCTTTAAATTATTGTGCTAAAGTAGTTTTAGTCAATCAAATTTTATAAGGTAAATTGGAGTGAATTCGATATTTTATTAGTTTTCACAACTTTTCACAACTTTAACTAATGGAAAATGATAAAAAACAAGCGTTTTTAAATGCTTTAGAAGAATTATACGGAAACTACCAATATGAGTCTGCTCTTTTTGGGGCACATAATTACAGCACAATTGCTTCAAATCTATGCTATAGCAAAAGTCATTTTACAAAACTCATATCTGGTGGAGCCTCGGATGCCATGTATGACAGAGCTTTGAAAAATATAGAAAGGCTTAAAAAACTAGCATCTTATGAAAAAAGCTTTGAAGATACATCATCCATTCACAAGCCTTTTAAATTTAATATCTGGATGATTTTAAGTTTAGCTCTGATCACCCTTAGTGCGTTCTTATGTTTTAAATACCTTACTGCATCTTCAGCTACATCTTCTAATACTACAAATGCAAAAGCTAACTCTAGTCACCCACTAGAAATGTATTTTGATTTTAACGATGCTCATTATTATAAGTCACCTTATCTAACAGAAGACCAAGTACACGAGTATTGCCCTTGCAGTGGTTTTGAGGGAAGATGGAAACTACATGAAGAATATATTATCCCGATACCATACAAAATACCTGGTCTTTACTACGTGGGAAAAAAAGCAGATATAAGACTTAAGTGTAGAAAAACGAAAACTTCCAATAAAGGACGAGAACTCATTGGATTTGAAAATATTGAAAATGAAATCTGGTTTGATCAAACCATGACACCTTTAGATCTGACTAAAAAAGATGATGTCGATTTTGACATTAATAAGATGTTTGGGAAAATAGAATTTGAAGAAAACAACGATTTCATAAAAATTGCCAATGTATACTCGTGCTTCTACGATGAGATTACTATCACAACTGATTCTATAGTTAGAATGGGAGAACCCTGTGGCAGATATGCAAATGGTATAAACGATAATATTCTAAAGGAATATGGTCTAGATTTAAATCACATCATAGAATACATTATTGGGAATATGACCTTTGCACAATGCTCTCCTATTTCCAACGAGTTCAGTAATCCTGACGATATAGAGAATGGAAAAAGCATTCTTTCGTTTCCATGCAAATGCTACAGTAAAACTGAAAACTTGGGACTAGGAGGTGCATATCCATATTCCAAAAGTATTCAATTGGTTCATCAAAATTATCAGTCTAACTTATTTTGTAACGAGAAAAAGAACAATAGATAACATTAGATAACAGAGAATCTTCCCTTTGGTCAGACTCTCGTTATCAAGAACCGTTATACTGCATAATAAAAGATGAAAAATAGAAACCCGATATTATCATTCATTTTATCACTTTTCATTTCAGGACTTGGTCAAGTTTATAATGGAGAGTTACGAAAAGGACTACTTTATCTAATCATTTTCTTTCCAATCCTTCTGGTACTCGGTTTAATAGGACTTCAATCAGAATTTACTGGTTTTATAATTGTATTATCAATAATATTTTTATATAAATTGTTTATAAGCATTGAAGCTTACCGAACATCAAAGAAAGCAAATCCATACAAATTGAAATCAATTAACAAGAACTGGAAATATATTTTGTTCGCAATTTTTGGTTACATGGTAATGTGGTTTGGAACTACTTTGAGTAGAAGCATTACAGGTTATGAAGCGTTCGAAATTCCAACTCCTTCAATGGAACCATCAATTATTGTAGGTGATAGAGTTATGGCTACCGAAATAGACGGTTTGGAAGTACAATTAGGTGATATAATTACATTTACTCGTGAAGATGGGCAAGTTTATCTTTCAAGAGTTGTTGGGCTACCTGAACAGACGATACAAATAATTAGCGACGAGGTATTTTACGAAAAGGAATCAGAGAAATGGACAAAGACTAAAATCTCAATTCACGATTCTAACGAATTTCAGGAGTTTGAATGTGAACTTCCAAATGGAAAACGATTTGAAACCAAAAAAACAATTAAACTTTATGGTAAGGTTTTTACTGAATCTGAAAAGTCAAATATTGAAGCTATACAAATTTCAAAAGACCAAGTATTTGTGATGGGAGATAATAGAAATAATTCATTGGACAGCCGATATATTGGATCAATTTCATATGAAAATATTGATAAAAAAATAAACTATATTTGGTGGAGTAAAGATATCTCAAGAATTGGAAAAAAACTCTAATAACGAGTACGCTGTATAACAATGGCTAAAACGGCCATGCGGGCTTCGCTCGAAATTGGAGACTTTAAAGCATCACAACCACCAAAATTTTATTTTGACAATTTGGGGAAATAAATTAAATTGTAAAATAAAATTTTGGTCAAGGCGGTCGGTTTGCTGAGCTTAAGGCTTCGAAACCCGCACGTCGTTTAGCTAAAATGTTGTAGCCAATTGAAAGAAAACGCAGTCGTAAATAGATAATTAATGAAATTAAACATATTCAATAACAAACCAACCCACTTGTATTCGGATTTAAAACCTGGAGAAAGAATTGACAAACTGTTTGTGAATTTTGTGTTTCCTGTTATAGAACCAAAAGGATTTAAATATCTCAAGTCAAAAAGAGAATTTAAGAAGAAAAATGACTTTTTTGATTTCCACATTAGTTGGTACGGACGGAAATATAATGAGAGCAATATCAGTGTTGAATTTGACATATTTATTAATTCATTCTCACCCAAATACAGAAAATGGGAGACTGATTACTATAAACTTGACAAGAATTGGGGTAATGCAATTGATGGTAACAGAGTGGATTATATAAAAGGATGGGACAAAGAATATTATAATTTGGGTTGGTATGACTTGGTCAAATATGACAATGCAAAATTAATGGATAAGGTAAAAGATAATATTGAAAATGTCGCGTTTAGATTCTTTGATAACTATACTTCCTTTGATAGTGCAATTGAGACATTGAAAGAATACCCTATAAAGCATTTCGAGAAAATTATTGACTTTTATATAATTCAAGACAAATGGCAAGAAGCAGTTGATTTCTTTGATAATAATAAACAATGGCACGAAGAACAAGAAGAATTAGAAGGGGAAGACCCAAATTCTCAATACTCACTGAATAGAAGAAAACCATTTGAATTGAGAAAGAAAGCATTGAACAACTGGCTACAACAATAAATATACGTAATGCGGGGAAAGTGCTAAATATGAACGACATAACAATTAATAAAAGGCAGAGTAATTTGATAAGTTGGAGCTTTGAAATGCCGCACTACGCATATTCGAGCCGTTGTGGTGCATTTAAGAAAAACACCCGAACTTTTAAGAAAAATTGAATATGAACGAAATAAAATGTCCTAAATGTCAAGAAGCTTTTAAAGTTGACGAAGCTGGATTCGCTGATATACTTAAACAAGTTCGCGACCAACAATTTGATGAAGAAATTAATTCAAGATTAGTAATTGCAGAAAAACAAAAGAATGATGCAATAAAACTTGCAGAAGCAACTACAAAAAACTCATTCCAAGCTGAACTTGCTGAAAAGGAGAAGGAAATTTCCCTTTTAAAAGCAAATAGTAAAAGTGAGTTAATTGAAAAGTTGGCAGAAAAAGATGTTGAATTAGCAAAAGTCAATTCTAGAGTTCAGAGTGCTGAAACTGAAAAAAAGTTGGCCGTATCAGAAGCTGTTAAGCAAGTTGAAAAAGAAAGAGACGATTTAGCAAACAATCTTAAAATAAAAGACACTGAAAAAGAATTATTGGAAAAGTCTATAAAGGAACAGTTTAACAATAAACTTTCTGTAAAAGACGAAACCATCAAAATGAAAGATGAGGAAATTAATCGCCTGAAAGACTTTAAGCAAAAACTATCAACCAAAATGGTAGGAGAAAGTCTAGAACAACATTGTGAATCTGAATTTAACCGAATTAGAACAACAGCATTTCCAAACGCTTTTTTTGGAAAAGACAACGACGCTAGTTTAGGAACAAAAGGTGATTTTATCTTTAGAGAATCTGACGCTTCTGGAAATGAAATCATTTCTATTATGTTCGAAATGAAGAACGAGAATGAAACAACTTCTACCAAAAAGAAAAATGAAGATTTCTTTGCAAAATTAGACAAAGACCGAACAAATAAAAATTGCGAATACGCAGTTCTTGTTTCATTACTAGAGTCAGAAAGTGAGTTTTATAATACTGGTATAGTTGATGTTTCGTATCATTTTCCTAAAATGTATGTTGTTAGACCTCAATTCTTTTTACCTATTATTTCATTTTTAAGGAATGCTTCTTTAAACTCTATGAAATATAAATCAGAATTAGCCCAAATAAAAAACCAAAACATTGACATTACTAATTTTGAAGACAAGATTAATGCTTTCAAAACAGGTTTTGCAAAAAATTACGAATTGGCTAATAGAAAGTTTAACACAGCAATTGCAGAAATTGATAAAACTATAAGTCATTTACAGAAAACGAAAGATGCATTATTATCATCGGACAGAAATTTAAGATTAGCAAATGATAAAGCTGAAGGATTAACTATAAAAAAATTAACATACGAAAACCCTACAATGAAGGAGAAATTTGATGAACTGGAAAACGAATAAAAACGACACCACAACAATGGCTAAAATTAATACGGGTTTTGGTGCTTAACCCAAAGTTTAATGTATTTTTATAAAGTCCACCAAATCTTTTGATTTGGCTTTAGAACAGAAAAAGATAAAACAAAAAGTTTTGGCTAATCGCTTAATCCGAAATTAAATGCTAATTTAATCCCGTACTAACATTAGCCGAGCCGTTGTAGTGCATTTGAGAAAAATGAGAAACCTGATTAAAATATTAATTCTGACAATAGCTTTCGGAATATCAAACTCTACTTTTGCGAAAGTAGAAACGGATACTATTACGACTTGGAAATTATCCAAAGATTCGGAGTTATTAATTCAAAGCAACCACTTTAATTCAACAATTTATACTGTAGAATTGAATACCACGGACGAATATGAAAATTTAAATGTATCTGTTTTCTACGACTTCAATTCTGATATTATAAGTCGGAAAATAAAATTTCTAGTCGGGAAAAAAGCAATAGCGGAATTTAACGAGGACAATAATAGTCGATTACCTTTTAGTTTACCGAAAAAGGAAATTGACAAAGCAATTACTGGATTTTTGAACGAACCAATTGCAATAGTTTATACTGACTCTATTAGTGAAAACGGAATTTTAGTAGGATTTGTTATATTTAAAAAAGAATAAAAACGCACTACAACACCGTATAAAAATAATTGCGGTTTAGTGCTGAAACAAAGGTCGTTGTGTGTTTGTAACGTCTGAATTTCCTTCGGAAATTCCTCGCATACAAACCCGCAACTATTCTTATACATCAACGTTGCCATTAATTAAATGAACAGAAATCAAATCAAGAAAGAGTTTCAAGAAAACTTCCGAGAATTAAGAAAAATCTTGAATGCGTGGGAATTAATTCCTGGTTCGCCATCTGATGAATTTGACTCTATAAACCATCAAGTTTTAAGTCATTTATATAAAGGAGCGGGTTTTGAAAAAGTTTCTCGGGTTTTGGATAGCGAATTGACTGTGAATTATGGTTTATCAACAGATTTGAAAGATGCGGAAAAAATCGCAACGGAAATTATGGAATGGTGGAATTTTAAAGTGTCTAATAGAATTATATGATTTCAGATATTATAGAAATAAAAGCTAAACTTACTCTTTATTCGACTGAAAACGGAGGAAGAAAAACAGGAATTAAAACTAACTATCGACCAAATCACGTTTTTGAATATAAAGAAAACTCATCTGATTTTGTAACGACTTATATCGGACAAATTGAATTCGAAAAAGAATGGATTTTACCAAACGAAACGGAAAACGTAAAAGTCCGATTTTTAAAACATCAGAATATTTCGGAATTGATTAAAGTTGGTCGAATTTGGTGGATTCACGAAGGACCAAATAAACTTGGAGAAGCGGAGATTTTAGAAATAATATCGGAATAAAAACTAATGGCAACAACGTGTATAATTAATGGCTAGTTCTCGCCTACTTACGAAAATCCTCGCGGATTTTCTATTCGGTTTTTATTTGCTAAATTAGGTGCTTAAACACGCCACTAACCATACACAAAACCGTTATGGTGAATTAAAATTATGAGAATAGATACATCTAATATTTTTGAAATTGCCGAATCGTCAGATAAGGTAGTGTGTCCTCCAGCTCAGGTTTTTAAAAATGAGAATATGGACTTTCTACTTACAATTGGTGGACATATTGTAGAAGATAAGTCAGAGTATCAAAGGCTAATGAACTTACTAATTGAGATTGGAGAAGAGAATTTCTTAATTAGAGAGAATCTTGGAGCCACAATTACGGACAGGACTATTCCTTTTGAAGCAAAGATTTCAGTTAAGAGCACTTTAGATGAATTCAATAATAAAATTAAAGAATTTGACAAGCATTTCGGCCTAACCCCTTGGCATTGGTTTGTAAATGGTCAAAAAAAGACTTGGGGTATCTATATATCTGAATACCCAACCGTAAATATTATCGGTTGTGATCAAAGTCTAACTGAAAAATTCAGGACTGTTTTTAATATAATAGATAATGGCTATGAGAAGGAGAAAGAATTTCTTAATCAGGAATTTAATGTCGCCAAAGATGCTAACTTTAAAAGGCAATTCTTAGACAACTATAATATAGAAAAAACACCATAACAAGACCTATAAGCAATAGCAGCCTTCGGCATACTACAGCTCATAGCCAGACGTTGTGCATAATACAAGAAAAATCGAACTTCAATGAAAAATATAGAATTATTTAAAATATGGTTGGACGAAGAAAACGGAAGTGATTTTAGAACAATCCAAAGCCGAATTTCTAACTGTCGAACTGTAGAAAATTATGAGGGAGATTTAGACGAACATTACATAAAAGATAATGGAATGTCACTTTTAGATAGTTTAGCGTATTCAACTGAAGATGAACGAAACCAAATGCCGACTAATCACAAAGTTCCGATAAATGGAAATTTAAGAACTGGTTCGGCAACTCTGAAACAAGCAGTCAAATTATATATGACATTTAAAGAATCCAACTTTAAACCAAGCGAAACCTCAAATAAATCGTTTGATTTAAAACAATCTTTAGAAGAGGAAATTGAAAATATAGAAGTTTGGAACAATTTCAGTTACGAAAAGGACTTAAAAAACTCAATGGTTTCTCAAATAGCTGAATTATTTCCTGAATATAAAATTTTTGGAGAGAATAACGAAGGTGTTGAATATCTGATTGGCGGAAAGAGAATCGATATTCTTTTGGAAAAAAATGACGGAAATTTACTTGCGATAGAATTAAAATCTGGAATTGCTAATTATAAAGTTTTCGGTCAAACATCAATGTATTTAGGTCTTTTAATGGAACAGTTTCCTGAAAAAGAAATCAGAGGTTGTATTGTTGCTGGAGAAATTGACAATACTTTGAAAAGTGCGACAAAAACAACAAATCTGATTAAACTGAAAACATACAAAATGAAACTGGAATTAAACGACGAGTAATAAGTACTATGCACAACAATGTGTATAATTCATTGCTAGTAAAGGCTTACTTACGAAAGTCCTCGCGGACTTTCTATCCGTGATTTATTTGCTAACTTTAGTGCTTAAACACGCAACGAAATCATACACTAGACCGTTGCCTGCAAGCATAAAAAAAAGAAACCAAGAAAAAATTGAATAAAGCTTTAAACATCAAAAATTGGAATAAAGGAGGAAACTCCTACGTCCTAAAAGGAAATCCCAAAAATAAATGGGTTGGATTTCAAGAATCGGTAATTGACGAACTAATTGAAAAATTTAATGATAAATTCAATCTCGTAATATGGACGAACAAAGAAGTTGAAGATGATTACTATTGTATTCCATTTGAATCAGTTAAACATCTTTTTACAGAAGAAAGAAAGACAACTGGAAAATTTAGTAATCGTTGGACTGCGATAATTAAAGATGAAAGATTTTTAATGCATAGCAATCAAAATTATTCAATTGATATTTCTGAATATTATGCCTTTGATTTAGCTCCGAAACCTGCAATCGAATTAGATGAAGATTATTATATCGAAAATGCAAAAGCAGAAATTAATGTACGATACGGACAATCTAAATTCAGGAAAAAAGTGTTAGATAATTTCCATAACAAATGTGCAATCACAGGAATTAGAGAAAAGAATTTGTTAAGAGCAAGTCACATAATTCCTTGGGCACACAAGAAAGAATATCGAGGGGATTTAAGAAATGGAATAGCGTTATATGTCGAAGTAGATTCATTGTTTGATAACGGTTATATTTCTTTGGATGATGAATATAAGATAATTGTATCACCATTAATCAATTCGTTTTCAGATGAGTTGAGGTCGAAATTGGAAAAATTAAACGGAAGAAAAATAAATTCCCCGAAGAAAGAATTGAACCGAAAATACCTCAAATATCACCGTGAAAAAATATTGAAAAAATAAAAAAGAAGCAGCAGGCAACAATGTGTAAGTTCTCATTGGGGCATAAATGCTTGTTCCTCTGTTGAATGTGGATTGAAGTCATCAACTTTTAGCTCTTTGTTGTATCTTGAAGTCGGTTGGAAGCCCCAACGAAACTTACACTAACCGTTACCTGCAAGCTAAAAAAACATCGTGAACTAAATATGGAAACAGTTTTTAACGAAGAATTCTGTACTAAATTAGAATTCCGAATTTGTCGCGAATTGGAAAAATCAGAAGACCCAGAATTGAAAGGGTTTTGGTGCGACGGAATCTCGTGGTTTCCGAATGAAAATCAGTTGACCAAAAAGCACATGAATGACAAACGGAAAATAGAAACTAAAGCGTGGATTGGAAAAACTGGACAAACGGAATTTAAATCAATTATACATTTCGGAAAAAAGGCTTTGAGTAAATACGCTAAAGAAATGAATATGACCGAATCAATTCCAGAATTGGAATCTCAATCTGAATGGATTGAAATTGATATAAATAATAAACAAATTGATATAAAATTAGACTAAAACAATAGGACAGATTAATGAAATTATATAAACCGCTTTTTTCAATTATTGTCATAATAATGCAACTGATATTATCAATTGTAAGCTGGTTTGATTTTGTTGCTTGGGGAGAAGCCAACTCTGAATTGGACGGATTAATAAGCCGAATTTTTCACGGAGATAGTTTGTTCTTATTTGTTTTAATAATTGGATTTTATGAAATGCAGACTAAACAGAATTGGTTCAAAACAGCAATCCGAATATTTTTAGTTTGTATAGTTTTAGGAACGCAATTTTCAGGACTTATTCCAATCGACCAATTTTATTTCGGAGTTTATAATACAGCTTGGTTTTCAGCAGTAGTTGCTCTCTTTCTAATTTTAATACGAATTGGAAAATATGGTATCGGAAAGATAAATGACAAAAAACTGAATAAAGCCAGCAGGTAACAATGTATAAAAATAATAGCTGTATAATCGCTAAAACGAAAGTAAGTAAATATATAAAAGGTCTGTGTTTAACCGAAAAGTTAGTGCGTGAAAATCCGCTACTATTCTTATACTAGACCGTTGTAAGTAATTTGAAGCAACCTTTTCGGAATTATTGCATCTATAAAATATAACTTAAAAGAAAAAATTATGAAA
>ENA-ORXT01005771-ORXT01005771.1-marine-metagenome-genome-assembly--contig:-NODE-5771-length-11952-cov-3.590484_pt1 | contig 11952 bp, 9 predicted proteins | sample MGYA00237868_ERZ511482 | MGnify/ENA metagenome assembly ERZ511482 | reverse complement strand
TAAATATGGTGATGCAACATCCTGAATTTTCACGAAAATTTGAAGGACAAGGTGAAGAGTTGGATACGCTTGAGTATGATATAAAGGCATATTTTATGCTTGGTGGCGCCATGCACGATGCAGCAGTTACAGCTTGGGGATTAAAGGGTTGGTATGATTATCTAAGGCCAATTTCTGCAATTAGAGGTATGGCAGAATTAGGTCAATGCAGTGATATTACATTGCCAAAATATCATGAAGGCGGCTTACCACTGATAGAGGGATATATAGAGATGATTACTGCAGAAGATCACAATCCTCCATACATTGATACCACTAGAACGATACGTCGAGGTCGAGAAAGAATCAAGTTAATCGGAGAACTGAAAGTCAAATCTTGGGTAGGTCCAGATTATGTAATGAATACAGATACAGATGTTGGTGGTGTACAATGGATACCAGCAGCACAGTGGTGGCCTTATCAAAGACCTACTTTCGTGACGCCTCCATTTGCAGGATATGTATCAGGTCATTCTACATTTTCTCGTGCAGCTGCAGAAGTGCTGACAATGTTAACGGGTGATCCATATTTCCCTGGAGGTATGGGAGAATTCATGGCTAAGAAAAATGAATTTTTAGTTTTTGAAGAAGGGCCTTCTGAGGATATTGTGCTACAATGGGCGACCTATAGAGATGCTTCTGATCAGACAAGTTTGTCTCGGATTTGGGGTGGTATCCATCCTCCGGCGGATGATATACCTGGTCGAATTATTGGTGAGCAAATTGGAATTGATGCATTTTTAAAAGCAAGAACATTATTTAAGACAAGTCCGACAAAGGCGGTACAGATAGATGATATAGATGAGTTGAATTTATTTCCTAATCCCGTGACTCAGGGGAGACCACTGTACATGAATGTTGATGAATCTTTACATGGTGCAAATTTACGTGTTACTGATTTAAATGGTAAGCTTGTGTATTCTGATATTTTAAATGATATCAATGGATATACTCTAGACACACATTCATTGAGTGGGGGCACATATATATTAACAGTGGTTTCCGAAACTATTTATGCAGTTTCGAAGGTTATAGTGTTTAGCAAGTAATGCTCACCTCACTGCTGCATCATTCAAAGACAATAAAATCGTTAAATCAAAAACAATGAAAAACATTTGTTATATCGTGTTATTCTCATTTGGAATAACTTCATGTTCTACTCTTCAAAATTTGCTCGTAGAACCAACAGCCTTAGAGACAATAACTGCTGTAAAATCCATCCTAAATAGTAGTGCTGAAAAAGCCGTATCAACGCTGAAAACTGTACAAAAAGGAGAAGACTCTTTGCCTGATGAATTAAAACCTGTCTTAGCAACATTAAAAACACTTGGTCTAGAGGATCAAATAGGTAAAATAGAAAAAGCTGTTGCCGGTGCATCTGAAGTGGCTGCAGCTGAAAGTGAAGCAATCATAAAAGATGCTGTCAAAGAGGTAAAGTTTAAAGATGCAGTGGCAATAGCAACTGGCGGAAAAGATGCAGCGACTAATGCAATGAAAGAAATTATGTACACCACAGTCAAAAAACGCTATAGTGAAAAATTGGATAGTGAATTAAATAAGCATGATGTGATTAAATATTGGCCAATGGCGACGAGCGCGTTTAATTTATTTTCAAAGGATAAAATAGAAGGTAGTGTGTCAGATTATGTATCTGAAAGAGCAGTTGATGCGATTTTCTTAGGTATGGCCAAAGAAGAGGCAATCATCAGAGGAGACTATAAAAAATTAGGTAATGCAGTTGTCACAAAAGTGATGGATTACTATACGCAAAATAAGAAAACAAGCTAAAAAGCTTTTCCACATAAATTAATATTGAAGTGTTTATTCTGTAATAAGAGTAGGCACTTTTTTTGAAGCAAAAAGCTAGTCAAGCCTCAGTGCCCAAAGCTCAACTACTTTTCGTAAAAACAGCTCATGAAAATTAATAGGATTTTTGTCTTTTATTCACATTTATTAATCGATTTAGCTTATAATTATACCAGCCAAATTTTTCAACATACTCATCTTTGTAGGTTGCTATAAAGCGGAGTCCGACCACAGAATATAAAGAATATTAAAATGGAGTCGTTTTTTTATATAAGGCAAATTGAACATTAGGCAGAAAACGTTTTCGCAAATTGTTTAATTTTTAAGATAGGCGCATTCATAATTAATAATTGAATACTTTTACGGGAAGAAATTTAACTAATGACAGATAACCGCCGAGCCAAACAAGATCATTTCCAATCTCCTGATTATTACAATATTGATGGTCTTCTCAGTGATGAGCATATATTAATACGCACATCGATTAGGGAATGGGTGAAAAAAGAAGTGAGTCCAATTATTGAGGATTATGCAGAACGAGCAGAATGTCCGACCCATTTGTTTAAGCAATTGGGAGATATTGGTGCATTAGGGCCAAGCTTACCTGAGAAATATGGCTGTGGAGGATTAGATGAGATCGCCTATGGATTAATCATGCAGGAGCTCGAACGTGGTGATAGTGGTATTCGATCAATGGCATCCGTGCAAGGATCTCTTGTCATGTATCCCATCTACCGTTTTGGGACTGAAGACATGAGAGAGAAATATCTTCCAAAATTAGCTGCTGGAGAGATCATTGGTAGTTTTGGATTAACAGAGCCGGATCATGGATCCAATCCTAGCGGAATGCTCACGAATATTAAGGACGCTGGAGATCATTATATATTGAATGGATCAAAAATGTGGATTACAAATTCACCAATAGCGGACATCGCTGTTGTCTGGGCTAAGGATGAAGACAATTTGATTAGAGGCTTGATTGTAGAGAAGGGCATGGAAGGATTTACTGCTCCGGAGATTCATGGCAAATGGTCATTGAGAGCTTCGATTACTGGTGAGTTAGTTTTTGAAGATGTTAAAATACCAAAGGAAAATGTTTTTCCAGAAATAAAAGGATTAAAAGGACCACTCTCTTGTTTGTCAAAAGCAAGGTATGGGATATCATGGGGTGCGATTGGTGCGGCAATGGACTGCTACGATTCCGCACTTAGATATTCTAAAGAAAGAATACAGTTTGGAAAACCAATTGGGCAGTTTCAATTAACACAAAAGAAATTAGCAGAGATGATCACAGAGATCACAAAAGCGCAGTTATTATCCTGGAGATTAGGTTCTTTGGCGAATGATGGCAAGGCAACACCTGCTCAGATATCTATGGCAAAACGGAATAATGTCCATATGGCATTAGAAATCGCAAGAGAAGCAAGACAGATTCATGGAGGAATGGGAATCACAAATGAGTACCCGATTATGCGTCACATGATGAATCTAGAAACGGTACTCACCTATGAAGGAACCCATGATATTCACTTGTTAATTACTGGATTAGACGTGACTGGCCTTAACGCGTTTAATTAGACTTTCTTTCTTCTGTACAGGCCCTGCAGGGTAGCCCATTTTTTTAAATGCAAAGCTACATTCATCAATTATTCTCTGTTGATCAATGGGTGAGCTCTTGTGATTATTCTTTTGATAAGACTTCTTAGAATTGACATATGAGCTTAAAATTGGAAGAACCGATTCAAAATGACTAAAGCCAAATTGCTTATAAATTGCCTCTAACTCAGATAATGGATTTACTTCAAAGTCTTCAAATCTTAATTCGTATAGATTTTCTTTTGGTATGAGCTTTATCTCTTTGAAAAGCTTAGTCATTGAAGATTTATAATAATAGAAAATCTTATTGTGTAACTGTTCTTCTGTATAATCTTGTAAAAATTGAGTTCTGACCACCTTATCATACATCAAATATGTAGACGGCAATACTTTTAACGGATTTCGATATATATGAATGAATTTTGCATTCGGATACAGCTTCAGCAGTTGCGCAATTCGTCCAGAATTATGCGGATTTTTAATCAGTGGTTTCTTATTAGGAAAGGCAATTGCCACCTTTGACATCAACCATTTGTATGACTTTTCCCATTGAGCTGCTTCGGCATCGGATACATTTTCGAATAATGAATATTTATTATAATACTCCTCATTGTGTGGAAACCAAAAGCTGTGACTTGCACTTGCAAACGAATACGTCGAAATCGCATTCTCTTCTTCAGCAGGAAGATCTATATCAACTTCTATATTGTCTTGAGGCCGTTTACCAGGTACCAATGGTCTCAATAAGGATTTAAAAAACCGACCACCGATTGTAGCAATATTTGGCGTAAATGCTTGATACAATGAAAGATAACCGAAGTATGTATCCTTAGCCATTAGGTAATGCAAAAATGTAGTACCACTTCTCCAATGTCCAATGATAAAAACTGGCGCATCATCTTCCTTGATAGATCTTTTCTTAATTAATACTAAAATCCAATCGGCTATAGTGAGAGGAAAGCAAAGTATAGAGAAGAAGCTAATCTTTATAGCCTCAAAAATTTTAGATTTCGATACACCCTTGTTTTGCCTAAGTAGAGAAAACCACTTTAGAGGATTTATCGTGTAGTAAATGTGAGCTTGAGGTAGTTTGTCGTTAGCCATGTAATTTACACCTGATGTATCACTTAAAAAGCTCGTAATATAGACATTGCTTTTGTGTTAGCAATGAGATCAATTTGTATATTTATTAATTCGCTAGTTATGGTAAGTAGCATTGTGAACTAAAGTCGTACCACATGTGCCACAAGGCAAAGCACTTCCCGCTCCGTCTGCGTGACCGTTAGGGCATGTGTAATGCCACACACCTGATGCATTTTGAGGTGGTTCAGGAGTAGCTTGAGTCGGAGGAACAGCGCCAACGCCAGTTGTGACTCCATTAGCAGTCGTGGGTGTAGTTGGAGTCGTGTTTTGATTATGCCAAGCTTGATTGTGTTCATACGCAGATCCACAAACAGGACAAGTCCCTGCTGCATCTCCACCGCTACCTTCACAGTTATTCGTACAGTAGTAATGTTGAACAGTTCCGGATGCGACTTGAGCGTTTTGCTGCTCCGCGGCATTAGCTGCAGCGATTCTACCTTCCGTTAAGATAGGTGCTGGTCTATCTGGCTTGCTGTCACAAGAGCTTATAAGAACTATAGATAATAGACTTAACAAAGAGAAAACAAATTTCATAATATACGGTTTGTCACCTTTTGATGATTAAAAACTATTCCAAAAATAACTCTTATTTCGGAGATGTTGTGTTTTGGTAGCGATATATCGGCTTCATTAATCAATATGGTTAAACATCTATCCCCATATTTCGCATTAAATGACTGGCATTGAAGCTTTTAGATATCCCTTTTTTAAGTTTATAATCAAAATAGAGTTCATCTCCTGTTACTGTGACTTCAAAGCAGATATTTTCGATTGTTTCTGGATATTCTTTCTCTAATTGCCCTAATTCCAGATCGTGAGTTGAAATTAGTCCTGCACCATTTTGCCTCAAGAGTCCTTTGATCAAAGCTTTTGCACCAGTATGTCTATCGATGGAATTGGTCCCTTTTAAGATTTCGTCTAAAAGGAAATAAACATTATCATATTGATCTACCGCATCCAAGACGAGTTTGAGTCTTTTCAATTCTGCATAAAAGGATGAAGTGTTTTCATCTAATGCATCCAGTGTTCTCATACTCGTATACAATCTCAAATAGGGGATACTTAACTGGGACGCGCAGACTTTAGAGCCACAGTTGGCAAGGATAATGTTCGTGCCAATTGTCCTGAGAAATGTACTCTTTCCGCCCATGTTGGAGCCAGTCACGATTTTAATATGCTCTTTTGTCTGTCCTATAAAATCATTTGCGATTCTGTTTGATTTGTGTATCAATGGATGACCCAAAGCAGTCGCATCGAATCCAGTTTTCTTGGTGATTGTAGGAAACACCCAGTCTGGATTATTATAAGACAAATTAGCTAGAGATGATATCGCTTCAAACCATCCAATTGTCTGGAACCAGATAGGAGCCTTTTCTTTGTTTTTATCTTTCCACTGTTGTAGTCGATACGCCCAATAATAATCCCAAGGAAAGATTAAGTTGACCATAATACCAAAAAAATTATGCCTCAGGTCTAACTGATGTAGGATATAGGCTAATTTTTTAATGGCCTTCGATGTGCTCTTTTCAGTATTGGAAATGAGTCGCTGTCGGTCTTGAAGCAGAGAACTTTTGAAATTGTATTCTTCGATCCAAGAAATGGCTTCTGCATATTTTTTCAGTGTCTTAGAGTGTTGAGAAGCGTTCGATTGAAAGGCAGTTATCTTCGATGCATGATTGAATGCAAATCTTCCTGCTGGGATAAAGGCGATCCAGTAACTTAAAGTAGGGAAGTAGATATATAAGATTGAGAAAAATATCAAAGTGAGAAGCGGCAGAGCAATGCATAACCACAGTTTAAAATCAATATCTGCATCTTCTTGTATCCAATTAAGGAAGTCAATGTCTAAAACCGTTTCGTGTTTATTTGATTGACAGCTTGCTTGATATTCTTGCCTCCAGTCTAACAAAGGTTCTAATTCTTTGACAGCCTCTTGTGCTTTTGGGATTGTAGCTTCATCAATACCATTCGCGTACATAGAAGCTAATTCATGTTCGCCAAAAATAGAATGGCATCGATTCGTATATTGAAACAGACCATTTTTACCAAAAATATCTAGGTCATTGACGTATGGGTGCTTTTCGTCTTTAAAATTATTTCCATCATTGAATTCGTTGTAACGATGATTGAGTACTCCTTTCTCTAGTCTGTTGATGTTGACAAGACTCTTGACTATAGCCAATCTGTGAGAGACTTTATTATGTGCTTTTACAAGAAAATAAAATATGGTAATCGATACATAAATAGCTATGATACCAATGACCCAATGCACTTTGAATAGTAAAATAATGAGGGCAATGAGTAACACAAAACAGATGAGCCTTGCAATAGAAAATCGTTTTTCCTTTTTGATAAGAGCCGTTTCCTGAGTAGAAAATTGCTTAATTCTTTTTGTGTAAATGCCAGCAGGATCTTTCAACAATAACAACTTAAATGAAGTGAATATATTTAAAGATCTAATATATAGTCTTTTACCGATTTATGGAGGTATTGATTTTAAACTGTATGTAAATTCTCATAAACTCCATTCTTTTCAAACCAATAAAGTATGGTGCTGAATTTAAAGCTTTCTTAGATTAATTGAAGATTGTGATAATGTAGAAATCTACTACATAGTGGAGTTCTTAAATCTTGTATTTGGTTCCTATATTAAAGGATAGTGAATTCAACTTTACTTTTCTTGGACCGAGCTGAGAAGAAAATAAATTTCTTTTATACTGGCTTTCGAAAAAGAATTTTACATTTTGAATTTGTTTTTCAATGCCGAGACCGACATCAGCTGTGAAGTAGATGTTGTCTTTGTAATATCCTCCTTCTAGGAGTCCACTCTTGCTTGTGTCATCATAAGACGCTGATATATTGAGGATCTCTTTTGATCTTGGCTGACCTCTTCTTAAATTATCTTGCTGCTTATAATCTGTATAGATTACGAAATTCATCGATATGCCACCGAATGCATAAGCATGTAATTTATGAGATTCCCCTAGATGGCGCTTGTACTGTGCCGGCAAATGAATAATATTATACTCTTCCAATGTATAATCTCTGTTATAAAAACTATCACTTATTTGAATCAGTTCATTGAAATTAGGATCATAGACTTTTTTAGAAAATCCAATTCCTGTAAAGAATTCATTTCTGCCTTTTTTTGTAGAATAGTTTAATCCAGTTGTTAAGCTGACGACGGCAAAATTTTCTGGACTCTTAATTTTATTGGGGTCAATGGGTCTTCTAATTAAATTGATATCAACACCGGTCATTGCACCGATCCACTTTTCATTTTTAGTAGGAATGGATGTTATATTTATATTAGCTAATGGCATTGAGCCAGTTGTTGCCAAGGCTTCCATTAAAATAAGGCTTGCTATGTTTTGATCGTTTTCAAATTCTCTCTTTAGATCTAAGCTTGACGTATTTGAATGTACAACAAGGCTATTCTCTAAACGTGAATCAATAGTTAACTGTAGTTTATTTTCAACATTTGTATCGTTGAATAATTGACTTTGAAGTTTATCAACCTGAAGTTTTTTACTTTGATCTGAAAAGACTGTTGACTTGTTAAAAATAGAAAAATCACTTTGAGTTGATCCTTCAGTTGTGGTCTTTTCCTTTTTTGTCTGCGACGTTTCTGATGAGTTTGAGTTTATTTCAGAATTTAAGTCAGAATTAAGAGGACCAAAGGTTTGATGCACAGCTGAATTACTTAGCTGATTCACATTTGAATTGCTTAGCTCAATCGTTGCATTGTGTGCATTGGTCGGTACTGATTGCTTATTTTTAACTAGGGAAATATCCTGAGAAACGTTTGATTTACTTGCCTGAATTATATCTGATGTAGATGTGGCTTGTTGAAGATCTTGAGTCTCAATCTTTAAGATTCCTTGACCATCTGTGGAATGATGACCCTGTTTGTTTTGATCTTGAATGATTTCATCAAGCTTGATAGATGCAATCTGTTTTTCAGAAGATTTCTTAAGAGAGTCAAATCCATTTTGCCCATTATAGTGAAACACACTAAATAGTAAAAGAGCTAGAATACTGAATTCTGCAATTTTGGAAAAGTAGATTTTTTCTTTTAATTTTTTCTCTAATTCAAGTTTATTTTTAAGTATCTGCCAGTGAGATTCTTTATATGTTACTGTATGCTGTTGTAATCTATTTCTGACCTCACGATCCATGTTGGCTGATTGATCTACTTCATTCAGCATTTTTTCCAGATCTGCCCAGTTAGGTCCACCTAGTTTTACTTGGTGGCCTTTTAGCTTTTCTTGTAATATTTTATCGAACTTATTATCGCTCATCTAAAATTTTCCTTTTATAGAGTAGAGCTCTTAATTTTGCTCTTGATTTTACCAAATTTGATCTGGAAGTACTTTCCGTAATTCCTAATCGTTCTGCAATCTCTCGGTGCGAATATCCTTCTATCACATACATATTAAAGACTGTTCTGTAAGCATCGGTTAAATCCATAAGACAGGCGATAATCTCTTCTGCCGAGATTAAGCTTATAATGTCTGGATCTAGATTTTTTGCTTCTCTAACAGTATCTAAATTTTCTGTTCGTCTTCGCGCATGTTTCCTGTATGCATCAATAGAAGTATTAATCATAATTCTACTAATCCAAGATTTAAATGACGTTCCAGGTTGGTATTTGTGAATATTTTTAAAGACTTTAATGAATCCTTCATGTAATACATCAAGGGCATCATGCTCATTTTTAGCATACCGCATACAGATAGCCATCATCGTTGGATAATTATCTTCGTATAGCTTTTTCTGCGCCCATCGCTCTTTGGCGATACAAGCGGAGATAAAGTCATTTTCCTCCTTTTTGACGCTAATTGAAAAATCCATCAAATCTAAATTACACTATTCTAGCACAACATTCAACACCTTACCCTCTTTAACGATTTTTTAAAGAGATACGCTGTCTTGCCCATTACATAATGATTAGATCTCAAAAATTATGATAATATCATATCAATGGTAACTATTGAATGTCAACATTTTTCTTGTTCGTAAATCTCTTCATTAGACAGTCAAGATTAAAAACACTTTTTAAATGCAACCTTTCCAACTCATTCACCGTCTTTGAATCATTACTACACTTAAAAAATAAATGTTATGAAATTCACGACTACACTAATGCTTTTAATTTGTATTACAATGACAACTTATGCGCAGAGAGAAGAAACTGTCTTTGGACGAGGTGGAGTGAGCTTGACTGGAGTGTGGGGTGGTATGACAAATGGAATGGTAAAATTCCAAGATGAATTTAGTCTGAATAACGGAGGCTTTTTTGTTTTTGAATTAAACGATGACTTTTTAATTGGGTGGTCGGGTTATGGAAATGGTGAGATTTTGGATGACGGAAGAGATGTAGAAATAGAAGGGAATGATTTACTATTAGGGTATACTTTTAACTCTCATAGATCTGTTCACCCAGCCATGTATATAAAAGGAGGACGAGGAAAATTAGATGTAGCTGGAGAAGGCAAAGAAAATGTGACAGTGATCGAACCGAGCATTGGGATTGAAGTGAATGTCTTCCGATTTATGCGTGTTGGTTTAGAAGGTGGATATAGATTTGTGACTGGAGTCAATCGATTCGGATTAAATGATAGCGACCTATCTTCTCCAGTTGTTGGTTTAAGGTTTAAGTTTGGCTGGAGTTGGAGATAAAATATTAAGCACATACAAAATTAAAAGGTCTTTTGGTTAGGTCCAGAAGACCTTTTTTATAGATGAGAAATGATAACTATAATTTTTTTAGGTATGTCCATTTCATCTTCGTGAATCTTAGAGTCTTAGTAGCTTAGTGGTTCAAAAAAACCAGATGGCTGCCATGAAGACACATAGCCATCAAGAAAACACTAAGTATAAATTGAATAGTAACTATTTAGCAAACATTTCGAATCACTATGCAAATTAAAAATCAGTATTTTCTTTAATGAATTTTTCCGTTTGGACTTCAAAGGATATTTGAAAAAGGATGAAGACTTAATTCGTGTGTCGACCAATTCGACAGCAGCGAATTAGATTGAATATGCGGATGATAATTTAAAGACAAAGCAGGTCAAACTTTATTCAAGTCGATATGAATTTTTAAAAGAAATGGAATCTCGGTCTTGCCATCAGAGTTAAAAGAAGTATTGTCTTAGATTTTAAACCATTAAACAGTCATGCGTTTTTTCAAAACATTGATTTATGGAATATTTTCTGGAAGCGTTTTGGCAATGGACTCCGAATCAATAATTCTTCTGCTGTGAATGGATGACAAAATGCTAGGCTAGAGGCATGCAAGTATAATCCTTTGCCCTTCAGGATTAAGCCTTCTTGACCATATTCTTGATCTCCCAAAATAGGATTGCCAATTTCAGATAAATGTTTTCTCAATTGATGTCTTCTTCCTGTTGAAGGAAAAAGCTCTACAAGATTTAAATAGCTAAATCGCTCAGAACTGACAGTCTTAATTTTACTAAACGTGCTAAGTGCTGACTTCCCATCAATCGAATATTGAATTGTTCCTTTCTCAAGCATTTGTCCAATCGTAATCGCATGGTAGCTTTTAGCGATCTCTTTGTTTTCGAATAATTGATTTAATTTTTGAATGCTACATGTTGTTTTGCCTATCAATAAGAGGCCAGTCGTTGGGAAATCCAAACGATGTACAGGTCGTGGTTTCGCAGCATTAACCAAGGTGCTTTTCTGGAGGTTTTGGCTTAGAGCATTGTCGATCGTTCTGAAGGCATTACCGTTAACCAATATGCCTGCTGGTTTTTCGATCACAGCCAAATATTCATCTTCAAAGACAATCTCTAATCTAATATCAAATACTCTTTTTTGACTTGTTGATTCTGGTGATAGTAAATCTATTTTTTCACCACCCTTGATGATGTAAGCAGTCGTGGTTGGTTTGTTATCAACAAGAAGCAGTTCTTTTTTGATTGCTTTTTTTATAGCTGATTTTGTGTTTGCCAGTTCAAATAATCCGGTCGCATATTCTTGTATACGGATGGGTTTTGATTGATGTTTTGCAATATGTGTTGAAATGATAGTTGGCATGTGTGTATCCCTCTTTTCAGTAGCCCATAGGATGACTGGGCGATCTTTCTTCAGAAATCAATGTGCTTCTTCATTCAATTCAATTGTCCTTTGAAAATTGAGAGAAACTGATATTGATATGTATACTAGCAGTAATGTAAGTGCGCACTTGCATATAGGTAGTGTTATGGAATATTCAGTGGATGGTACTCTTTGAACTAAGGTAATGAAGATTTTCGACACTAAGTTCCAACTAAAGAGTTACTATTTGTATTTAAATACCACTTATGCGTAAATATAGGTCGGTGATATGAATATACCGAA
>ENA-ORXT01005770-ORXT01005770.1-marine-metagenome-genome-assembly--contig:-NODE-5770-length-11952-cov-4.912926_pt1 | contig 11952 bp, 12 predicted proteins | sample MGYA00237868_ERZ511482 | MGnify/ENA metagenome assembly ERZ511482 | reverse complement strand
GTGTCGAGCTGGCGCAGCCGCGAGCTCCTCGGAGGTGTAAAACGGCGGGCGGAGGATTTAATCCCAAACCTGCAATCAGTTACACACACTGAACCTTCAAGCCGAAAGGGCTCTTCCCCAAATCCCCGTATCTTCGCCCTTACCCAACCAAACCCCTGGCCTAACCAGCCAAACCAACCGTAAAACATGGCCCAAGTAGAGTTGATCATGCCCAAGATGGGCGAATCCATCATCGAAGCAACCATCCTGAACTGGGTGAAGAACGTCGGTGATACCGTAGAGGTGGACGATACCATCCTGGAAATCGCTACCGATAAAGTGGACAGCGAAGTGCCCTCCCCGGTAGACGGTACGATCGCCGAAGTTCTGTTCGACGTCGACGCGACGGTGGCCGTCGGTCAGGTGATCGCGCTGATTGAAACCGAAGCCGGGGCCGAGGTCCAGGCGTCCCCCGCCGTCGGCGCCCAGGCCGCCGCGGCGGAAGAGGTCAAGCCCCAACCGTCGGTACCCGCACCGACGCCCCCCGCTCCTTCACCCGCACCCGCGCCCGCGCCCGCATCCGCTCCAACCGCGGCGTCGACCGAAGGACGATTTTATTCTCCCCTGGTGCGTACCATCGCCAAAACGGAGCACATCGGCCAGGCCGAGCTCGACCAGATCCCCGGTTCCGGTAAAAACGGACGGGTGAATAAAGCGGACATGCTGGCCTACCTGAAACGCCGCGATAACTCCTTCGTCGGTCGTCAAGCGGTCAAGCAGTCGGGCAGTCAGGCAGTCAGCGCGCCGGTTGCCGTCTCCGCGCCGCTTTCCGGCCAGGACGAGATCATCGAGATGGGCCGTATGCGCAAGCTGATCGCCGACCATATGGTGATGTCGAAGCAGACGAGCCCGCACGTGACCAGCTTCATCGAGGTGGACGTGACGGACATCGTGAACTGGCGCAACAAGGTCAAAGGCCCGTTCAAGGCCCGGCACGGTCAGAACATCACCTTCACGCCCATCTTCATCGAGGCGGTCGCCAAAGCCATCCGCGATTTCCCGATGGTGAACGTGAGCGTGGACGGAGACAAGATCATCAAGAAGGGCAACATCAACATCGGCATGGCCGCCGCGCTACCCACCGGTAACCTGATCGTACCCGTCATCAAAAACGCCGATCAATTGAACCTGATGGGCCTCACCATGCAGGTCAACGACCTGGCCGCCCGCGCCCGCGCCGGTAAGCTGAAACCCGACGATACCCAGGGCGGCACCTTCACCCTGACCAACGTCGGTACGTTCGGCAACGTGATGGGCACCCCGATCATCAACCAGCCGCAGGTCGCCATTCTGGCCGTCGGCGCAATCCGTAAAAAGCCCGCCGTGGTGGAAACCGAATACGGTGACCTGATCGCCGTGCGCCAGCTGATGTTCATGAGCCTGAGCTACGACCACCGCGTGGTGGACGGGATGATGGGCGGCTCCTTCCTGAAACGGATAGGGGACTACCTGGAAGGGTTTGACGGGGGAAGAACGGATGTGTAGGGAGATAGTCTTTACGCCGCAACTTTGCCTTAAATCTCGTCGTTTATAAAAGAAATTAACCGTTATGGGCGTACACATAAAAGTTCCCGAAAGCCTTGGGCTCTCTGAATTTGAGATAGGTATGAACCTTGCCGCAAAGTTATTCGACCGGGGCCTGATCAGTTCGGGGCAGGGAGCCGAAATGGTTGGCTTATCTAAACAGGCATTTATTAAATTATTAGGCAAATACGAAGTTTCCATTTTTCAGTATGATATGGAGGAAGTTCTGGAAGACCTGAATACCATAAAGCATGCTCGTAATAGCTGATGCGGGTCCGCTTATCGCTCTGGAAGATATTGGGAGACTTGACTTACTACAATCTTTGTACGGAGAAGTACTCATAACCGACGTGGTCAGAAAAGAGGTTTTGGCCGATTTGCCGGATTGGATACACGTAGAATCAGCTTACGATCAGGCTTCTTACCGAGCACTTCAGCAACAAATTGATGCGGGTGAAGCAAGCGCGATTGCACTCGCAGTTGAGAAGCCTGATTGTCTACTCGTAATGGACGAAAAGCGGGGAAGAAAAGTTGCGAAGAGTATGGGGGTGAAAGTTATCGGGCTTCTTGGGGTTTTATTAGAGGCGAAGCATGCGGGATTAATAGCTTCTGGAACGAAGATGTTGGAGGAACTGGAAGCGCATGGATTCTGGCTCTCTAAGAAATTGAAAGATCAGCTAATCAAAAATCTGGGCGAATGAATTTTAATACTTGTGACTTGAGTCCGAAGTTGGCTTTACTACTTTTTCTCTTTCTCCCCTTACTCCTCCCCGCCCAGCGCAAGGAAAAGCTCGACCGCGCCAACCGCGAGTTCGCCGCCGGTGATTACCCCGCCGCCGTCCGCACCCTGCGAACCGTCAAGGGCATTGCGGGTGATGCCGAGGCGAGTTTGCTGCTGGCCGTCAGCCAGTTCAACGCCAACGATCTGCTGTCCGCGGAAGAGGGTTTGCTCGCGCTCGCCGGCCGGGAGAAGGATCGCTACCCACTCGTCTGGTTCTACCTCGGCCGCATCTATCATACCCAGCATCGCTTCGTGCGCGCGGCCACCGAATACAAACGCTATCTGCGCACCCTGAGCGACGGCGGGCCGGAGCGGCAGACGGTGATCAACCTGCTGCGCAACGTCGACAACGGCATTCGCGCCGGCTTCGTGACCGACCAGATGATGACCGAAAATATGGGGCCGCGCATCAATTCGGAATACGACGAGTTCGGGCCGATCCCGAGCCCGACCAACACCGGCAAGATCTACTTCAGCCTCGTGCGCCCGAACCTGGCGACCGGCCAGACGCAGAGCGACATCGTGGTGAGTGAAAGTGACGCGGCGGGCTGGGCGACGCCCGCTTCCCTCAACCCCATCATCAACACCAACGCCCAGGAAAGCCTGGCCGACATCAGCTCCGACGGCCAGAAGCTGTTCTACTACCGCGGCCGGTCGGCCACCGACGGCCGCTACCTGATGGATACTTTCCGGACCGACAACAGCCAGATGGTGACCCTCGACGCGGGCGTACCGATCAGCACGTCGATCGGTGACATGACACCCTACTTCGGCGCGCCGGACGGAATTTACTTCGCCAGCAGCCGGGGCGGCGGCTACGGCGGCCTCGACATCTACCGGATGCCCCGTCTGGGTAACGGCCGCTACGGCGAGCCGGAAAACCTGGGGCCGACCGTCAACGGGCCGTATGATGAGATCACCCCCTTCGTCGCCCGCGACGGCCGCACGATCTACTTCAGCACCAATGACCCGACCTACAGCGTAGGCGGCTTCGACGTGGTGCGCACCTACCGCGTAGTGGGCTCCGACAACCGGTTCACCTTCCCCGAAAACGCGGGCATGCCGCTCAACTCGGCGGGCGACGATACCCACTTCCGCCTGGCGTCGGATACCTTCACCGGCTTCCTGGCCAGCGACCGGAAAGACGGGCAGGGGCGGCGAGACCTCTACGTGGTGTTTTACGTGGAGCCTAGGGAGGAGATGGAGTAGTGGAGAATATTGAAGCGGAAAATAGCTACCGCACGGGGGTGAGGCCGTCAGGAGTAGCAAGTCACGGCCGTACGATATCCGTCCATTCGACTTATCTTGTCGGAACACGCAATATCTTGAAGCATGAAATACCAAACCGAACTCAAATGGGGCCTGATCTTCGTGGTCATGACCTTGCTCTGGATGCTGGGCGAGCGACTGACGGGCCTGCACGGCGAGCACATCGCCCGTCATGCGACCTGGACGAACCTGATCGCCGTACCCGCCGTCCTGATCTACTACCTGGTCATGAAGGAAAAGCGCGACCGGGTGCTCGGTGGCCGGATGAGTTGGTGGGAGGGTTTTCGCGTCGGCCTGCTGATGACGGCGGTCGTGGTAGTGTTGACGCCGGTGGCGCAGTGGCTGACGCATACCGTTATCTCGCCCGATTACTTCGCCAATGCCATCGATTACGGCGTAGCGAATGAACTGACAACGCGGGAAGACGCCGAAGCTTTCTTTACGATGAAAACATACGTTGGCATGGCGGTCATCGGCGCGCTGCTGATGGGCGTGCTGACTTCGGCGATCGTGGCCTTATTCGTGCGGCGTAGCGGAGAATAGGACGAAGAACATAATTGGTTTGCTTTGGGTTATTGCCGGTAGCCTTACCTTGACCAACAGACCAACAGACCAACAGACCAACAGACCAATAGACCAAACTCCCCCACCTTGTCCACTTTCTCCTTCCTCGTCGAGGGCTTGCGCAACATTCGCACCACCGGCACCCTGACCCGCAGCAGCACGGCCCTTTGCCACGCGGCGATCGACCGCATTGATTTTACGAAAGCTCGGACCATCGTCGAGTTGGGTGCGGGCGACGGTGTGATCACCCGCCACATCCTGAAGCGGCTGCACCCGGAGGGTAAGGTGATCGCCTTCGAGGTCAGTAAAGACCTGTGCGACGACATGCGCGCGCTGGGCGACCCGCGTTTGGTGGTGGCCGAAGACAGCGCGGAGAACATCCGCCACTGGCTCGACACCATCGGCGCGGATAAGGCGGACCACATCGTTTCCGCCATCCCCTTCGCCGCCCTGCCGCCCGATCTCGGCCGGGCCATCGTCCGGGCGGCGAAGGACAACCTGCGCCCCGGCGGCCAGTACAACCAGGTACACTACAGCCTGAAAACGAAGAACTATTACGAACGGGCCTTCGGTAAGGTGGAAGCACGACGGGTATGGAAGAATTTGCCGCCGGCGTGGGTGCTTTACTGCAGGAGATAGGCGTCAGGAGCTAGAAACCAGGGATTAGAGATGCGTCAACACTTATTTCTTGACTCCTGAAAAGTAACATTTCAACCATCACGGTCATTAACACGCAAGTTCCGTATTTTCACCCGCCCATCACCCACCACCCATGGCCTTCAAAGCAACCGACCACATCAACGACATCTCTCTCCACTACGCGCGCGAGGTGGCTTACCCCTATGGCACCCGCGGCCGGCGGCTGAAATTCCGGATGACGAGCAAGTTTCACAAAACGCTGGAGGCTTGCTTTCAGGAACTGTTCGGGCAGTGCCCGCTGGGCAAGCCGGAAGTGATCACCTGCGCCGGCACTTTCGTCAACAAGCCGGGGTCGCACGGCAGGGGTGCGGCCTTTGATTTCGACGCGGCTTTCTGGCCGGAGTACAAGATGACCACGCTGGATTTTCCGGTCGATTTCGAGTTGTATCTCGGCATCGAGTCGTACCTGAGGCGGCACTTCGGCATCGTGCTGAACTACCTGTACAACAATGCGCATAAAGATCACTGGCACGTCGACACCAGCGTAACGACGGGCTTTTCCACCAAGTCGCGCTCCAAGGTCATCTACCTGCAAATGACGCTGAGCTACCTCTACGAGCTGGACGTGGTCATCGACGGCATCTGGGGCCCGCAAACGCGGCGCGCGCTCAACGCAACGGCCGACCGGCTCGGCATCACGGACCCGCGTACGAAGAGCGGATGGATGAAATACCTGGACCTGACGGGCAAGGTGGCCTTCCAATTGTTCGAGCCGACCAAGGCCCCTGAGCGGCTGCTGAACAACGTGTACGATAGGCTGGATGAGCAACCATTGGCTGTTCGGCACGCACTTCGGGACGCGTTGAATTCCTTCCGTCTGCACCCGGTAACGGACGCCTGGCTGAGCGGGCAACGGGACGATTCGGACCGGCTGTCGGCGGCAATTAAAGCAGCGAAGAAGTTATAGGGCGGAGGACGCGGGATTGCGGGGGGAAGGTTTTCAAGGGACGTTGCTGCTACGACATTTCGTTTATGGCCAAGCGATTATCTTACGCCTTTCCCGTCCAGCACCTGCTAACGGATTGCGGATTGTGATGCTAATTTACCGCCTGCCATATCTCTCCCTTTCCACGGGAGAGGGGCCGGGAAAGAGGGGATGTCACGCCTGCCCGCAATCGTTAAGCAACGCTTCCAACGACCGACCCCATGCGCCTCTTCCCCCTGCTCTTGCTCACCCTCCTTTGCACCTGCGTCCGCGCCCAAATCGGCCTCCACCCGCCGCGCGTGGACTACCGGCAACTGGAAGCCGACCACGTGCGCCTTATCTTCCCCGAGGGCTACGAAGCGCGCGCGGGGCGCGTCGCCTCCATGGTCGATGAGTTGGAAGCGAACCACACGCGCAGCATCGGCGAACGGATCTTTCCCATCGATATCGTGCTGCAAACGGCGACGACGGAGATCAACGGTTACGTCGGTCTGGCCCCCTTTCGGTCCGAGTTCTACACCACCCCGCCGCAGAGCCTGAACCTGCTCAGCGGCACCGACTGGGTCGACCTGCTGACCATCCATGAATACCGTCACGTGCAGCAAAACAGCAACGAGCGGCGCGGGCTGACCAAGCTGTTTTCTTACCTTCAGGGACAATACGGTTGGGCTGTTTTCGGGAGTATCGCCGTGCCGAACTGGTTTGCCGAGGGCGACGCGGTGATCTACGAAACGGCCAAAAGCGCCACCGGTCGCGGCCGTACGCCGGCCTTCAGCGAAACACTGCGCAGCCTCACCGCCAACGACATTGTTTACTCCTACGCCAAGGCCCGCAACGGCAGTTTTCGCAGCCTCGTGCCCGACCATTACCGCTATGGCTACAATACGCTGACCTACGCCCGCGAACGGTTCGGCAACGACGTCTGGAAGTCGGTGCTGCACGACGGCGCGGCCTACAAAGGCATCATTTACCCGTTCAGCCGGGCCCTGAAAAAGAAGACCGGCTACGGTACCAAACAGCTGTACCGCGCCGCCATGGAAGACCTCGCCGCCCGGCAAGACAGCGCGCGCGCCGCCCGTGGTGCCGTCGTCGAAGGCCCGTTGTTGGGCCGCCAAAGCAAGGACGTGCGCAACTACCGCTTCCCCTTCGTCGACGACCGGGGCAGGGTAGTGGCCCTGCGCGACGGCTTCAAGACGACGCCCGCGCTGGTGGCCATCGACGAGGCGGGCGGCAAGGACGAGGTGCTGACCAGCGTCGGCATCCAGCGCGAGCCGTACGTGGACGTGCGCGGCCAGCTCGCCGTCTGGATGGAGAACCGTCAGCACCCGCGCTACACCAACGAGCGCTACTCCGACGTCATCCTGTACGACCTGCGCAGCGGTCGCAAAAAGCAACTGAGCCACAACGCGAAGTACTTCTCGCCCAGCCTGAGTTTCGACCGCCGGCTGATCGTGGTGGTAGAACACGACCCGTTGCTCGGCCCGCCCGCCATCATCCTGCTGGCCAGCAACACCGGCGAGGTCGTCAAGCGGTTTCCGGTCGAGGCGCAGGGCATATCGTATCCGCGATTTTCGCCGGACGGCCAGACGATCTATTTCTATGATCGCGGCTTTCGGGGCAACGCTATTGCCGCCCTCGACGTGGCTTCCGGCGGCGTGACGACCGTCGTTCCCCGCACCACCGAGCCGCTGGACTACCTGCAGGTAACGGCGGACGGCGGGCTGATCGTGAACAACGGGCGGGACGGCGTCAACAACGTCTACCGCATCGACCCGGCCACGGGTGACCAGCGGCAATTGACCAACGTCGGCATCGGTACGGCCTTCCCCCACCTGTCCGAAAAAGGCTACCTCTATTATGCGGAGGCGACGCCGCGCGGCGGACGGCTGCACCGGCTGGACCTGACGCGGGACGACGCGGCGAAGAAGGGGTTGCCGCTCGGTAACCTCCCGGCCGGCCCGTCCGTCTTCGAGCGGCCCGCCGCCTGGGCCGCCGAGGCGTACGACCTGACGGAAAGGGTGGAGATCAAGGACTACGAAGTGAGCGACTTCAACGACAAACTGGGCGGCATCAAGCTGCACAGCTGGTCGTTCAACGGCAGCTACGTCTCACCCGGCGCGACGGTGGAGGCGACCAACGCGCTGCGCACCATTGCCATCGAGGCCACGGCGCGCTACAACATCAACGAGGAACGCGTGGTCAGCGGCCTGGGCATCACCTACGGGGGCCTCTACCCGGTACTTTCGCTCAACGCGGACGTGCGGGAGCGCAACTACGGCGCGCTCGACGCCCGGTTGGACACCGGTATCGTCAACCAATTTCGCTTTGATCAGCGACGGGTGGGGGTGACCGCCGCCGTGCCGTGGCGGTGGGTGAAGGGTGATTTCGTGTCGGCCCTGACGCCTTCGGTGGGCTACGATCAGTTCTTGCTCAGCGGCAACGAGCGGGACGATCTGCCGGACAACTTCGGCAACCTGCGGCTGGGCGTAAGCACCAGCATCATACGGCGGAGGGCTCGGCAGCAGGTGCAAAGCAGGTTGGGGGCGACCTTGCGGCTGGACTATCAATCGGGTTTGGCGGAGCGGGTCGGCAATCGGTTTTTGCTGCAATCCTCCCTGTTCCTGCCGGGGCTCTTCCCGACCCACGGCCTCCGCCTCGACGCCGATTTCCAGACGCAGAACGCGGGGAATACCTACCAGTACGCCAACGTGTTTCAGTACGCGCGCGGCTACGGCTCCCCCGTCAGCGACCGCCAATCGCGGATCGGCGTGAATTACCAGTTGCCGCTGCTGTACCCCGACTTCGGCATCGCGGGCATCACCTACTTCAAGCGGGTGCGGCTCAACGCCTTCTACGATTACAGCACCTCGGCCGTCGACCAGTTCAACATCGGCCGGACGGCGAGCTCGGTGGGCGGGCAGTTCTTTTTCGATAATACCTGGGTGAATACGCAAGACATTACGCTGGGCTTTCAGTTAGCGTATTTGCTGGACGAGGCGTCGCGGTTCGGGCGGACGCCGGTGCAGTTTCAGCTGTTGGTGAGTGGCGGGTTTTAGCATCACGTATCTTCGGCCTTCAGGCCGAAAACGCCGGCTATACTATCGTCGGCCACCCGATGTTGTCCCGAATAAGCAGCGAAGTTAAAACCGTGATGGGTGTACGGGCGACCGCAAGGGATCGCCCCTACACCGGATGCTGGGAATAGTCCGTTCGCTGCGCGAACGTTTAATCATTTCAAGTGACCGACGATACTATAAGTCAGCTATCAAGCTGAATAACCTGCTTGTATCATTCCCGGGGGGCAATCCACGCCCGCACCGCCTCCCGGTGCACCTTCCCCACCGGCAGCACCTTCCCGCTTTTCAACGCCAGCTGATTACCTTCCAGATAATCGACCTTAGCGCGGTTAGCGATGTAGCTTTTATGGATCTTCTGGAACGCGGCGGGCAGCTCGGTGCGGAAGCTGTGCAGGGTGCGGCTGACGAGCAGGAACTCGTCGCCCATCCACAGTTTGACGTAGTTACCGTAGCTCTCCAGGTAGTCGAGGTCGGCGAAATCGACGCGGCGGTGGCGGCGAGCGGAGAAGAAAAATCGAGCTGATGATCGACCATCGCACCGTCGAACAGCCGTCGCCGGGCAGCGCGGCTGAACCCGCCGTCACCGACGGCCAGGGTAGAGGGGCAGACATCCGTTCGTTGCATATTGAATTAGGCAATCTCCCGAACCGTCACCGCGCCGATGGTCTCGGTGTGCGCCGTTTTCAGGAGGAGTGAAAAGTGATCCCAGGGCTCCAGTTTGTGCACGCGCTCCTGTAACTTGCGGTTGCTGCCCTCGGAGAGCATATTGAAGAAGAAGGGAAAAAGATGGGCTGATCGATAGGCTTCGGCCCGTTTAGGGAGGCGGAGACTGACCGGCGGGGCGTCGGTCTCCAGGTACGCCGGGGCGTACTCGAAATGAAACGTGCCCGCGTCATCCCGCCACAGCGTGCCCGCCAGGTAATCGTTAAGAAAAACGTTGGCGGCCGTCATGGGGCAAGTGTTTTATCCGCCGGAATGAGGTAGCCGATCTCCAGACCGAGCACGCCGCCGATATCGGCCAGTACCTGGAGCGTCGGGTTGCCCTGCCCCCGCTCGATCTTGTAAACCGTATTGTGGCTTACGCCGGCCATCTCCGCCAAATCCGCCTGCGTAAGGCGGAAGAATTTGCGGCGGACTTTGATCATGTCTCCCATTTTTGAAAACCCCATCGTAGTGTGAATTTGGGGTAAAACAGCACCTTACTTAAGATAGTTTCACCTGATTTCACATTTTAGTGTGAATTGGAAAAGCATTTCATTCCCAACCGTAAACAAGAAAAGCCCGCCGAAATCATCTTCCAGCGGGCTTCTCCCAAATCTTTCATGAGGCCCTACAGCCCCAGCAACAACAACGTCGGGTCTTCCAGCAACTTGATCAGTTTTACCAGGAAGGTCACCGAGCTGGAGCCGTCGATCACGCGGTGATCGTAGCTCAGCGCGAGGTACATCATCGGGCGGATGACGACCTCCCCGTCAACGGCCACGGGCCGCTGAATGATGTTGTGCATCCCCAGGATCGCGCTTTGCGGCTGGTTGATGATCGGCGTCGAGAGCATGGAGCCGAACACGCCGCCGTTGGTGATCGTGAACGTTCCGCCCTGCATCTCGTCGATGGTCAGTTTGTTGTCGCGGGCGCGGCCGGCCAGGTCTTTGAGCGTCTTTTCGATCTCGGCGAAGTGAAGGCTCTCGATGTTATTGATCGGCGGCACCACCAGGCCGGTAGGCGTGCTGACGGCGAAGCTGATGTCTACAAAATCGTGGTAGACCAGGCTCTTCTCGTCTTCTCCGATCCGGGCGTTCACGTCGGGCATTTCCATCAGCACCTGGGCGCAGGCCTTGGCGAAAATGGACATGAAACCGAGCTTGACGCCATGCTTCTCCACGAACCTCTCCTGCACCTTTTTGCGCAGATTCATCACCTCCGTCAGGTCCACTTCGTTGAAGGTGGTCAGCATCGCCGTTTCGTTCTTCGCGCTCACCAGGCGGCTGGCGATGGTGCGGCGCATGCGGCTCATCTTCTCGGTGCGCGTGTCGCGGCTGAAGGACTGCTTGACTGCTTGACTACCCGACTGCTTGACTTTTTCGGGCGCGGACGCGGGTGCGGCGGTTGGTTTGGAGGGCGCCGGTGCGGGCGCGGACGCTGCTTGCTGAGCGTCTTCCTTGGTGATGCGGCCGTCGCGACCGGTACCGTTCACCGAGCCTGCGTCGACGCCCGCTTCGCGCAGGATCTTACCGGCGGCCGGGCTTGGCGTACCGGTGGCGTAGTTGTCTCCTTTTGGCGCCGCGGCGGGCTTGGCGTCGGCGGCTTGGGCGGGTGCCGGTGCGTCGGATGCTTTTACTTCGTTGGCCGCGGCGGGGGCTTCCCCTCCACCGTCGGGCGCGGCACTCGTGTCGATGGTCGCTACCAGCGCGCCGATCTCCAGGTCATCGCCCTCGGCGGCCACGTACTTGATGCGGCCGGAGACCTCGGCCGGAAATTCCAGCGTCGCTTTGTCGGATTCGAACTCGCAGATCGATTCGTCCCGCTCGATGTACGCGCCATCCTCGATCAGCCATTCGGACAGGGTTACTTCGGTTACGGATTCCCCGATGACGGGGACTTTCATTTCTACGATGCTCATTCGGCTAGATTTTTGTGATTTGGCGCGTTCGTGTAACGCACCCAGGTCCCGCAGGTTGGTGGCGGAAGTGGATTTTCAACGCGCGGCGGTAAATGTCGGGCAAAATAGCCCGCTTAACAAGTCCGTAAGTTTTTTTGCCGTAGAATAGTTAGCGTTTTGATAAAGCTCACTTTTGGCCCTGTGATAGACGATCAGCGACCGACTTTGACGGCGAACCACCAAAACCTGATTTTCTCCAGTAGGCACTCCGAACGTCTGATGCCCCGCGGCATTACCCGGGATATCGAATCCTCCATCCAGACGGGGGTATTTCGTGCCGACTATGATTACGAGCTTGACGGCGAGGGGCGGATCAGATTCATCAAAGTAGCACCGGGAGGAACGCGGTATGAGTTGATTTATTGATGGCCGCCAAAGCAACGACGTTTTCGGGTATTTCTCGTGCCCCTCCAAC
>ENA-ORXT01005769-ORXT01005769.1-marine-metagenome-genome-assembly--contig:-NODE-5769-length-11952-cov-8.027705_pt1 | contig 11952 bp, 9 predicted proteins | sample MGYA00237868_ERZ511482 | MGnify/ENA metagenome assembly ERZ511482 | reverse complement strand
GTCCAGATCGGTCTCGACATAAGCCGTCGTTGTCTTGCGGAGACAGCCACCACCGACCGGAATGGTCGTACCGTCATAGGTGACCTTCAGCTTGGGTGCGACGTTGATGCCGCGTCGGGATGATTGCGCGATACGCAGGCCCGTCCCCTCGATCTGCATGTTCAGCGTATTCTGTGAGCACCATCCCGGCCTGTCGGTGGTCAACTGCACCAGACTCTTCAACTCGGGCGTTTCGTAGACCGAATTCAACACCCAGGGCTCCGGTGTCCAGCGAACGGTCTTGCCGAGCACGTTGCGGTCGCTGATATCGTTGGTGTTCGCCGTGAAGGGCGTTGCGTCGTCTGTGTTCTCGACGTGAATGTTCAGGATTGTCTGGTCACTGTTGGTGACTTCGGCAACGAACTCGATCCTGGCGCTGATGATGTTCGCACCCTGCGGTATGTCGAGATCCTCGAACGAGAGCCCGAGCAGCGACTCGCCGGCAACGTCTGCGCCCATGGTCAGCGCGAAGTCTTCCAGTGTGACCACGCCGGTGTCGACGTGTTCGATCGCGTCCGCTGCTGCGGTGCCAGCCTGTGAATGGGTCGAATCTTCGTCGCAGAACGCATGCTGACAGAGCACCTTGTCCACCGAGGTGAGCGGGTACAGTACCGAGGCTCCGGCAAAGGCGCCGTTGAAGCGCATCAAGCCGATGTTCACGTTCTTCGAGCTGTCGACGATTTCCGTCATCGCGTCCTTCAGGCGATCGATCCGGGTTTCCGACGAGTCGCCGTACCAGGTCATGGATCCCGACGTATCAAGCACGAACAGCAGGTTCGGACGGTTGTCTTCGGTCAGATCGACCTGGCCGAAGAAGACTTCCGTGTCGTCGGCTCGGACTGTTGCCGTGCAGACAAGCAGCGCCAGCGCACACCCTTGCAGTAGCGCGCAACTACGCACAAGGACGTCAGACATGGCCTGTTTTCCCGGCACGAACTTGTTCCCCGAAACGATGTTCTTCCCCGATACAAGCTTGTTCACTGGGGGCTTGTTCGCTGGGGGCTTGTTCATTGAGGTATCCCTGTGGCGGTGGAGCAGGCAGGTGAAGGCGTGCGTCATGGGCGTGGAACGACGCGTTTGGCGCCCTGACGAACGATCGAACGTGCCCTTACGCTTGCGATCTCGCTGTCGCCCTGAGCGACATAGCGAAGCGTCATGAAGTCTGCGGAATAGCCGAATGCCGGCCCGTCGCCGACGTAGACGATTTCCGATGTGTTCGAGAGCCCGATGTCGGCGCGAACGACATCGGTATCGATGGTGACGATCGTGTCCGGATTCTCGGCCGCTTCCCTGAGTGTCTGGGTCGAGTTGAGCATCTGCTCCGTCGCCGATTCGGCGGCCTGTAACGTGGTCGAGGACTGAATGGCGTTGGTCGTCATGCGCTTTTCCAGAGTCGACGTGCGCATGGCGGAGATGCCCATGACCGACAACATGAAGATCATGACCATGGCAACCATGAGGGCCGCCCCACGCTGATGCTTCTCGACAACGCGCATCAGCGGAACCTCCGGTTACGAATCTTGACGGTCGTGTTGAAGGCGAGCCGATAGCGGCGATCACCCGGGTGCGTGTCGCCGACAAGAGGCACTGGATCACCCGGCGCGAGCGAACCCGGATCGCTTGCCGGTGGTACCGATTGTCCGGCCAGAATGTAGGTCTTGTCATCGTTGTCATCCGCGATCGGATCGCGTGATGCCATCAGCAGGCCGATCTGTACGGCCTCGACTCGACGTGGATCGAACTCGGCCGAATCGGGAGTCACGTAGCGCAGGTTGTCGCCGGTTTGTCGTATGCCGAAGCGGACGCGCATGTTCTCGATGCCCGTGACCAGTTCTGTCGGTGGATTGTTGGCCGAGTCACCGTAGGGCAGCGTCTGGCGAAAGAGCGCCTGCACGGCTGCGCCCTCAACCAGCGGCGCGCCAACGGTTCGACCAGGCGACCGTAACCGCGGGCGCTCTGGGCGAGCATGGCGCCGGCGAGGTCGAACCGCAGCTCCGCCACCGCCGGCAGCGACAGGTTCCGTGCCGCCTGCACGGCCGCGCGACCGATGCCGCTGGCCCAGTGCACGTGCACCAGGTCGGCGGCGTGCCGGCGTGCAGCGTGTTCCACCGAGCGTCTCAGGTGATCGACATCGACGTGGAACGGTCGCCGGAACGGGGCGGGCGCGGCGTCGCGCCGTGCCCGCTCGCGGTGCGACGGTTCGACCTGCTCGACCGGCAGCCCGTCCGGTTCGGCATGCGCGTGTTCGCCGTAGACCTGCTGGCGACTGGTGACCAGCACCGCGGGCACGGCCACGCCCAGCCGGGCCTGGGAGCGCACGATCCAGTGCGAGCGACTGGCGTAGCCGGACGGTACCGGCGGCCAGCTCTCGACGACGTGCAGGACGCGCGGTGCGCCGTTCACATCGTGGGCGACGGTTGCGCCACCGGTACGGCGACGTCGCGCCAGGCGCGGGCCACCTCGCGCACCGTGGTCACCTGCCAGCCGGTGTCGGTCGCGTGGCGCAGCATGCGCTCGAAGGCGGGACGGGTTTCCGCATCGCGCATCACGTCGATCGGGTCGAAGTACACCGAGGCGAAGCGACGGCGCAGCGCACGCGTCAGCATGCGCTGCCAGCGCCGTTCCCATTCCGCCACGTCGAGCAGGCCGGCACCGCGCACCGGATCGCGCGGGATGCGGATCGCGCTGTAGGAGCAGAACGGCGACCAGCGCATGCCGGGGCAGGGGGTCAACGGCACCATCAGCGGGGCGCCGTCCGCGCGCGCGCGCACCGCATCGCGCGCATCGGCCGGAAAGTGCAGGCTCAGGTCGGCGGCGCGCTCGCGCCCGCTCGGCAGGTAGGGCGTCGGTACCGGGCACTTGCTGGCCAGCGCCGTGCTGACGCAATCGATCTCGGGGGCTGCGCGCAACGCCTGCATCATCCGGAACGCATCCTTGAAGTGCGGCGAGCGAAAGCTGGTCGGACGCTGGCCGGTGCCGGCCTCGATCGCGTCCTGGCCCAGCACGATCTCCTCGCGCATCTCCTCCTCGCTCAGGTGCCAGAACTCCCGATCCGGATTGAGCACCGGGTTGTCGGGGTGCGACCAGGTGTGGTTGCCGAGTTCGTGCCCCGCCGCGGCGGCCTCGGCGTAGGGCGCCGGGTCGCGTTCGACCAGCTGGCCGATCGCGAACACCGTCATCGGCAACGACAACCGGTCGAGCAGTTCGAGCAGCGGTGTCAGGGCAACCGTGTCCTCGCGGTAGTCCAGGTCGAAGCTCAGGGCGAGCATCGGTGGCCCGTCCGGTGCCGGCTGCACGGTGCGCGGCAACGCGCCCCACAGGGAGCGGCGGGTCAGCTCGGTCGCGATCGGCGACGGCAGGGTGTTCCAGAGCGCGTTCATGGCGTGGGTGCGGCTGTGCCGAACAGGTCGGCGGCAAGGTCGTGACCGATGCGCCGGCGCAGGCCCGGGTCGGTGACCACCGACTCGACCATGCGCCAGGCCACGGCCGGCGTGGTCAGCGGGCAATCGGAACCGAACACGATGCGTTCGGGCACCCGCTCCACCGCGTAGGCGAGAAAGTCGCGTATCCAGATGCCGCTGGTGTCGAGCACCACGCGCGGTTCGCGCCGGGCAAGCTCGACGGCATCCTTGAGATCCCGTTCCCGGTCGGGAAACGCTCCCAGGTGCGCCACGATCAGCGTGCCGGTGAGCCTGGGCAGTATGTGGCGTTCGATGAAGCGCGGCGTGGCGTAGCGACCCGCGTGGGTCAGCACCGGCAGCCCGGCGGCGTTGATCGCCTCGAACACGTCGTCGTCCGGCACGCCGTCCAGGTGCGGCAGCAGCTTCACGCCGGCGTAGCGCGCCAGGGTGCCCGGCTCCACGTCCGGTGCGCGACCGCGTCCGGCCAGCGAACCCAGGCGCGCCCGCAGCGCCCGGCGCGCGATCCACAGCTGCGGTTCGGCCACCGGCAGCCGGTTGCCCCCCAGCCGTGCGAAGGCACGGATGCGTCCGTCGCCCGCCTCGCAGTCGGCCAGCAGCTCGGCGTTGGCGGTGCGGTAGCCATCGGTGCGCATCGGAGCGAAGGCGAAGGCCTGCTCCACCCCGGCCGCATCCATCAGCCGCTCGTACTCGCGGCGCTCCAGCAACCCGTAGTAGAGCTCGCCAGTGTCGCTGCGGCCCAGATGCACGTGAACATCGAACAGGGCGGTCATGAGGGTGTCCAGCTCGTTTCAGCGTCGCGTCCGTGCCCGGATGGCGGCGTCAGGCCGAACAGGCGCTGCGCGTTGCCGTGCGCGATCGCCGCAAGCGTCGCGTCGTCCTCGACCGAGGCGGCGATGTGCTCGAACTGCACCGCCGGTGCGCACATCGGCCGGTTGCTGCCGAACAGGATGCGTCCGGGCACGCGTTCGACCGCGTAGCGCAGGAAGTTGCCGATGTTCGCGCCACTGGTCTCGAGATGGACGCGTTCATCGTCACCCGCCAGCCGCACCGCATCGGCAAGGTCCTCGGCCGCGCACGGCCAGCTGCCCAAGTGTGCGAACACGACGGGGCCGCTCAGGTGCGGGAGCAGGTGACGTTCCAGCCAGCGCACCGGACACTGCACACCGGCGTGAACGAGTACCGGCGTCCCGCGCTCGGCCAGGATCGCGAGCGTGCCGGCACCCGGCAGGCCGGTCTGTTGCGGCATCAGCTTCACGCCGGCGAACCCGTCCAGCAAGGCCGGATCGCCGGCGATCGCCGCGGCCACCGCTGCCGCATCGCCGGTGCGGCGCCCGCTGCCGGGCAGCCAGCGTTCGGCACCGACGCGTGTCGCCACGGCGGCGAGCGGTCCGGTCGGTGGTCTGGCGCCGCCTTCGTCGTCCAGCCGCAACCAGGCCTTCCAGCCCGGCCGATCGATCGTGTCGTCGCGCAGCGCGAGCGAGGCCTGCAGCAGGTCCGTGCCCGCGGGCGGTGCGCAGATGCCGCCGGCGAACCGCGGTGCACCCTCGTCACCGTCCAGGCCGTAGCCGCGTGGGTCGGCATGCATCGACGCCAGCGTTTCCGTACGGTAGAAGCCCTCGCCGGCGGCGATGCCGGTACCGAGCGCGTTCAGGTGCACATCGATCACCGTCAGCCGTGCCGGCAGCGGGGTGTGCCGGAACAGGGCGGGATCCGTGCCGTCCACGGACATCGTGACGGTGCTGCCGTGCGTCACGACGAACCCGCCGTCGATGCGGCAGGGGCACGCGTCGACGTGTCGCGCCAGGCATCCGCCCACGTGTCGTCCGGCTCGTACCCCAACGCCGTCACCGCCTCCAGCAGCATCGGACAGGTCGCCACCAGGCGAGCGATCCGGTCGTGGTGCTCGGGCGCCTTCCAGCGCGCGACACCACCCGGCTCGGGGCGGCGCAGGCCGCCGAGCGCACCTTCGGTCATCGAGTCGCGCGTGGCACGCTCGGCTCGCTGGTACCAGTCGCCGAACCCGGACGCGAGCGGCCAGTGCGTCAGGGCCGCGATCCTGTCGCTGACCCGGGCGGTATCCTCCACCAGATCCTCGTAGCGCACCACCACGCCGTCGCTGCGCTCGCGTGCCGCGAGCAGGGCCCGCGTGGTGCGCACGAAGCGTTCGGGTTCGACGTAGTAGCCACGCTCGGCCGAGTAGGCCTGGTGACGACTGGTCATCACGTCGCGCGGATCGCGCACGGTGAACACGAAACGTGCCTCCCCGCCGGCGTCGCGGCGTGCACCGGCGATGCGCTCGATCTCCAGCACGTCGTCCGGATGCTTGGTCACCAGCCGACCGTCCGGTGCACGCGCGTCCAGCGCGTCCAGCGCCTCCACCTCGCCCTGGAAACCGCGTACCGGCACGTCCCCGTGCTCCAGCATCTGCTGCAGCAGCGTGGAGCCGCTGCGCGGGTACCCGCACACGACCAGGTGCGTCGTTCGAGCACTGTCATCGGCACGCCGCGTCGGCTCCACCGCCAGGGCGACGCCGCGCTTCAGGTCACCGGACAGGCCGCCGGCCCCCTCGCGCAACCGGCGCACGAACGCTCTCCGCCCGCTCGCCCGAGGCGGGCCGGACCGCATCGCCTTGTCGTAGACCTCGTGGTAGCGCTGCACCTCCAGCGGCCAGGCACGCTCGGCGATCGCGCCGCGTCCGGTGAAGGGTTCGCGGGCGAAGCCCGCGATCGCCTCGGCCATGGCCGAGGCCGCCGGTGTCGTGAACCGCACGTCCTCGCGCTCGGCCAGCAGCTCGCGCATGGCCGGCAGGTCGGTCACGATCAGCGGCAGGCCGCAGGCCAGCGCCTCGAGCGGCTTGAGCGGCGTGGTGTCCATGGACACCGCGTGCGCGCCGCGCGGCACCAGGAACAGGTCCAGGGAGGTGTAGAAGTCCGGCATCTCGCCGTAGGGCACCAGCCCTGGCAACCGGACGGTGTCGCCCAGCTGCAGCTCGTCGACCAGGGCGCGGATGCGCGGCAGGTCCCGACCGGTGCCCGCCAGCGACATGATCAGCCTGATGCCCTGTCCGGCCAGGTCGGGTGCGGCGATCGCGGCCGCGCGCACCGCCTCGTCCAGGTTCTCGATCCGCTCGAACGTGGTGGCGTAGCCGACGTGCAGTTCGCGCAGGCCGTCGCTGCCGGCGGCACGCGTGGCAAAGGCATCACGCTTCCCGCCGGGGTGAAAGCGGGTGGTGTCCACGCTGTTGCGCACGATGGTCAGCCGTTCGGGGGACACGCCGTTGCGGGTCATGATGCCGGCCAGCCCGTCGGCGATGGTGACCACGGCGCTGGCCTCGCGTGCCAGTTCCAGATCGAGCCGGTTCTGCCATTGACCGCGCAGCGTGCGGATCGGCGAACCGGTGCCCAGGTCGTAGTAGCCGTTGAAGCAGCGCAGCTCGAACACCGCCGGCAGGCCGAGGGTCGCCGCCACGTCCAGGGCCGGACCGGCGATGTAGTGCGGGTGGTGCACGTGAACGATCTGGGCACCGGTGCGGCGCGCGACGCTTTCGAGCTCGCGCCGGAAATCGCCCGCCGTCGCCGGCGCCAGGCCCAGTGCCGGACGTTCCCAGGAACGCGTGCCCACGGCGGTACCGTTGGCGTGGCGTACCGCGCGCAGTTGCAATCCCGGCCCCCAGGAGGGTGTCGTGAAGCGCTCGTCACGACCCTGTGCGAGCGGTTCGAACGGCGACACCGCCACCTGCGGCTCGACCCCGTCGAGGTGTTCGGCCTGGGCACCGATCAGACCGATCGAGCGCGCGGTGTAGCCGTCGATGTAGGGCCAGGCATAGTTCAGGACGTGCAGGACCTTCATAGGGTGATCACCAGCTCAGGCGTTGTTCGGCGGCATCGAGCCACGGGCAGGCACGGTGGGAGACGACCAGGCAGATTCGCCGGCGACACCAGCCGGTCAGCGCGTCCTGGACGCGCCGTTCGGAGGCCATGTCGAGCGAACTGGTCGCCTCGTCGAACACCACGATGGACGGCTCGCGCACCACGGCCCGCGCCAGCTGCAGAAGTTGCGCCTGACCGGACGACAGGCCCGCCCCGCTCGCATCGATCAGCGGTGCGTCCCAGTCCAGCGGTACGCCATCGTGCGACAGGGCCAGGCGTACCGCGTCGAAGGCGGCCGCATCCGGCAGGGGGCCGTGCCCGTCGTCGAGAAAGAGGTTGTCGCGCAGCGAGCCCGGCAGGGCGATCGGCTGCGCGCCCAGGTAGAGCACGCTGCCCGGTGGCAGCGCACCGATGTCGACACGGGTGTCCGTGGCCGCGCACGTCGCCGTCACCCGGCCCGCATCGGGCGGCAGCAGGCCGCACAGCACGCGTGCGAAGGTGCTCTTGCCGGCACCGGTCTCCGCGGTCAGGCAGGCGATCTCGCCGTGGCGCAACGTCACGTCGACATGCTCGAACACCGGCACGCGCGCGCCGTAGCCGAACGTCAGCCCCTGCGCATCGAGCGCGGCGACACCGGTGACCGGTTCGTCGGCGCTGACGACCCGACGAGGCGCGGCGGCATCGTCCGCGTCCCAGTACACCGACAGGCGCCGGCCGGCGGTGGCGGGGCTCCCCCCACTTCCGGCCAGTGGTGGAAAGCAGAAAAAGTTGCCGCCGCCGCTGACCGACGGTGGGCCGACACCAGTGGGGAAGCCGCTCATGCCCGCCACACCCTCTGGGGCGCCGCAGACCGCCACCCCCCCCATCCCACCCCCCCCGCCCCCCTCTGACGTGTAGGTGAGGCTCAAGTCAGGCGCCGCCGCGGGCGACACGGTGGACGACGCGAGCAGTGGGGGCTCATCGAGTGGGCAGCTTGGGTAAGTGCCGCCGTCGACTGCGCCATAGCCGCCGGATAGGGGCGTCGGCGTCGCAAACATGCTCCCACCGACGGTTGACAGGCCGCCGAGCGGCGTGCGGCAGGGAAGGGCAGAAGGCAGCGCCGCCGCCCCAAACCCGTGCGGGGAGGGAGACACGCCCCCGCCCGCCGCCGTCGTGGGCGGGTGGAGTGGCGCGAGCACGCCGTCCGTGATGCACCCGCCGCCCCCGCCCGACCGCCCCAAGCCGGGGGACAGCACAAACGTCGGGCCACCGCCGCCGCCGCTGCCGCTGCCGTCATCGGCAACGCCGTCGGCGCGGCCGGCGGCGGCGCCGCTGCCGCCAATCGGCCCAAACTTTTGGCCGAGGGCGTGCCCCGCCGGCAATTCGAGGACGCCGAGGCGGCGGTGGCACGGCACGCCGCCGCGAGGGAGGGGATTGGCCGCCCGTGGGGTGACGCCATCGCGCCAGGTGCTGTTGTCCACGTCCATGGTGAGCGGTGGGGAGGGTAGGGGCGGCGGGGGGAAGAACGGCTTGCGCCTCAAAAGAGATTGGGGGCGCGAACGAGAACCGACACGCTCGACCGTGGGACGGAGGTGTGTGAGTGCGCCGCGTACGGGAGCGGGACGACGAGCGCGCGCAAGGCGGTGCGCGACCGCCCTCACGTTGATGGTGGTCGGGTGCAGACGCCGGTGGCGATCCAATGCCGCCACCCGCTGGCGGGCGCGCCTCAAAAAGGCGCGCCGCGGTGTGGTGCGTGGGAGGCTGCCAGGGCAGGCACGCGGTCGGAGATGGCACCTCCCCCGCCCCCCTCACGCACTCCCAACGGTCCTCTCTGGTACAGCCGCGTGGTACGACCGCACCCTCACCCCCCCCCCCCGCTCCCAGGCGTAGGGTGCCTGCCGGAGGCGGCGCTGACCAGCGCCACCACGCCGTGCGGCAGCGGTCACGGAGAGGCCGCGTCACGAGCTCGGCGGCGGCGGCGGCGGCGGCGGCGGCGGCGGCGGTGAGGAGCAAGGCCCTATCCACTTGCACGGTACGGCACGCCAGGTGGCATGCAAGAACGCGGGGCGGCCCCGGCATGCGAGCAAGAGAGACGCAGCGCGCTCAAGCCCGGTGCGTCGCTGTGGCAGGCTCGCTGCCCCCCCCACCCCCCCCGCCCCGCGCTGTCACCGCCACCACACACCGCGCTCGACCCGTCGCTGGCGGACACGAAAGCTCACGGGGGTGGTTTGGGCTCGCTCCTGGAGCGCGGCTCGCTCCCGCCACTGTCCGCCACAGCCTAGCATTTCGCAAGCAACGCCCGATTGGCGCCTCCCCCCCCCCTCCACCTCGACCATCTTTGCGCACCTTCCATCCGCCGTCTCTGAGTCTGGAGAGGTCGGCCCAGTTTCACCCCTCCTTTCAACGGGTGCAACATGCGGCGCTGTTGGCAGCGCCGTGCCGCCCCTCGTCAAGAGCGTTCCGCAGCGACCCGTGGCCAGGAGCGGATCAGTGATGCTGTGAGAAAAAACAAGAAAAAGGGCGACAAGAAGCAAAAAACAACAGGTGGGCGTCCGTTGAGCCAACAGCGCAGAAGTGAGGTGCCGGTGTCTTGACAGTGGGTAACGAGAGATCAAGCGGCAGACCGCTGGGCTGCTCGCTCCCTGCGCCACCCGTCGCCATATAAGGCGTAGAGGACGTGATCGGTCCCTCCATGAGGGCTATGTCCGATTTTCCAGCAGGGTTTGCTGCAAGAACACGCGACGGAAGAACGAATAGGAAGGTCTCTCCAGACGCTCACACCCTGTCGATCGGTGGTGCCGTTTGGTGAAGCGCGGTGCCATCTAGTGGCATCCCACGTTATATGGGGCTCATTCTGCGAACTCTCACCATTTGTCATAGTTGAGCCAATGCTGCACAGGATGTCCACAACGAAGAATGTTGCTCTATGTGCCACGCATCAAGTACACTCCACCAGTTCGTTGTTGTTTGGCTGATAATTCAACCTGCCCCGAAGGTTCTAAGCGCCTCGAGGAAGGGACGAGCAATTTGGCTGAACCCAGCGATGGTTAGTAGAATGTTCGATTCCCATTCGATTTTCATCAGTTACTTATCGAGAAAGCGCCTGGCACAGTTCCAAGCGTCACGATCACATGGCAGCCTAAACGTAGTATTTATTCCAGGCTCGTGCGTGCAATACCCTGGCCTTCAGGGCGGTGGCGCGCTCGGCGACGCATCGACGCCGGGCACGCCGGCCGGCTCCACAGCCGCGAGTGCGCACGGGGGCACGTACAGCCACGTTGCCGTGGCGGGGGGCGCGTGGGGCCGGAAAAGAGGTACCGCCGCCGCCACCGCACGGCGGCGGCCCGCCGGCGTGGCGCGACGCCCACAAAAGGAGCCGTCACTCTGCCGCGCAGCGCACCTGCGCACGGTGGACGGGTCGGTCGATACGGCGCACGGGCGGGCGGGTGGAACCGACCGCGCGCGACGGGGCGCCTCTAATCGCGCCGCTCGATGGCGTCAGAAACCGCCGACAAGCCGCCGCAACAGAGGCCGGCGCGCAGGCACGATCACCCGCGGGTCATCGTGGGCGCGTCGAACCCCGGTAGTCGCTGCGCGCGGTTTCCGGGCGCAACTCGAGGGGAGCAGGGGGGCAGGGGCCGTCCGGAAACTGTGACCCCTGTGGCAGGACAGTCCTTCTCAGCCACGTAACTCCATTCGCTTTTAGCGTCATCCCGAACCTTGCAACACTGATACGCCCTCAGATCCCTGAGGACACGAATGCAGACTGCCACCTCTGAAACGGAGAGCAAGTCTCTTGATCTAAGTATATGTGTGCATCACTACACGTTGAGAGCACCTTGTCCTAAAGGCCAGGGAACTACACCAGAAGCAGATCTCTCGCAGCCAGCAAGAGTACCTCTGCGCCCCCCGCAGCCGCCCAGCACCGCTGGCCTGTTGGACGTCTCGTGCCGCCAACGCCTGTCACTATCATTGTGATACGGGTGTCTCGCTTGTTCCACGGACAGCTCAAGAAGCAGGATGAATTCAGAAAGAGCACTCCACGAACGAGAGGGCTACATTTGTCCCCCGATGGTTGATAGGAAGGACGGGAGCAGACGACCGTAGACCATTGGGGCTACATCTATCCTTCATGGTGCGGCTTGGCCGTTTTCCGCGGCGCGGGCGCGGAAGTAGCTGTCCTCCGCGCGCCGGACGCGCTCGCGGCGGGCCGCCACGGCGGGGACGCGTGATGGCCTTACTCGTGCATCAATACGCGGTGGTGCGTCGAATGCTCTTCTGATGTAACTCGCATTGCCCTGATTCCAGGCACGTACGTGCAATACCCTGGCCTTCAGGGAGGTGGCGCGCTCGGCGACGCATAGACACCGGGTAAGCCGGCCGGCTCCATGGCCGCGAGCACGCACGGGGGCACGTGCAGCCTCGTTGCCGTGGCGGGGGGAACGTGAGGCGGGGAAAGGGGTGCCGCCGCGGCCGCCGCGGTGGCGGTGGCCCGCCGGCGTGGTGCAACGCCTACAAGCGGGGACGTCACACCGCCGTGCAGCGCACCTGCGCGCGGCCGGCACGGCGCACGGGCGGGCGGGTGGGATCGACCACCGCGCGACGGGGCGCCTCTAATCGTGCCGCGGGATGGCGTTACAAAC
>ENA-ORXT01005768-ORXT01005768.1-marine-metagenome-genome-assembly--contig:-NODE-5768-length-11952-cov-60.943832_pt1 | contig 11952 bp, 9 predicted proteins | sample MGYA00237868_ERZ511482 | MGnify/ENA metagenome assembly ERZ511482 | reverse complement strand
AAGTTACTCAATTATCAAGATATCATTTATATCGAAGAGAAATTGGTTTGGCACTTTTTAACCCAGCAAACCTATTTCTTTCGGGTTATTATACGCAATCTATTTTATACCGCTCGCTATCGGTATAAGGTAGCATCAGTATAGAATCGAATCAGTACTTTAAAAAGATTAAAAAGTAAGATGGAAAGTCACGTGAGAAAGAATACTCAGTGAAGCAAAATGAGGAAAGCAGGCTGCGGTGGTATGAGTACAGCATTTTATAGACAAAGATGGGATAAACCCGTATCACTGTATGAGGCATACTTAGTTTATCAAGGGCAAGAGATCATAACTGCTGGAGCAGACTAAGATTATGCAGGCTGTCTGACAGTTCAGTAGAGTTCTGATTATTTACCTTCTAGAAAGAAGGAATTACAGAAGTTGTAGATTTTAGAGTCCTGAAGAAATACCAGAGAATGAGTAGAGGCACAAACTTAATGGACCAAGCAGAAAGGAGCATCAAGTCTATGTATGAGTATGATGCTTTTGGTTTGGTGACTATAGAGACTATAGCACAGCTCAAATGCTATATATTCACCAAGGCTATACTATCTGATGGAAGTAGATTGGAGAGAGATTCAGGGCCCTACGTGTATCAAGGTACAATCAGCTAAGATCATATCCCGAAGAGAAATTGGTTTATGCCTTATAACCCGGGAAATCTATTTCAGTTAGGGTACTATACTGATCTATTTTTCCAAAGTAATTAGGATCAATTTATATCGATTCGATACATGGTTCTTTGATTCCAGCAGAAGTCCTTGATATCTTTTTGATATTTGGACAAAAGCTATATATTGGTACAGATGAGAACAAAATCTAAGCCATATAAGTCAATTTTGTCATACAAACGGTCATAACCGTTTGTATGAGTTTTAAGGTATTGATATTGAGTTGTTTAGGTATAAGGAAGGGCTTGTAAGAAGAAATAAAAAAACGTAAAGATTTGAGTAAAACTAGGGGGATATACACAAGTTATCGACAATTAAAAAATAAATGAATGATTGAAATAATACCATCGTTAATAGAATTATTTGGTGCAATTAGTGGAATAATAATAGCTTTTTTAGTACTTCTATTTGGTGCAGTGAAAAAATGGATTGATAGATCAAAAAAAGATTTACTTTTTGAAGTTGACAATTATCTTAAATGTCCTCACACCATTAGGCATCCTGAATTGAAGCCAGATAAAGAATTAATAGAATCCTTAAAAACGAATCATTTTCACCAAATTATTAACAAAAATAAGATTGAAAATGTAATAGGACATCTTGAAAATAAGGTAATTGAGTTAAATAAAAATATTGAAGGGCAAACAAAAGAAGTCGCAGGAACAAATGCTCAAAATGCATTACATCTTAAAAACTACCACTTAGATGATATACAAAATGCTTTAGATCATTATACATCGGCAAACAAATTCTTTAATAATTTACCAGTGTTATCAATGCTTTCAGTTGGGATACCTCTGTTAGTAACAGCCTATTATTTGATTTTAAAATATAAACAACTCCCAATTACTAATTGGATGTTAGAAAATCATTTCAATATTGAAACATGGATTTTAATTCCTGCATTAGCTGTTTTAATTTTTGTTTTTGGAATGAGTGCCTATGCATTTATTAACTTGAAGCAAATTAACCTTGAATCATATTTGTCTCACAAAGAAGTAGAAAAGGAATAAAAAAGTCGATAACAATAGATACCACAGCATATCCTCCTTCGTCGGAGACGCTGGGTATCATGGACCGTTGTAGGGCATAAAAAATCAACCCACATAAGGCACATTTGGGTTTTACGATCGCTCAAAGCCAACGCAAAAACCCCAAAAGAGCCTTATTTTGCCAATTATGAATGAGATAACAGACTAAAGAATTAAATTTGTGTTGTTAATATGATGAAAGATATAAATAGAAGTAATAAACCTTTGAGCAAGCTGACGGTCATAGATTTCTTTTGTGGTGCGGGTGGATTTTCCGAAGGATTCCGGCAACAAGATTATGATATTATAATGGGGGTCGATAGTTGGTCGCCTGCAATCGAGACTTTCAATCACAATTTTGGACTTGAATGTGAAACGAAAAATGTTTTAGACTTTAAGGACTCAATAGAAGAAATCGAAGCCTTACCAGATACAGATGTGATTATTGGTAGCCCTCCCTGTGTGGCATTTTCAAATTCTAACATTTCGGGTAAAGCTGATAAGACTTCAGGTGTAATATTAACTGAAGTATTCTTACGGATCGTAGCTGTAAAAAAATACAAAAAGAACTCCAAGCTAAAAGCATGGTATATGGAGAACGTAAAGAACTCCGTTAATTATTTAAGTGATTATTATACTTTCAAAGATTTAGGATTAGGTAAATGGGCAAAAGCGAATAGAATAAGTCCGTACAAAAAAGCCATAATTCTTAAAGGAAATCAACCTCTTATAAATTCGGCTGATTATGGTTCCTCCCAAAAAAGAAAAAGAGTACTTTCTGGCGAAGTTATTTCTAAGGGAAAGCTGATTGTTCCCAATAGAACACATAAGGATCCTAAAAAGGAAGGTAATGAGCAAGATTACCAAACACTTCGAAAAATTAACTCGAATCTTCCAAAGCCCAATAGAAAGAACAAGACTAAAAAAGAGATAACTGACCCATTATATCCAAGGATTAAGATTCCAATGCAAGATTTATCAGATCATTTTTACGATACGGGTCTTTACTCTTGCATTTGGAAGCAATCAAAGTTTCTCAAGACCAATCACCCATATATGGGAAGGATGTCATTCCCTGAAAATGACTTGAATCCAAGTAGAACTATTACTGCAACAAACATTGGTACATCAAGAGAAGCCATAATTTATAAATCTGAATATAAAAGAATAGGAGATGGAGAATACCGAACTCCTACAGTTAGAGAAGCCGCTTGTATTATGGGGTTTCCAATTACCTATCAATTCATGGGCAGTGAAGGGACTAAGATGAGATTAGTAGGAAATGCTGTTTGTCCTTCCGTAAGCAGAGCTTTTGCAAAACAACTACGAAGAGATTTAGGGTTGAAATTAATTCGAAATTTGAGACTTAAAACCAAAATAGAGCTTAGCAGAATAAAAAATCTTAACTCTTATAAAGAAAAAGAATTTTTGACTCCGCCAAGAAGAAATAAGAACTCGAGATTCAGAAGACACCCTTTTAAAGATGGAAATTTAACTGTAACATTATCCAACTATGACATCGTTAAAAATGAAAAAACAATTAGTAAATGGATGACTTCAGTACAGTATGGTAATGGAGAAGGTTTCCCATTGCATAATATAGCCGAAGATACGTTTAAGAAGATAGAACCAATTATCTCGGAACTCAAGAATGGGAAAAACTTCATAACAAAAGTGAATAATGGCTTTTCCGAGAAAATAGGAACATCTCAAGAATTACAAACGATGTACGAGCAGCAGTTTTCGTCAAATGGATTGTTAGAGCCTACCGAGTTGGTCGAAGAAGTGTCTAAACTCATCGAATCTCTTCAATTAGATGATATACAATTCGAGCAAAATGGAACTGTTGTCTTTGAGAATAAAAAAATAGTTCCTGCCAAACAACTCTGCGCTTTATACGCCATTAGTAAAATATGTTTACTTGCAAATAAGAAATAGATATGGACAAAGAGTCAAGGATAAAATACTTTAGAAAATTAAAGGATAGGGAGCCTTATTCTTTTAAAGACATCTATTATAAGGGAAAGAAACGCAAACTACCTGTATATGAAATAGATTTGGATTTCCTAATATATAACCAATGGAATGGAAGGATTGCAAGTCTTGTTAAATCGCACTATCAAGATACTGGAGAAGAAATAGATGCGTCAAAACCAGAAGGAGCTAAACTTATTGAACAATTTTTATGGGAATCTAATATTCCCGCAAATAGGGCAACGGAAGAGAGCATATTCAATCAAGGCCAGAATGAATACGGAATTATTACTCTTGATGGTGTAGTAATTGATGGCAATAGAAGATCAATGATTCTACGAAAGGTAGCTCTAAAGAAAAAGGAAAGACCTGTCTACTTTTTAGGAGTTGTTTTAGATGAGTTGTTAGATGATGATCCAAAGGAAATAATGCGTCTGGAAACGACGTATCAGATGGGTGAAGATGCGAAAGTGGATTATGATGCGATCCAGAAATATCTAAAGTGCCAAGATTTAGTCAAACACGGTTTTAATGAAGAGGAAATTGGGAAAATGATGGGAGAGTCTGCATCCAAGATCAAGGAATATTTGTCCATTATGGATTTGATGGATGAATATTTAAAGCAGGAGCATCTTGGTTATGGCGAGACTTATACAAGACTGGACAAAACAGAAGGTGCGTTTGTCGATCTGAACAACTACCTAAGAAGATATGAAGGTGGCTCTTCTAAAATGGTTCAATGGAATTACGATGACACAGACTTAAACGATCTAAAGAATATATATTTTGATTATATCAGAGGAATTTATAATAGCAAAAAATCCTCAGATAGCGGAGACTCAAAAGATTATCGTTTTATTGGACAAACCAGTAAAAAAGGGAGTTTCTTCAGTAATAAAGATATTTGGGATAAATTCCGAGATAGGCATTTTGAAATTATAGACCCACTCAATGAACAAGAATTACCAGTTGATAAGATTAGAGAAGATCATCCGAATGAAAGATTGGATACCCTTCTTAAAAGCAGAGATGAAGCCTGGGCTCACAAAGCAGATGCAGCCTTAAAATCTAATATGGGTCGCTCCAGAAATGCTTTGAATAATAAGATACTTAGAGACCAACCTTTAGAATTGCTTGAAAGTGCGAAAGATAAATTAGAATCTATCAATACTAATTCACCAGCATTTTTAGATGACAACAACGTCTTTCAAGTTGTTGATGAGATTAGAAAGTTATCTGATAGCTACAAGAATATTATCAAACACCACCAAAAGAATAAATAAGTGGCAGTTGAGATAAATATCGATGAACAAAGATCAAATTATACAATTACAGATGCTTCTCAAGTTATCTTTAGAAATAGAAGGGCGCGATCTTATTTTTCAAAATATCTGGATGCAAGTTTTGATAAGACCGTAATTAAAATTCCGATACCTGCAAATGGCGACAATGATCTTTTGCTTCGTTCAATTCAAAAGGCGTTAAATAAATATCAAATCGAACAAGTTGAGTCCGAGAATATTAAAGAAATATTATCTAACTATTTCAAGGAGAAGGAGAACTTTAAGGTTTTTAGTCAACAAGCGAAGGGTATTTGGGAGAATGACATTGATAAAGCACAGTTCAAGGCATTTGAGATTTCCCTTAAAACTAAATTGAAAAATCGAACTCTTTATGATAAACAAATGCTTGCTGCATTTCACTTGGCTTTTGCTCATAACGCCTGTAATTTTTCTGTTCCCGGAGCTGGAAAAACATCGGTAGTGTATGGGGCTTATGCTCATCTTAATAATTTACCGAAAGACAATCCAAACTACGTTAATAAATTACTTATTATAGGTCCATTAAGTTCATTTGGTCCGTGGGAAATTGAATACCAAGAATGTTTTGGAAGACCTGCAAGATCCAAACGTTTGTCTGGCGGTGTATTACCACAGGAAAGGGAACGACACTTGTTTTCTATTGAACCAACTGAAGAAACAACTGAATTAACTTTAATGTCTTACCAAAGCGTTCAATTTAATTTGGAAGGTTTACATTTCTTTTTGAACAAACCAGACAACAAAGTAATGATCGTGCTGGATGAAGCACACAAGATCAAAAATGTCGATGGTGGAGTTTGGGCATCCTCAGTGTTATCATTGGCTAAACTACCCTCTATTCGTTCCAGAGTTGTACTAACAGGAACACCAGTACCTAATGGATATGAAGACATATACAACCTATATGAATTCATTTGGCCAGATAAGGAAATCATCAATTTCAATGTATATCAGTTAAAAGATATGTCTGAAAATCGATTTGATGATCGTGTGGATCAATTAATAGCCAATATTTCCCCTTTCTTTATAAGGATTAAAAAAAGTGACTTAGATCTTCCTCCAATAGTAAACCACAATCCAGAGTACGTTCCAATGGGGAGTGTTCAAAGAGAGATTTACGATTTCATCGAAGATAGATATATCACTTATTTTGAAGATGAACAGGAAGTATCCGCCACGGCTGTATTAAAAAAAGCAAGGTTCATACGTTTGATGCAGGCGGCGACCAACCCTAACTTGCTAAAACAGTCGTTGGAAAGGTACTTTCAAGAGCAGGGACTTAGCAATGAACTTTATATTGATGACAGTGCTATAATAGAAAAAATATTGCGATACAAAGAACTTGAGAATGTCCCATCAAAATTTGAACGAATCAAAGACATCGTTACTGAATTGGTAGCAAAAGGTGAAAAAGTGATTTTATGGGGTACTTTTATTTTGAGCATAAAACAGTTGCAAGAATATTTGGCAGAATACGGTATTGCTTCAAAACTACTCATTGGCGAAGTACCAGTAGAACGTGATGACCTGCCAGATGACGTATTAACCCGTGAAAAAGTAATAAGGGATTTTCACGACCCAAACAGTCCTTTTAGTGTGATAATTGCCAATCCATTTGCCGTTGCAGAATCTATTTCACTACACAAAGCTTGTCATAATGCAATTTATTTCGAGCGAACATTCAACGCTTCTAATTTTATTCAATCAAAGGATAGGATTCATCGGGTTGGTCTTGACCCCAATACTGAAACACACTATCACTATATATTATCTGACAACTCAATAGATGAGACCATCCACAGGCGACTGAACGAAAAAGAAGCAAGAATGCTGGAGTTGATAGAAAGTCAGGAGATTCCATTGATTAGTGAGAATATGAACTATGATATTGACCTTGAAAATGATATAAAAGCAATAATACGGGATTATGTTAGACGAATTACTAAAGCATAATTCAATTGGCACCAAGGAAGAAATACAATTCGTCCTTTTTAATGCACTTACTTCTAATGAGCAAGAAATACGTAATCTTAGGGCTTATTGTATTGCCCATAAATATTCGATAAGCAAATCCTTCAGAGGTATCATATTACTACTCCATTACGTTGGTTTTCTAAGCCGAAATGGTAACATTGTTAAGTTAGAGACATCAACCTTTGACAAGAAAGACTATTGGAAGAATGAAGGTTTGTATTTTACCAAACCGCATTTTTACAAATGTTTATTGACTTCATTACGATCAGATAAACAAATGCATAGGTTATTTAATTCTAAAAATGTACAATTCAAAGTCAAAGAAAATTTATTTTTTGTGAAGTCGAATCTGATTCCATTTCGTTCATTTCCATTAAGAAATCTATTACTCTCCTTGGAGTTTTTTAAACCAGATCAAAACAATCCTAACCACCTTTTAATAGGCCAGTCATACAACCAACTTTTTGAGAAATTTGTAATAAATCATCTTAATAAAAGAACAAATAGAAAAAGACAAATCACGATTGAAAAACTGAAAGAAGGGCTTAAAAAAAAGGAACAACTGGGCAAGGAAGCTGAGTTATTCATTTTAGGGTACGAAAAGAATAGATTAAAAGATCATCCCTTTAAAACAAAAATCGAAAGAATTGCCGATGAATTTGTGAATGCTGGATTTGATATTGAATCTTTCACCGGTTTGAATACATTAGTACCTAATCGCTTTATCGAAGTAAAATCATATAGTGATCAAGTATCATTTTATTGGAGCCGGAACGAAGTTGATACAGCAAAGGAATTGGGAGAAGAATATTTTCTTTACCTGGTAGATAGAAGTAAATACCATTTGAAGGGATACGAACCAATGATTGTCAAAAACCCATATGATCGTATTTTCGAAAGTGAATTTTGGATAACAGAAACCGAAAATTGGAAAATAACTTTAGATGAATAACAGCCAAAACGTAAAGTCATACACATTGGCAAGTCGCACAATGCCTCCTCACAAAGCGAAACTTGCCAAAGAGTATAACTTTGCCAACCCAAAACGAAGAATGAATACGCCCTACAACAATAGATAAGAAGTAATAGCTCCTACGTCACTACTACTCTTATCATCATACGTTAGTGGTCATAAAAAGAATTAAAATATTGAATATTCGTATAGTCATATTAATTACATTAATCTTTGCTGCTTGTCAATTCAAGGAAAAAAGAATTGAACACCTAAGCAACGATGAAGAAATTAGCCAAGTGAAGACTAATAAATCATTAGATAAAATCGCAGATACAACCAATAAGTTTTCGACAAAAGATATTACATGGAATGAAGGTTTAAATCTTGAGTTAGACTATGACATATTGAAAAAACAATTTCCATCTGTCTATACAAGCACAAAGCCTGATATTTATGACATGTTGAATTGTGACAGTATAGCATACATTAACAAATCAGAATTTGAAAAATGTGAACCAAATTCTTGTAGGTTACTAAGTATTGAATTTGATGATTTACTAAAACGAATCACAATAGGGCAAAAAACAATCGATCAAAATACAACACGAAACGAACTTGCCAATATGTTTAATGAATGTAAAATAATGAAGGAGTTATCGGTTTACGGAGATACAACATCGTATACTACTTGCCTAATTATGAGCAAAATTCAAGATTTCGGATTGCATGTTTTTTCATCAAAAGGAAAAATCATTAAAGTAGAGATTTGGGAACCATCATAAATGAATACGATAGATAACAAGCGATCATCATGTCAGATTGGCTATCGCCAAATCCGCCAGATATCGCCGATACGTTATCTGTCAGCAATGAAAAATTAAACAGGTATCCAATAATGTAAAATCCTAAAATAAAAATAAGCTTTGACTCAACCTCAGTATTTAAGAAGTATTTATAAGCCTTACCCTTTGATTACCTCATTTTGGCAGTTGATAAACATTGGGTTATTTATTGGCTTATTTGTCTTTATATTTCTATTGGCGTTTCAGCCATTTGGGTTGTCACAATTCACAGTCAATAAGAATCTGATTATTGGTGGTTATGGAGTAATAACCTTCTTACTAAGTACTATTTTATCTTTATTAGCTAGTCAATTATTCAATGAATCAAAATGGACCACCTTACATCAAATGGTTTTCTATCTGATACTACTTATAGGTCTATCAATCGCCAATTACTACTACACTAAAACAATTAACAGACAAATAAATTTGAGTCTATCCCACTTTGTTTTCTATACTTTATCAGTGGCGAGCTTTCCGTTAACCTTTATCACTTTGATGTTCCAAAAACAACAAGAGAAGAAGCATCAATTGGAATCCGCAAAAGTGAATCGTGTACTTCTCAATCCAGAAACTCTAACCAAACCATTAAAAGAAGAGTTGTCTATCAAAACAGTAAGTGGTGTTTCAATTTTAATCCTACCTGAAAACGTCTTATTCATTGAATCAGAAGGCAACTATCTATTGATTCATCACTTAAAAGAAGGTAAAGTGGTGGAGACCAAAACTAGAGGCACTATTAAAGCAATGACAACAAAGTTGGATTCAGTATTCCAAAAAACGCATCGAGCCTTCATAGTCAATACAAAATTTATTAGTCAAGCAAAAGGTAATGCTCAAGGACTAAGATTGACCATCAAGAACACAAACAAAGAAGTATTGGTTTCCAGAAACTTTGTTAAGCAATTCAGAAAGCATCTAGAGAACTAATTCTGCCTTGTATTTTATCCCAATTTCTGCATAATATCCCTAAGAATTGACATTCTTTGTCAGTTTTATTTGATTTGTATTTGATAGAAATAGTACAAATATCCATTCTGTATTTATGATTGGTGATAGATTTTGGTAACAAATGAAGGAAATAGAAAGCTATTTAGAGATTCTGATTTTGGTTCATGCTGGGCTTGGAGCAATTGCTTTAATTACAGGTGCATTAGCCATATTTAGTAAAAAGGGAAGTCTCTTACATAAAAAAAGTGGCAAGCTATTCTACTACGCTATGCTTACTTCTGTAACCTTATCTCTTCTTATCGCCATCATGCCAGGTCACGAAAGTGGTTTTCTTTTCGCTTTTGGAATCTTCAGTTCCTACTTCATTATAGTAGGCCGTAGAGCCCTTTTCTATAGAGACTCAGACATCAATGTCACTTGGGATAAGTGCTTAATGATAACAATGATCTTCACTGGCATATTAATGATTATTTATCCCATATTTTCACATAACAATCTTAATATAGTACTCACGATATTCGGTAGTACAGGAATCCTCTTGCCAATAATTGATTGGAGAATTATTACTGATGCTACACTTCGAAAGAAAAATTGGCTCTTAATTCATGCGACAAGAATAACAGGTGGATACATTGCAGCTATTACTGCCTTCTTTGTTGTGAATGGTGCACTTCCTGGGATATGGGGATGGATTTTGCCAGGGATTCTTGGGGGATTCTACATCGCTTATTGGGCTAAAAAATTAAAGAACAACAAACGGAATCAACTATCAAAGTATAGTCAGGATGTAAAAGTCTACCAAGTTCATTAATAGGTTTGCATAAATAAAATATCACGATGACAAGATTTCTATTAATTATTATATTCTTGATGCCTGTTCAAGTCGTATTTTCTCAGGTTTATATCGAAAAGCAAAGTCGACATAGATTTGCTCAAATGACCTTGGGATTTGATGTCCAATCTTCTATCGGAGGGAGCAGCAAATTTGCTGATCTAAATGGTGATATTCAATCGATAATTTTACCAAGTACCTATACGCCAAGATTCTTAATTGGTGGAACACATTTTTGGGGTCATGCAGATTTTCATATCGCTATACCTGTTTACTTCCAAACTATAAAAAAGCGAAATCAAGAAATTAAATCTTTCAAAGGAGTTGAGACAGTTTTTAAATACTATCCCTATAGAATCGAAAGCAATAAAATACGACCTTATATTGGTTTGTCAATTGCTCCCTTCTATCATGAACAAAATAATGAGAATCTCAACTATCCAAGTGGCCCTGAGTTAAACCATACAAGTTTTCCTCTATTAGCTGGAATGACCTATAATTCAAGGGGTCATTTACTTGAGTTTGGATTTAGTTGGAATTATCAGAATCAGCAAAATTACTATATCTCAAGTGATCAGGTAGAAAAGATCAATACGGCTCCATTATTTGCTACTTTATCATACAAATTAATGTTCGACACAACCTTAGGTGCAGAAAAAAATTGGATCTCAGGAAAAACACAAGAAATAACAACGAAGTTAGCCGAATTGAAAATACTGAATGGTGTGTATCTTGGTATTGGCCTTTCTTCTGCCTTTTGGGTCAGAGAAAGTAGTTACAATACAGAAAATAGACCTTATATAGGCAAATATGACACATCTCTTATGGCTGACTTTACTTTAGGGTATTATATCCATAAACCTGATATTAATCTGGCTTTTGGTTATCGCAGTTATGGTACATCAACGGACACTTATGGAGCTATTCAAGTATTGAAAAGGAAGTCGATTTTATTTGAAGTGACAAAAACTTTGTTTGATTATCATGGGTTTGTCCCCTTTGTTGGCCCTGCGGTCAGCTACGAGAATTTAGATTTTATAGAGTCATTTGAAGATGTAATAACTTCCGATATTGGTGAAAATAAATTTGCTTATGGTTTTACTTTTGGCTGGGACATTAGACCCAATAGAATACAAAGTTGGATTCTTAGGACAAATCTTAGATGGTATCCTAATCTACATTTGGAAATAGAACCAAATTCAAAGATATTTTTTGACAACTTAGAGTTTAACTTTATACAGCTAATAATATACCCGAATAGAATTATAAAAAGAAAGCCAAACCGCTAATCGAGTAGACGGCCGTGAACAATAAAGTCCACGGTGCGCCTCTCACACTATAACTGAATGAAGTCGATAGAC
>ENA-ORXT01005766-ORXT01005766.1-marine-metagenome-genome-assembly--contig:-NODE-5766-length-11957-cov-6.772391_pt1 | contig 11957 bp, 6 predicted proteins | sample MGYA00237868_ERZ511482 | MGnify/ENA metagenome assembly ERZ511482 | reverse complement strand
GTGTGAGGCCGGTCTCGGCAACCGTGCGCATTGGCCACGGATAGGGGTGGACAAGTAATATTGGGTACGTACTGTACATCGCCGCGGAAGGGTCCTTCCGTAAAGGAGCAGGACCGCCCTGGAATGGTATTTTCCCGACGATTCTGACTTAACAGGGCCGGTGGGGGCCAAAGATCTCTGAGGAGCAGCAAGTGGTGAACTCGCAAAAGGTGGTAATAGAAGTGCACCCTTCCACAAAAACACCATCAACGGCGGCCGCGGCCGTTGCCTTCGTTGAGGTGCTTGTGCGACTGGGTCGTATCGTCGACGTCGGCCTAGTCGTCGACGAGTTGCCACGGCGGCTGGCCTGTATTTTTTGGCAGAGGCGGGGGGTGCTGCCGACTGGCCCACCCCCGGCTGGGCGGCGCCACCACCGCCGCGCCACGGCGTCACGCGCCGGCCACCGCCGCGGCTGCCACCGTCGCCCGTGGCGACACGAGCGCCGTGGCTCCCTGCAGGCGACCGGCAGACGCCCAGCCGGCGGCGTGTGCCGGGCTTTGTTGGCCACCGGATGACGACCGGCTGCAGGCGGCGACCGCGGCGCGCAGCAGTTTGGCGGCCAGCCGCAGACCGCTGATCGCCGGGCGCCTCACGCGCGGTACGTTTGCCCTTCCCCCCGCGCCAGCCGTCTGCGCCTTGCCCGGCTCCGTCGCGCGTTGTGGATTACCTTGAGATTTGTTCCGCGACGGGGGAGCGGACTGAGAGTGGAGGTTTCCCTCTCGGTTGACCGCCCCAGTAGGGCCCTGCTCGCCCCGGGCGCGGACGGTCGCCCCATCCTTGACTTTTGGGTCCGCGGTTCGCATCGACGACGCCACGGAAACGAAAGCACCGATTCCAGACCCGCCGCGTGCTCGCGGCAGCGCCCCGGGCGGCGACGAGGCCTGCGCGGACGGGGGGCCCTCCCACAGCCACAGGTGTCGATGGCGCGCCGTGTCTCCACCCGCCGCCTGCCGCTCGGCACACAACCCCTTGTGCATACCGCCGGCGACTGCGCGTCGGGAGCCCCCAGTGCCAGCGCAGTGCCGCGTCCGTGGCAACCGCCGAGCCACTCGGAGGTGACCTCTGGACGTATGGCGGACACTGGGCTGTGGTGTGCTGACGGGGCCTGGTCACCACCGCCTTGGGGCGCGCAGACGCCATCCCAATGGAGCGAGGGCCTTCCATAGTCATGGCCCGCATGCCCCGTTGCGATGGCGCTCCGCGCGTTTGTGCCACCCTCGAAACGACCCGCGTCGGCAGGCAGTGGCCATAAAAACAGGTCCGTGGCGGCCATAGAGGCCCCTGTTCACCGACCCCAACGCGTCCCAGCGGGGCGTCGAAACCCCTACGGCCGTCCGCGGCTCACCCCGACCCGCTGTGGTGCGCGTCTATGGAGCGACGGGGGAGGCGACGGTGATGGGCCAATGCGCGCGCGAGCCGCGCGCTCGACCGCCACCCCCACCCCGTCGGCGGTGGGTGGTGTTCCATCGGCCGGCCTCTGTAGCGGCGACGGCACGGCGCGACGCGGCCGGCTCTCCGCCGCGGCCCATGGCCTCGTCATGGGGGCGATGGGCGCGCCCCCTCCTCGCGCGGCGACATGGCGGCCGCGCGGGGGGGCGCCCGCAATGCGCAACGACGACCACGCGGTGATACAGCGGGCGGCGGTGCGCTCGCTCGGCTGAGGTTGAATTGACGCGTGCGTGTGCAGGGGACGGCACCCGCTTGACGGCACGGACAGCGTTCGCGTGGGGGTGGTTGGGCTCCGCGAGCCGACGCGCGGCGGTCCGGGCGGTCGTGCTGCGGCGAGCAGACGCGGCGGACCGGGCGGGCCCCGCGCGGCGCGGCTGGACGCGTGTGTCACCGGCGACGAACGACGTGGGCGCGTCCCCGCGGATCCCCTCCTGACACCCTCGACCGCCACCTTTATACCCGTCCCCCCCGCGCGGCTGCACGGCCGCCAAGCGGCCGCCACGGCGCTCACGCGGCCCCGCAACACCATCACACGGCGCCGCGGTGGGCGGCGGGGGCGCGCGGGGGAAAACACCCCCCGCCGCCGCCCACTGCGCGCTGACCCCATCCCCCCCCGGCGGCAAGAGTCGCCCGTCGGGTGCGCGTCCGACGCTGGCGCGGTGGACGCGCCGCCCCCGGTCGAGGCGCCGGGGTCAGCGCGGCCGCGCACGGGGGGGCAGTCGCTTGCGCGACGAGGCGGGGCAGCGGGCGCGCTCAGTACAGTACGCCGACGGCCGCCGCGCGCCCCGCGGGAGTGGGGCTCGCGGCGGCGTGAGGCGGCGCATGCGAGGGGGGGGGCGGGGGGGCGTGGGGTCAGCATCCTGCTACTGTAGCATCCTGCTGACCTGATGTCGGGGTTGGACACGCAAGGCACACCCCTGACGCGCCGTTTGAAACGCCGACGCTGCAGATCGGGCACAGGGGCGCTCGGCAACAGCTACTGCAGCACACCCGTCGCGTGAGCCATCGCCCATCGCCGGTGGGTCGGACAGCCATCCAGATGGAATCCACGGCTGTGGGCGCGTGGTGGTCGGGTAGAGAAGCAAAGACGCACACACAGTTTCCAATCGTACAGTATTTCAACAAATTGTTGGATTCTCTGGATTTACCGCATTGCGTCCGTAGTTTGTACAGATGAGCCTTTGGGGAGATCCCGTGTGTGTGATTGAAAAAAAAAAAGTGGAAACGGTGCCGCGGAGCAGCACCGGGCCAGTCTCGGACCTCCCATGGCTAGCCGCACTCACCACCACAAGACTCATCCTCGCTCGAAGGCACCAGAGTTGACCACCACAGAACACGCGGGCCACCCTGCCGCGCCTCTTGCTCGCCGCGCCGGACCACAGCCCGAGCCGAGCCGCGGCGCGGGCCTCGGCCGTACGACCATTCATCCTCATCTCGGCCCTCAACAACGCCTCCGACCTCCCCTCGCCCTCCTGTGCTGGTGAGAACCCTTGGGCATGGCGCCACCAGTTCACTGAACGGCGCTTGCCGTGCTGCCGTTGCGGGGCCCCCATTGGGCTGCCGCCCCTTCCCATAGCCGACGGACGCATTGGGCGCCTGACGCGACGGGCGGTGCGCCGCAGCCTCGCCGCCTCGGTCCGCGCTATGGGATGGGAATGGAGATCAACGCATCGGACGGCGGCGGTGGCTCACGACCACACACGGCGGGCCGCACGCCGGTTGGGCGCGTCTGTGGTCGGCGCCATGTGGATGTAACACACGCCCTCTGCGGGCGCACGACCTCTGCCGATGGCCCACAGCCACAGGTGGGGGGTAGAGGAACGCAGAGACGGGGCAGGGCGGCAGCGGGGCGGCCCACGGGGCGGGTGGCGGGCTGGCGCGACGGGCGGGGGGTACTTGGGGCTCGCCCGCGGTGGCCGCGGACGACCACCAGGGGGGGACATCGAGCAGCGGCGGTGGCTGCCGTCTCTGTCCGCAGACGCTGGTGCGTCGGGACGAGCGGCACGCCGAGGCCATTGCGGCCCCCTTCGCTCTTCCCCCCCCCCCCTGCCAGCCACCTCTGTCGAGATTCGACCGTCGTTGATTGTCTCTCGACTTTTTCTGGTTCCGTTGCCGCCGGCAGGCCGCCACGATGGCCCGCCTCGGCCGCAGCGGCCGCTGCCTGCCGCCCGCCGCCCGCGTCGCGACCGTGCTGCTGCTGCTGCTCCTGGCCGCCACCGCCCCGGCGTCTGGACAGCACACTGGCGGGCCCGTTGCTGTCCCCGGTGGCATCGTTATCCCGGGCGGCGTCGGCGACACGCACGGCGGCGGCGGGGAACATGGCGGGTCTGGCGCGCATGGCGGCGAGCACGCCCACGTCGACCTGTGCGACCAGCCGCCCAACCCCAAGAACTGCCTCCTCTCCCCCGTCGCCCCCCCCTGCCAGGACCATGCGTGCCGCGCGCAGCTGACCATCCTCATCTTCCCGCTGCTGGCGCTGCTGTTTGGCATCATTGCGCAGCCGCTGGTGCCGCTGCTCCGCCTCCCCTACACGCTGCTGCTGCTGATTATGGGGGCGATCCTCGGCGCCGTCGGCTGCGCCACGGGCCTCGGTATGCTCACCCGCTCCCTGCGGCAGTGGGTGCACCTCAACCCGCCGACCATCTTTTTCTTTGTCTTCCTCGCGCCGCTCATCTTTGAGGCCGCCTACGCGACCGAGTGGCACGTCTTTAAGCGCCTCCTCGTGCCGATTGTGACGCTCTCGTTTGTCGTGGTCATCCTCCAAGTGTTTGTCGTTGCCGCCTTCCAGCTGCACGTGCTGCGGACGCGGTTTTGGGGGCCGTCCTGGTGGTCGGCGCTGATGTTTGGGGCGATGCTCTCCGCGACGGACCCCATCTCCGTCACGGCCACGCTCAAGTCGGCGGGCGCGTCTGAGCTGCTCAACGTCCTCATTGAGGGGGAGTCCCTCCTCAACGACGGCAGCGCGTTTGTGTTGTGGGAGGCTTTCTTTGCCAACGCCAAGGCGGTCGGCGCCGTGGACGGGGACGTTGAGTCGCCGCTGCAGATTGTTGTGCGCGTCCTCCGCTTGTCGCTGGGCGGCGTCGCCATGGGGCTGGCCTTTGGCCTCGCCGCCCTGCTGATCCTGTCGCTCGTCTACGAGGCGTTTGAGGTTGAAACGTCGGTGCTCGTCGTCACTGCCTTCCTCGGCTTTTGGACGGCACAGGTTCCGGCGACCGTGTCGGGCGTCATCTGCAACGTCGCGTCGGGGCTGCTGCTGTCGGCCTATGCGCGGCCACTCATCTCCCCGTCGGTGCGAGACCCGCTACACCACCTATGGGAGTACATTGCGTGGGTGGCCAACACCATTGTGTTTGTCTACGCAGGGCTGCTCGTCACCGCGTTCACCTGGTCCTGCTCTGGCTCGCAGCACGAGTGGCGCGACTACCTCTACATCTTTGTGTGGTTCCTTTTTCTCCAACTGCTGCGGTTTGTGTTTCTCGCGCTCTTCCACCCGCTGCTCTCCCTCCGCCAGAAGTGGTTTACGCCCCGCCACTCGATTTTTGTCGGACTGTCGGGTCTCCGTGGGGCGGTGAGTTTGATCCTTGCGCTCGAGGTTGCGGAAGCCGCGGAGCTGCCGTCAGCCGTGCGCTCCCGCGTCGTGCTGTGGACGACGGGCATTGTCGCCCTATCTCTGCTCGTCAATGGCTTGGCGGTGGCGCCCGCGCTCAAGCTCCTGGGGTTGGCGGAAGCGGATGTGACGCGAGCGACCTTCCTCGCCCGTGCGCGGTCGCTCATGACCCAAAAGTCCCTCGCCATCCTCGACTCGCTAGCCATTGACGGGGGCAGCAAAGCCACCCGCTGGTCGTACGTGCGGGACAATGTGTTGCCTGCCGCGTGGCTCGACGCGTCCTCTGTCGACGACTATGTGCGGGCATCGATGGACATGCGCGGCGCGGTGCCCGGGGATATGCGGCGGAGCCTCGACCTCCACAACCTCAACCGGCGGGTGAGCATCGCGGCCGAGCGGGACGAGGCCGCGGACATGGATCGCAAGCACACGACCCGCTTTGCGTCAGCCTCGCCACAGCCGGCGGGTGGCGGCCAGGGGAGGGATCGGGACCGGCGCGACGGGCGCGGGGCGGCTGCGTTTGGCGGCGGTGTACCGCTCGGGCATGGAAGCCTCGGGGGTGGGGCAGGTTGGGGCGACCGCACGCCCCAAATTTCGTTGGACATCCCGCGCCGCAACAGCATCGCATCCCGAGCGGGGCGGCAACACAGCACGGGCATGGGGGCGACGGGGGGCGCGCGGGGGGACGCATCGTTCATGTCGGACGATAGCCCACTCTTCTTGTCAAACGTCGGGCAGGCGTCGCCCCGCGGGCGGGGCGGCGGCGGTCGGTCGCCGCAGCGCGCGGAGAAGGGCCACGTCGGCTCGCAGGGCGGTGGTGGCGGCGGCGGCGACGATGACGACGACTGGGACGACAACGACGAGCAGTATCCGGGCATGTCCACGGGTTCGCGGGGCGGTGGCGGGATGAACCCGGTCGACCATGATATGGATGCGCTCAATCAGCCGGCCGGCGTTATGGGCGCCATTGGCGAGGCATGGGACAACATGCGTCGCGGCGTGGCGCGAGTGTCGGGGGCGCCCCACGACGCGCAGGTGTTTGGCCAGCACTCCCGCAGTGCCGGGCGGGTGCGCAACTGGGGTCGACACGGCTCGGGCGGCTCGGCACGGTCGTCGCTTGACAAGCAACCGGTGTCTCCGCTCGGCGCCCTCTCCCCGCAGCGCCCCTTCCGGCCCCAGTCGCGGCAGCCGGCGGAGCGGACACTCAGCGGGGTGTTCCGGGAGGTGCAACGCATCCACGACAGCCGCAGATACCGGGACGTTGGGTCGGAGCTCGACCGTGAGGTCCGTCGGCGGGTGCTCATGGAGATGCTCACGTGCGTGCGTTCCAACTTCAACGTGTCAGTTGTGGACTTCGCGGCACTCGTGGCGCTGTCCGAGGACCTACTGCACGCACTTGACGCCAACGAGGAGCGGCGGCCGTACGATCTTTTTGAGTTCCTCGGCCGCCCCTTTGTCGGCAAGTTTGCGATGCTCCACAAGGCCGCCGCGTGCGTGCAGGGGCTCTTTGGCCGGTCGAGCATTGAGAGCAGCATTGCTGTGACGAGCGTCGTCGTGACTGCGGCGACCGAGGTGCTCAAGGAAGCATGGCTGACCGAGTCCCCGCACGTCCTCGCCGAGGTCGAGCACCTCTACGACTCTGCCGTCACCTTCCTCTCGCGGCTCGAGACAATGGACGCCTACCTCTTCTCGTGTGTGCAGACCGACTCGACGATTCGACTCGTCTTTGCCAAGCAGGAGCAGTGCCTCGCGGAGCTCCGCGCTGGCGGCGCCATCGACGCGGCCGAGTTCAAGCAGCTCGCGTCGGAGTTGTCGGCGGTGCGGCAGCGCTACTTCCTAGTCATTGACCGCCTGCGGCGGCCCAGCCGTCACCAGTCGGCGCGGGAGGTCCTTCGCAAGTCTCCTTTCTTCGCCCAAATTAGCGACACGACGTTCGATCGCTTCGTCGCGTCACCGGGGCGTTTTGAGGAGCTCGCTGTTGGGGATGTCGTGGACCAGCGCGGCGGGGCGTTCCTGTTTGTGTGCCGTGGCGCGCTCCGCGTCGGCTCCGCGTCGCTGCTTGCCCACCGGCGGACGCAGCAGCTGACCAACAGCCTGACGCGGGCGGGCATCCCGCTTGAAGCACAGTCGAGCTTCATCGAGAACACTCACGCGGGGGAGGATGCAGAGACGGCGGCGCGGCACGCGGGGGTGATGCCGCGGGTCAGCGGACACCACCGGCACCACCACCACCACCATCGTGGGGACGAGGGACGGTCTCCGCACGGGCGGCACGTCCACCACCATCACCGCTCGGAGAGTGGAGATCGGGGGGGTGGCAGCGGTGGCAGCGGTGGCAGTGGCGGCCACAGCGGCAGCCGCGGAAGCCGCGGCGGCAGCCGCGGTGGCAGCGGCGGCGGAAGCGGCGGACGCGGCGGCAGCGGCGGTAGCAACGGCAATCGCGGCAGCGGCGGCAGCAACGGCAGCCGCGGCAGCGACGGCATTGGCATTGGCTCGCCGCGCGGGCAACCGCCGGTAGCACGTCGTGGCAGCGGCGATGGCCCGTCGTCAGCGCCCGCTCGCGCTCTCCGCCGCAACATTAGCGGCTCGTCGTCGGGCCAGTCGCCACCCGTGTCGAGGCTCGGTAGCGACGGCTTTACGTCGTCGAGCGAAGAGGAGGGGCCCCGCTCGCAGGCCGCCCGTCGAACCGACCCGCTGACAGCGCTGGACGGCCCCGGCGCCGAGCTGCCCGATGAAATCGACGGGATACCGCGCGGCACTGGCGACACACGGGGCAACAGGGACGACAACCGCTCTGACAGCTCCTACTCGTACAGCACTGGGAGTGAGAGCTTCAGCGACGGCAGTCGGAGCGCCGGTGGCGTCGACTATGCCGCTGCCGAGGCGGCGGTGCGGGCGTTCGATGACGGCGCCGATGATGACGACCTGGACGCGCGCTTTGAACCCTTCTCCCCCGTGCAGCGGGACATGCCCGTCCCCACCTCCGCCGCATACGCGCGGCGCTACTCCCTCGCCGGCCGCACCGACTTCTCGACGCAGCTGCCGATGGAGGATGATGCACCGGTAGAGCTCGGCGGGCGGGCGCTCGGCGGGCGGGCGAGCCTCCAGCTCTCGACGGGGGCAGCGATCCACTACTGCCTGCCGCGCGCGCACCTCTACTGCGGGCCCTCGGCGATGATCGCGGTTGAGGACATTGACCCGACGTCGCCCCGGGGGCGGCTGCTTCAATCACAAGCAACGGCGCAGTCGGCGGCGCTGCAGTTTTGTGCGTGCGAGACCGCAGGCGAGGCGACGGTGTTTTGGCTGCCCGTTGACGCCTTGCGGAATGTTTGCCGGGAAGTGCCCGCCGTCCGCAACGAGGTTTCCCGTGCCGTCGCGCGGCTCCTCGTGCTGGATGGCCTCGTCGACGTGCCCCCGTACGCGCTATCCCACACCTCCGAGTCGGTTGCCGCGTCCGTGACGTTTGGAGACAACCACTTTGGGCCGGCCGGCGGGGGCCCTGGCTCGATGGCGGCGGGTGGCGACCTCGTCGCGCGCGCGACGCACACCCTCTCGCAGCTGCCATACATGACGATGGCGACGGTGCCGCCTGAAGGCCTGACGGTGTCGGGGCCAGGCGTGTTGCTCGTCGGTAGCGTGCGCGTGACGGCGGTGGACACGACCGGGTGGGCTGGGGTGAGTCTCTCCCACACTCTCGATGCGCCGGCCCTGCTGCCGCCGGGGGCGCTGATCCTGGACCGCATGGACGAGGACCGAGAAGGCGACGACGATGATGACTTCTCGGGTGGGTTGGACTTTGATGACGGGGACATGGGGCAGCCGCGCCGGCGGGCGCCGCGGAGGCGTTTCCATCGGCTGGCGCCCGTCACCCCCGAGGTGCTCGTCGACGTGTCCGAAACCGTCGAGGAGGTGGCGGCGGCGCGGCTTAACCGCTGGACGGGGCCGTCGGTGACTGTGGATGCCAACGGTCGCTTTGGGGCGTTCCCGCACGTCGACTACAACACCATCCCCATCTGACGGGGGCGGCTGTGTGCGCCGGGGGTGGTCGGTGCCCAAGTAGAGGGCCCACGTAGAGGTGGGCGCTGTACAGCAGGATTGACTTTGATTTTGTGTATGTGCGGAGAGGAGGGAAGGCAAAAAAACATGCTTCGCTCGTTCATGACAACGCACACCCCCGACGTGCTCACACGCCGCCGGCAAGCGCACTCGAGGAACCAGACAAGCAAGACAAACAGGTGGAAACCAAGGCGAACGAGTCAAACAGATGGAGGCCAGGAAGAGCACCGCGTCACCTGCGTCGCGTAGCCCAGCAGGCCGCAGTGTTTTTCAACTGCGCTTGCGCGCCCCGGCACGGGGCGGCCCGCAAAATGAGAGGCCGGGCGGTACGACGGCAACCCGGTTGCCACACACGCGCACGTGTGCCCGGCCGTACCACCCACAGCCACAAAAGGACCGGACCGTCAGTCAAGGAAAGTACCAGTCCCCGCGACGCGCGACACCCCTGTGCCGGCTCGCCCGCCCACGCGCTCCTCACCCCCCACGCGACCCCGAGACCCACCCATGCACAAAGCGCACCCCCCACAGGAGCACGGCCCTACCTGCGTCGCCCGTGGTCCCCGGCCGGGGCGCCCGCCAAGCCGCCCGACCCGCGTACCACCCCCGGCAAAGCCACACGCATGCCGTCACGTCGCTGATGGCGGCGGCGCTTGCCACTAACGCCGCACCCACCACCCCACACAACTCGAGGGACGGGACACACGCGGGACCTGTGGCGGCTGAATGGTGGCAGCCCCCAAGGCGGAGTGCCCCGAGGGAAGGCATCCGCCGGCCCGGCAGCGAGGGACGGCGGCATGCCACGCCCAGCAGCGGATGCAACGCGGCAGTGGAACCCCATCCGCTTGGTAGAAGCACACAACGACCGGGGCGAGCGAGGAGGAGCAACGACGACGCAGGACGCCACTGGCAGCCCAACGATGAGCAGAGGTATCTGCCAAAGCGCAAAACGGTCGCGGCAGCACGCCTCTGGACAGCAAGACGGTCGGCAGCCCCACCCCGGGCAGCGCACGGCATTGTGACGCGCGGTCGCCTTGCGGCATCCGCGAGTCAGACAAAGTGGTGAAGCACACAGCCCGACCGCCACGCACAGGGCGGCGACGGGTGTGTCACTGGCGGGGGTGGGGTGCGTCTAGGTCAAGGTCACGGGGCAAACGGCCGCAAAGCCGCCGCCGCTCCCCATCGTCGAAACTACCAGCAGCAGCTCCGCCGCTGCTTTGGCCTCCACGCTCGTCTGGCCACCGCTTCCGGGGAACCACTCGCCACGTCACCATCCGCTGTGGACGGCCTGGGGCCAACAGACATACTGTGCTGCAACGATCGGCGCACTGTTGGTCGACGGGGCGGCATCAAGGCGACCGACGGTGGTGGTGGTCATGGCGGTGTGGCGTGGCCGACCTGGCGAGGTGTCGGCCGTTGGCGAGGAACGCGGCCAGCCCCACCCGGATGGCGGGGTTGGCGACACGCGTCCGTGCTTTTTTCCGCTGTTGGTTTGTTTTCGCCGTCGCAACCACCGGGTTTCTTTGCGGCGCGGTGAAAGGCGGGGGGAACACACAAACAACACCAAAAAAGCCGCAAGAAAAAAAGGCAACAAAGCAACCAGCCCGGAACCCGGTAAGAAAAACCGCGTGGCCGCCACGACCGCCCCCCTTCCCCACCACCGCCGCGTGCACACGACAAATCCCCGACGACCCGTGAGGGCACAAGAGGGGGCACGTCACACGCAGCAGCAGAGAGGGCCGGAGGCGGACGTGGGACCTCCAAAAGGGGGCATCGGACAGGGGCAGAGCGGGCGCAAGCTCCCCGCGCGGCCACACCGTCCCCCCCACGGGCCCCGCTCGGGACACGGTGGGGGGAAAACGGCACGACGGCGACTGGGGGAGCCCCGAGGGTTAGGGTTAACAAGCCACAGCGCGCGCGCGGACGCGACGCGCCGTGGGGGGGGTAGGGCGGCGTACTGATCGGGATCGACCACGGGCACACCACCACGGCGACCACCACCGTCAACGTCAAGAGCGCAGTCGGACCAATGGACGGGACGGACAGAGGCAGCCACTCGGCTGCACATGGATGCTGACGGCGGACGGCGGGTGGGACCACATGCTGAACAAACTCAGAGACGGGGACAGAGTGCGTGATAGGCGGCGAGTGAGACGACAGCGACGGCCGATAGCCGATCAAGACGGACGGAGATCGTGTGGAGAAGACCGGGGGCGGGCACGCGACGGGCGGCAGCAAAGACCATCGGCCGGGGCACCGGGGCGAGCCGGCAAGGCATCTCCCGTGGGGTGTTTCAAGAGCGCGTGCATGGCGACGCCCAAGAACACCGCGGGCGGACCTCAAGGACGCACAGCAGGGGCGTGGAAGAGCACGGAGGGGGGTGAGCGGTGGCCGACGCTCTGACCCGTCTCGATCGCAGCGATGCAGACGAGGCCTCCCCAGCGGCCTCGCAGCGGCGGCGGGCGCGCAGAGCAGGCCACAACTGCATCCAACGAGATGGCGGATGCATGGCATTGTCATTGCCACCACGGAGGGCACTGGCCTTTCATGTCATAAAGTAGCACTCCTATGCGTTTTCCTCCCTACGGGACAGGTGCGTCCAGGCGTTCAACCGCGGCGTCCCATGGACCCACTTACAGAGCAACAGACAGACGCGGTGCTTAGGCAGTGCGGGCCGAGAGCGGCGCGCCCGTGGCCAACGCCACACACGTCACGCGTCCGCCTTTGCAGCCGCGCGCGTCCATCGCGACCGCCGCTCGCCCACCGCGCGGCCGCCGCGGCGACGTCACCGCCCCGCCGGCGGTGGCGG
>ENA-ORXT01005765-ORXT01005765.1-marine-metagenome-genome-assembly--contig:-NODE-5765-length-11957-cov-9.231987_pt1 | contig 11957 bp, 15 predicted proteins | sample MGYA00237868_ERZ511482 | MGnify/ENA metagenome assembly ERZ511482 | reverse complement strand
GATGTGATCACCGGCAAATGGCCCCCGCGTGACTGTCCGTTCACTGTGAATGGCAATACTCGCACCTTGCTATATTATCTAGTGGACGGCATTTATCCTCGCTTCGCGTTTTTCGTCGCCCCTTATCCGAACCCCCAAACTCGAGAGCAACAAACTTTCAACCGCCTGCAAGACGCGCTACGCAAGGACGTGGAGAGCCTCTTCGGGATTCTGACGGCACGCTTCCACATTATGCTGCACCCGTGCCGGTACTGGTCCGTAGTACCACAACCTAGGGGGTTACATCAGAAGGAGGGAAGTAACGGCCGTCTTAGCCGCTTGCGAGACACCTGCTATGGGACTCGAGGTCCAGGAAGTCGGGCCGATCGAGACGCCAAGACATCGAGACACGGTTTACTTGCCGCCGACGACGGTGTCTTCCACCGTCGTCGCCCGTCGTCCTAAAAAGGGCGGAAACCGTCGCCCGGGTCCAATTTCATCAATTGAGAATTGACCCGGGCCGTCACCAACCGATGCAGATAATTCCCTCCATGCATGTCAAGTCCCCCGAAGCGATCAGTACAGACGAGGGGTAGTAACAATCCCACGCGCAACGCGCTGCAACCGCCGCGTGGCGCACGGCCAGCCGTCGCCTGGAGCGCCCTCTCGGGCGCACCAACCCGGCCCCCCGTGGGGCCCGCGGGTCGCGGTGCGGCGGGTCGGGTGAACTCCGACGCCTTGGAGAAGTACGACGCCATCGTGAGGGCGGTGCCCTGGGCGGCCGTCCACGACCTGCTGCCCTACCACCACGACACCACCCATCAAGCTCTCAGCACCCTGCTGCCCCACCAAGTGGGTACCGTGGCGGACGGCCGGTGCCACAACGTCCGCGTCGTGAGCGTCTTGCGGTCGCCGCAAGCCCCGTTGGGGGTCATGCTCGCGGAGCCGCGGCTTGCGGACGCCGCCCCGCGGGCGTTGCCCGTGACGACGGAGCCCTGGGCGATATTTGCCGGTTTCCCCTCGTCCGACCCGGACGCCGTCCCGCCGTCGGCGAAGGAGGCGGCCGCGTCGGCCGCTTACCGCGCGCGGTAGCGGCGCCACGCCGGCATGGCGCGCGGCGGCCCTCCTTCACCCGAGCGCCACCCCCCGGGGCCCCGGGACCCCGAGCAGGATGAGGATGAGGCACGTTCCGGGGACCCCGGAGTTTCCGATGCCTACCATCGCGGCTTCATCTCGTCGACACTTGCGGGCAGCGCCGAGTGGGGGCAGCGCGCGGCGGTCCGCGAGGACGGGGCCGGCGCGGCTCACGACGAGCGCTGGGACGCGACGTGGCGCGGCGACCACGCCGGCACTGCCGGTGAAAGGCCGGTTGCGGATGGGCGTCCGAGTCGGGCGGCGGCGCCGCTGCCCCCCGTCGCGACCGCGGGGATCGCTGAGAGGGCGGGCCCGGCCGCCGTGCCGACGTGCGGGACGACCGCGTGTGGCCGGCGGCCGGCCCGAGCGATGGTCGCGGATATATGGCCGCCGGCCGTGACGGGCCCGCGTGGCCCTCCGACGGCGGCCAGGGCCGCGATGGCGGCGCTCGCGGCGGGTGCTACGGGTGGTCAGAGTACCGCCCTACCGACGACGCCGCGGTACCCGCCGGTCCGTGGCCCGCGCGCTGGGAAGCCGCCCCCGACACCGACGGTTCCGCCATGGCGCCGATGGAGCTGGGGGTTGTAGGCCCCGTCGTGAACCCCGTTCCGGGGCAACCGGACGTCGCCTACGATTGGTGGTTGTCCACTTCGTGGACGCCTTCTACCCCGGTGATGTCCACAGAGTGGCGGGACCCGCTGACGTCCGCGCAGGTCGTCGCCTTGTTCGGGTACGACTCGTCTGTCAACTGGTCCGAGGTGGGGCCCTGCGAGATCACCGCCGCTATGGTCGAGTACGCCCGCATCGGGCTCGCCGCAGACGTCCCCCCTGCCTGCAGTCCCCGCGGACGCGCGCGGAGCGGTTCCACGTCGCTCTTCGGCGCGACCTACGCAAGGCGGGACGCCCCGTTCACGCAAGGGAGTATCGTCGTCACGACTGAGGGCATCGCCCTGGCTTCGTAGGTGTGGCGCTTGGTCCGACGGCGTTCGGCCGTCGTTCGCCGTATGATAAAGCCGCGGGCTTTCTCTTCGTACCACTGACGTTGTCCGCTGCCCGTCGTGGCCCCGCCGTTCCTTGGCCGCTGGTCCGCATCCCCCCCGCGACGGCCCCAAGACCCCAAAAAACCCCAAAAAACCCCACCCCCCCCCCGCCGCGCCCGACCGCCGCGCCGACCCAAGGGGTCAGGCACGGATGGCCGGGGGCGGCGCCGCGGCGCCGCCCGAGGCGTCGCCGCCGTCGGGAGCCGCGTCTTTCGAAACCGCCGGCGGCGGGTCGGCGGACGTGTGGGGCAGCCCCAAGCGCGCGGCGCGGCGCAGATAAACGCGCAGCGTCTCGTGCGGGGCGTCCGCGGCGTCCATCCAGGTGGGCTGCGGGTACCCGGTCCAGTAGACTTGGACCCGAAGGGTGCCGTCGGCCAGCGTCGCGTGGTCCGCGATGCGGTCCACGGCGTACCGCTGGCCGTCGGCCTCCGCCCCATGGAAGGAGCGCGCTGCCCGCAACGCGGGGTGTTGGGCAGGGGACTCGGCGGCCGTGCCCGAGGCGCGGACGACGTCAGGAGTTGTCATGAATATATCCCCGAGAATTATATCCGTGCATTATATCCGTATCCACTTCGGATACGTGCCGGGGACGCATATCCAAAATGCAGTATAAGAAAACGAGGAGAGGATATATCTATCGTGTCCGACAGAAGCTGCGAGATTATAACGGATCCGTATCCCAGATATGAGAGTCAGAATACAGGGATATATAAAGTTATGAGGCTTCCCGCGCCTGGAGAATTCTGGTTGAACACTGTCGACCTCGCGTGCCGACAATCGCGCTCTCGAGTAAAGCAACGCATCCACCCAACTACCACTCATTTCACAAACGGGACTTCGTTGTATGCAATGTGCTTCTGTGTATGTGTCGCGCATTCTGTCTGTGCGCGGGCGTCGTGGTCGGTGTGGTGCTGCACGGCGTGTACTCATTGCTTCAGATGGTTTTTTTCTTCCCCGTTGGACAGTGTGTTTCTTTTTTCTATCACCGTCGTACTCGCGAAACAGCCTTCGTGCAGGACGGGCGCGGGGCACGACCAGCCCTGGCATGGTGCCTTGCCATGCTCGCACGCTGCGGGGCGGCTTCCAACTTGGCGAGAGACAATGCTACTCGTGCCACAGGCCGCGCGGGCCCTCAAATCGGCCTCTCTTGCCACAGAGAAGGTCGCAGAGGCAGTCTACGGGGAAAGGGGCTGTCACTGTTGTTGGCGTCGGGCTCTTTCGGTCGTCACCGCGGCTATTCTGAGTACGTATTAATGAATATGCACTCATTTTGTGATCGATCAGTTAGCAGTCTTGGCGACAATCACCATGCAGCCAATCCTACTAATCAAGGCTGCAAAGGCGCCCGCGGGTGTGTCGAAAGCGCAAAATACGAGTGCTGGCAGCCGCGGCCACCACGAGGTCATCCCGTGGCGGCCGCGCGGCAACCGCGCGCGTGCCTCTTCGGGGGGGAAGGGGGAAGGAATGCGGCGAAACAGTGCCCACGTGCCTCCGGCCCCGCCGCTGTCGCAGCCAGCTGAGTGGCGTGGCACGCAGCAACGCGTGCGCTGGCGTGGCGGGAGGAATCCACCCAGTACTCTTTCTGCGCTTTATGTGCCGCGCCTGCCTGCGCACCAATTTGCGACAGCTCTCGGCCACCGCGATAGCGAGGCCGCCAACCGGCGGCCGACTGCTGACAGCCGGCGTGCCTGTGTGGAGGGGAGCGCAAGATACGCCGAAGCTTAGGCCGCGCGCGTCCACGCGTGCCACCCGCGCGGACAGCTGAGTGGCCGGGTGCGCAAGACGATGCGTTCGTCAGACGCGGGGATGGCACCTGTGGTTGCGCCGTGTGTCTTGCGACCACCAGAGCTCAGTGCGAGCGCTGGCGGCCGCAGTGATCACAAGACCGCCGCCCGCCGGCCGACAACAGACCGCGTGTGTGCGCCCGCGGGGGGCGGGGGCAAGGATGTAACGCATCTTTGGCGGCGTGCGCGCACCGCCTACGCGGCCAGCCGGGTTGCGCGGCGTGCACAGCGATATTTTGCAATCATTGGGGGGAAGGACATGTGCCCCGCGCTTGCGCTGCGAGTGCAGTGGCTGCCAGCGCCCACTGCAAGGGCTGGCGGCCGTCGCTTTCGCGACGCCTTCGACCGGCAGCCGCATGGCGATGCGGTGGATGGTGTGGCGGGGGAGGATATGTTCCGTCCAGGCGGGGCGGTGGCGAGAGAGGAGGGGGGGGATGGGCCCGGCCTTTCCGCGATGGCAGGTTTTGGGAAGTGGACGGGGCCTACCCGAAATGAGCGGCGATCGCCGTGCTGCACGCACACGAGCGACAGCTGCCACACATGAGCACCAAGTTCGGCGGCCGCCCCGCGTCACACCCACTCGTACCGCGGCTGCCGCACAGGTACAGGTGGGGCAGCCGCCACGCGACACCCACTTTTACCGCGGCTGCCCTCCCTCGCAGCCCCAACAAGCGTTGCAACCGTCGTGATGAGCTACAACAACAAGTGCAGCGGCCGCCGCTCAGCGACAATACGTGCGGCGCTCGCCGCGCCACGCTCGTTCACACGGCGGCCGCAGCGAAAAAAGCAGACGCGCGGCCGCCGCCATACAACCACACACCAGTGTCTGCTGCAGCTCGGCACCCCGTCCGGACGTAACGACAGTTGCGGCGGCCGCCACACAACGACACGAAGGGCGGCCGCCTCAGCGCAACAACACGTGTGGCGGCCGCTGCGCAACACCATGTGCGGCGGCAACCGCGCAGTGACAACAAAGGCGGCGGCCGCCGCACAAGAGCAACAGGTGTGGTGGCCGTCGCGCCGGTCCACAACAACACCTGCGGTGGCCGCCGCTCAGCAGCAACCTGTGCGGCGGTCGTCGCGCCACGCCCGTTTACACGGCGGCCGCAGCGCAACAACGAACCTCGCAGCGGCCGCCGTGCAACCACACGAAGGGTGGCGGCCGCAGCGCCGCAGCAAGTGTGGTGGCCGCCGCGCAACATGAAGTCGCGGCCGCCTTGCAACCACACCCAGAGCAGCAGCCGCAGCGCAGCAACAAGTGTGGCGGCCACAGCGCAACACCATGAAAGGCGGCGGCCGCAGAGTGAAAGCAAGGGCAGCGGCCGCCGCACAGCAGCAAGAGGTGTGGCGGCCGGCGCGCCGCTCCACAAACACACGTGCGGCGGCCGCCGCTCAGCAATAACAGGTGCGGCGGTCGCCATGCGGCGCCCGATCACACGGCGGCCGCGCCGCAAAAACCACAGGCGCGGCCGCCGCCGTGAAACAACACCATGGACGGCCGCAGCAGCGCAAAAACACGTGTGGCGGCAGCCGCACACCACCACGTGCGGCAGCGGTTGCGCAGTGACAGCAAGGGCGGCGGCCGCCGCACAGCAGCAAGAGGTGTGGCGGCGGTCGCGCCGCTCTACAAAAAGACATGCGGCGGCCGCCGCTCAGCGACAACACGTGCGGCGGTCGCCACGCCGCGCCTGACCACACGTCGTCTGCAGCGCAAAAACAAGAGGCGCGGTGGCCGCCGTGCAACCACACCAAGAGCGGCGGCTGCAGCGCAACAAAACGTGTGGCGGCCGCCGCACACCACCATGTGCGGCAGCGGTTGCGCAGCGACAGCACGGGGTGCGGCCGCCGCACAGCAGCAAAACGTGTGGCGGCCGTCGCGCCGCTCCACAACAATACGTGCGGCGGCCGACATTCAGCAACAGCATGCGCGGCGATTGCGGCGCCGCGCAAGTTTACATGGCGGCCGCAGTGCAACAACAAACCGCGTGGCGGCCGCCTTGCAACGACACCAGTGGCTCCTGGCGCCGTGCACCCCACCCGGACGCAACAAGAGGTGCGGCAGCCGCCTCACAAGAACACCAAGGGCGGCGGCCGCCGGGTAATGACAATTGTGGCGGCCGCCGCGCTAAATATCGTGCGGCGGCGACCGCGCCGCGAAAACAAGGAAGGCGGCCGGCGCGCCGCTGCACTACAACACGTACGGAGGCACGTCGGGAGCAGCCCAACGCTGACAAGTGCGTCGGCCGCCCCACAACAACAAGTGCACCGGCCGCCGCGCAACAATAGCAGGTTTGTGCCGCCGCGCACCAAGAACAAGTGCACCGGCCGCCGCGCAACAAGAACGAGTGCGGCGGCGACCGTGGAGCAGCAACAATGGCGGCGGCCGCTGCGTGTGCCGTGCAGCCCAAGCATTCTCAACTATTGCTCGCTCGTGCAGCCGCCGTGCAAGCGCTAAACAGGCGGCGGCTGCCGCCGCCCAACCCTCTGCGGCCGCCATCGCAAAAAAAAACTGAAAGGAAAAGGGGGGGATCACACCATCGCATCTGTTCAACATCCGTTTCCCGAACGTAGCGTATCAAACAAGACCACTGAATACAGAACATGGTGCACATCGTACCAGAGCACAAAAAGATGGCGACAAAGAACCAGATGACGCAAATAAAGAAAATACAACAAGGCTCAATTAATGTACTGTTGGACTGTGAGTTTGAGCTCCTCCGGACCATTCACACCGGTATTGTGGCTGTAGCTGAGAGGCACAATGTTCAAATCCCAACACATACGGCTCCAGCTGCCCACCGCGCTGCACAAGAACATGCGCGCACACGTCGTCGCGAAGCGCCTTGAGCTCTGTGACGGTTTGCCTCGCCGGTGGCCATGGAGATGCGTATCAACTCGCTTATTGGCGCCTCTAGAGCGCCCCCGACATGCGGAGGTGGGACGCCGGGGGTCTGCTCCAGATCCTTCAGCGCACCCGCGCCAACCCAGACGGCCCCCGTATTGCCAGTGCCCCGCGCTCCAACGCCGCCGCCAGCTGTGCCCGCACCTGCGTCGGCGCCGCCAGAACCACCTCCAGCCGCCGCTCCAGGGCCGGCACCGGCGGCGCCCGCACCCGCGACGGCGCCGCCCGCCCGACCAGCGCCCGCCACATACCACCGCTACCGGCGGCGGCCGCGCCCGCGTCGGCGCCAACCGCCTCACAAGTGCCCGCCGATCCACCACCGCCACCGGCGGCGCCCGTTCCCGTGTCGACACCGCCCGCACTTGTCGGCGGTCGTGCTCAAGGTGCCTCTTTGGTTCTTTTCGGGCGACACAATGGCGACATAATACGACAAAAGTGTCGCGAGAGAGTCGCGAAGGGAGGCTAAAAGTGTCGCAGACGGTAGCACCACGAGAGCACTTCAGCGGCGGGTAAGCTTCCGGCCGCCCCGGTATCTGTCGTTATCTGCGCAATTTATTTACGACTCATTTTGGTCATATGCTTCTGTACCTTTTGGCGGATACCAATTTGTTGATCCAATTTAGTGCCGATCAATGGCTAACAGGCGACCAACTTCATCAGGTGGACGTGTTGGGGCGGCGACCCCCGCCGCCGCCGCACCGCCGGTGCAGCCCGCAACCTTGCCGCCGGCTACCGCCGCCGTCGCACCGCCGTCGCCCGACGGGGGCCGGCCGCGCCGAGGAACCGATGCCGAGTCACCGCCGCCGAGTCGCTGCCTCCGTCGGCAGCCGCGGCGCCTCCGCGCGCGGAGCTCCTGTTGCCTGCGGGCGCGCAAAAAGCAGCAGCCGTCGCGGCGCCGCCCCCTGCCGTTGCTGGCACCCGCCCGCCGCCCGAGGTTGACGCGGCGCGGCGGCGCCGCCCCCTCCTCCAGCTGCGCGCAACTGCTTGGCCGTCGCACGACGAAGCGAGGGCGTGGGCGTGCCGCTCGCCCTTGCCGCCACCTCTCCCGTTGCCGCCCTGGCATCACCCAGCGAGCCCGCCGACCGAGGCGCCGCCACCCTACGCGGAGGCGGTGGGGTTTTCCAGCGCCACGCGGCGTCGGCGACGCCACCCCACCCCCCCGCCGCTTGCACCTCCTCGGCCGGAGCGTGCCGGGGTTGGGGGCTGGAGTCGTCGCTTTACAGTGCCGCTGCGACGCCCATCGTTGCGGCGTCGCCACTTGCCCCGCCCAACAGCCGCAAAGCTGCCACCCCATGAGGGGGGTGTCGGCCGCGCCGACGTCCTGTCGCGGCATCACTGGCGCCGTCCGCAAAAATAACGAAGGTTGCGCCCGCCGACTTTGGCACCCGAGAGGGCGCAAGATGTGGTTGGCGCCGCGGTGCCGCCCCTTGCCACCGCCGCCGCCCGAGCCACGCCTCCACGCCCGACGACACCGGTGGCGCCCCACCCTCGCGCCCCTGCTCGCGGCTAGTCGGTCTTTTCGGGCCCATGGGGCGGGGGGCTGAACGAGCCGCACGCGCGTGCTGTTGAGACCACCGCCGCCGCCGCTTCGCTGTCGCCGCAGGCCGCCTTGCCGCGGCGGGCGGGCGGCGGCGGCGAGGGGCCGCGGACCCGATCCCTCTACTTGCCGCCGCCGCAGCTTGCTCTCACCGCAGCCGGACGCGGACCCTGCCGGCAATCCACCGCCACACGTCACCGCCGAATCACCGCCTCGCGCCGCCGCACGCCCCCGCCGTCCCGCCGGCGCCTCTTGCCGACGAATACCAGCCCCGTGCTGATGGTGGCCCGTGGTGGCATCCCCGCAGGCCCTGCCGGGGACGCCGTGCGCGCCGCGGCGGACCGCCCCTGCGGGCCAGCCGAGCCGCGGCCGCCGATGGTGCGCCCTGCCGCCGCCACCTTCGCTGCCCCGCCGCTGCCGGTCCGCCGCGGCCTTCGTGTTCGCGGCGGTCTCCGACACCGCCGCCCTTCTCGGCAGCGCCAGCGGAAGCCATCGTGTCCGCCGCCTCAGCTGCGACACACAGCGGCCGCCCCCACCGCCGCCCTGCCCCCCCGTTCTCTTCTTCTCTCCCAACCGCCGCCGTCTTGTCCGAAGCCACAACCACCGCCAACACCACCGCCACCGCAAAGGCCGCGACCAGAGTTCGGGCGAACGTGCGGCCGGCAGGTGCGAGAGATGGCCACCGGCCGCCGAGGGTGCCCTTTGCACTCGCCGGCTGTGGCGGTTGGAGCCTCTCCCGCCCCCTCAAGTGCTCTGGGGGAATGTTTGGGAGAAGAGGCCACCGCTAACCAATCATAATGCTGGAAACCCAAGGTACACGGGCAGAACGCGAGCGAACAATGCGGACATGGCTCGTATCTAATGAAAATCGTCTCAAACACCTCGCCGCAGGGAAAGACACGGTCAGCGTCTGACTCCCTGTGATACTCTCACCGCAGTGCGGCACCAGCCAATCAGAGGCCGAATTCACCCTCAAGATTGCTATGATAAACGGCGGAGGCCGGTCTGCTGCTGTCCTCACCATTTCGTGCTGACAGTGATCTCGCCTGAGTGCACCAGGGGCGAGGCCCCTCCTGAATTCGTGGAATTGCATCATTAAAGTGATACACAAGCCTGCGACTTGGCCGCGTGAGCTAGATTCTCATTGTCGAAGCTGTCGGACATACCATCCGAGCCAAATAATTGTGTCGCCAAATCTCCGACCGGCCATTTCAAGTCGTAGGCTGCTGTTTCGATGGAGCACCACACTGTGTCGTCCCCAAATCGCTTGAAAGTACCCAAAGATGCGCGATGGCAGAACCGCCGATGCTACCACCGTCCGCCGCATCCCCTCCACTACCGGCAGCGCCCGCGCCCGCGGCGCCGCCCGCATCAGCGGTGCCGCCCTTCCCGTCCGCCCCATCCCCCACCGCCGTTCCGGCGGCCCCCGCCCCGACCGCCTCTCCGACACCCCCCCCTTACACGTACGAGCGCGACCGCGAAGCAAACCCGTCGCGGCGGCACTCGACAAACTTGATATGCAAAATTGCAACGGTTTGCGTGGTCTGTACCATTTGAGGTACCGACGAGTACCGGCACGGGTGCAGCATCATGTGGAAGCGTGCCATCAGGATCCCGAAGAGGTGCTTCACTTTCTTGCGAAGCGCCTGTTGCACGCGGTTGAAAGTCAGTTGCTCTCGAGTTTGGGGGTTCGGATAAGGGGCGACGAAAAATGCGAAGCGAGGATAACTGCCGTTCACTTGGTAATATAGCAAGGTGCGAGTGTTGCCATTCACAGTGAACGGACAGTCACGCGGGGGCCATGTGCCGGTGATCACATCCATATACATCAGTAATTGGTACAGGACGCAATCATCATTCAGGCTCCCGGGACACCCAGAAAAAAATGTGGCATATCCAAGTGTCCTCATCACAGATAGCCTCAATCACAATGATTTGCTGGCCATCGCGGCCCTGGTAGGTGCCCGCACGCCCCTTGGGGCAAGCGAACCACTGGCAGTGCGAACAGTAAAGCGACCCGAGACACTCTGGCTGTTGGACTACATGTTTGAACTCCTCAGGACCATTCACACCGGTATGATGGCTGTAGCTGAGTGGTACAATTTTCGAATCCCAACACTGGCAACCCACGCTCAGCGTTGAGGGCGAGGATGGTACCAATTTCCGACGTGGTGGGCGGTCGCAGGTACCGGGGGCTGAACTCGTCCACTCTGAACTCCGTGATGAGCGTCACCGTCCGAGATATCGTTGAACTGGAGAGCCGCACGTACTCGTCCTCGTGATCACACGACTTCCCATACCCCAGCACCCGGAACGCAGCAACCAGATTTTGCAGAGGATGCGCTTTCGGCCGCCCGGTGGCGTTCACGCTCTGTACCCAGATCAGGCGGTCCTTAATAGCGTTGTAGATGCGCAAGAAAACCGGCAGAGGCACGCGAAAACGACGCTCAAACTCCCGCAGGCCGTGAACTGTGGGAAGGCCATCCACGCCGAAATAGACCCGCAGAATACTGTGCAGCCCAAGGTCGAAATTGCGCGGCCAAACAGCCGCCCGGCCGGGCGTGGAGCCGCGGTGTCGCGGGCGCTGCACACGTCACGCCGCCATAGCGCGACGGCGCCACACCAGGAGCGCAGCAACATGCGCTGCGACGACGGCCGATGTAGCCACGTCGTCGTTGCCACCCTCTTCCCCGTCCCATCCGCTCAGTGACATGAAACCACCCCGCAGGAAACCGCCTTACATCGCGCTGGAGCACGTTGCTTGCGCACACGACACGAACGCGGCAGCGGGAGCACGGCGGTCGCGAGCACGGCGGTCGCGAGTACGGCGGTCGCGAGCACGGCGGTCGCGAGCACGGCGGTCGCAAGCACGGCGTTCGCGAGCACGGCGGTCGCGAGCATGTCGGTCGCGAGCACGGCCTTCACCGTAGTCGTATGCGCGGTGCTCCTCCGTGTCGCTGGCGGCCGGAGCGCGACGTGTGCAGCCGCGGATTGCGCAGCCGGCCACTCCCCTCCAGGATTGCCGTCGCGCCTGGGCAGCATGTCTTTGCTACTCCCACGCCTCCCAGAGCATCGATAGGTCCATACAGGACATCGGACCTGCCACTACCTCTCGCAACAGACCAACGGGGGAGAATTTTGATGCATGCTCCCCTGTTCAACAGAGCGTGTGAGGTGAGCGGTAGTTGCGTGGATGCGTTGCTTTACTCGAGAGCGGTCTGAGGCGCAAGGCCAGCAGGCTCTTACACCCTCCGTGTGCCTCTCTCGCCACGTTCTGCCGGCGCACCCTACGCCATCGCAGTGCTCTTTCCCTTGGAGGGTACATGCTCTCACCACCCCACAACTCGCGACGCCCCTCGATGACCCCACAAGAATCTCCCCGAGCTCAGCTCCAAAAGGAGCTGCCCTCAATACACAAGTACAAGTAATTACATCACACACATACAGCAATGCATGACAATGGCACAGCCACACAAGCCTATTACCGCATAAGTACTCCCGGACTTAGCCAGGCAGTCCGCGGTAACTCCGACTTACCTGCGCGGGCTTGGGGGGCTGCCTCAACACTCCCCCAGCGCCCC
>ENA-ORXT01005763-ORXT01005763.1-marine-metagenome-genome-assembly--contig:-NODE-5763-length-11958-cov-14.510984_pt1 | contig 11958 bp, 4 predicted proteins | sample MGYA00237868_ERZ511482 | MGnify/ENA metagenome assembly ERZ511482 | reverse complement strand
GCAAAGTCGTTTGTGATGGAAAAGGTAACAGGACCAAGCAAGTCCTTAATAAAGAAGACTGTAAATGTGAAACCGTTTACGTTTCTAAGCCTACTTGTGGACATGATGAGGTGTATGATGAAGATTCTTGTGCTTGTGTAAAGGAAAAAGTTGATTGTACCAAAACTTGTGATGGCAAAGTCGTTTGTGATGGAAAAGGTAACAGGACCAAGCAAGTCCTTAATAAAGAAGACTGTAAATGTGAAACCGTTAACGTCTCTAAGCCTACTTGTGGACGTGGTAAGGTGTATGATGAAGATTCTTGTGCTTGTGTAACGAAAACAGTTATCAGTTGCGACAAGATTTCGATTGCAGGAGGTACAGGAAGCATTACCGTATCTAATCTAACAGCACCAATGAAGGTGGTAAAAGTATTTGATGCGAACTGGCAAGTAGTTTACACTTGTACAGGAGGGGATTGCAAAGAAACAGAAGTTATTAACAATTTACATGGCACTTATTATGTAAATGTAGGCTTCTATACAAATGCATGGCATTTTGTGTGTGGTACTAAAAAATACGTAACAGTAACGGATGGTAAGAAGGATGTATGCGATGAATTTACCGCAACGGAAGTAAATGGTAAAATCGTTCTTACAGCACCAAAAGGTAAATACACGTACTCTATCATGCTCATCAATGAGTATGGAGAGCAAGTATGTAAGGAAATAAGTATTGCAACTTCAAGTACTGGTGGTACTGCTTGTACGACTGTCTTCTATAGAGATGCAGACGGAGATGGATTTGGGAACCCAAGCAAAACTATCTCAGGTTGTGCTGCACCTCATGGATATGTATCCAATGCAGACGATTGCAACGATGCAGATGCAACAATTCCTGCAAAACCAGGTGCTTCTTGTAGCGATGGAAATAGCAAAACTGTCAATGATAAAATCCAAGCGGATGGTTGTACTTGCGCAGGTACAATAGATACAACTCCTATTACTGATGAATGTGATGATATTTCTATTACACATGCTAGTAATAAGATAGATATTAAGGGTATCACAGGAAGAACTTATTACTATAAAGTAGACAGAATTAAGCCAAGCTATAAAGCAATTATGAATTGTACTACGGGCTGTGGTTCTTCTACTCAAATGACTGGCTTAGTTGCGGGTACTTATGATGTTAGAGTTTATGGCAAAGAATGGGTAGTTTGTAAGGATGTACAAATTGTTGTGGGAGGTAGCACCACGGGTGGTACTACAACTGGCAGTACTACTGGCAGTACTACAGGTGGTACAACAACTGGTGCAACCAACGGCAATAATGGCAACAACGGAAACGCTAACGGAAATAATGGTAACAACGGAAATGCGAACGGAAACAATGGTAACGCCAATGGAGGTGCTAACGGAAACAATGGCAACGCTAATGGAGGTGCTAACGGAAACAACGGCAACGCCAACGGAGGTGCTAACGGAAACAATGGCAACGCCAATGGAGGTGCTAACGGAAACAATGGCAACGCCAATGGAGGTGCTAACGGAAATAATGGTAACGCCAATGGAGGTGCTAATGGAAACAATGGTAACGCCAATGGAGGTGCTAATGGAAACAATGGTAACGCCAATGGCGGTGGAAACAACGGTAATGGCAGAGGACTAACATCAAATTCCTCTAGTCGTTCAGCTACTGTCAATAGTACCAATATTGGACAAAACCACAGTTTTTATCCGAATCCAGTATCTAACTCCTTATTCTTAAATTTAGAAGAATATGCGGGTCAACAAGGAACAATCAAATTGGTTGATCAATTTGGTCAAGTCGTACAACAGGCGAAATATGATGCGATTCCTACAGATGCGATTAAAATGGATGTACAACGAGTAGAAGATGGTTTACACTTTCTAAATATTACCGTAGATGGAGATAAAGTAATTACAGAAAAAGTGATGATTAATAAGTTTTAGTTTATAATAATTGAGTTTCAGGATGCCTTCTATAGAAGGCATCCTGTCTTTTTATTACCTCTCCTCCATTTCCCCTCTCCCCTCTCCCATATATTAATTATTTCCTCGAATATCTATTTACATACACTTTAACTGGTCTTTAGTCTCCCGAAATCGGGACAAGTTTTGGTACGCTTATGCTTAGGAGTAGGAATTAGCTAAATACTTTCTTTACACTCGAATAAAAAAGACGAGAATAAACTAAGTATTACGATAATACCCTAACACTAAGCAGGCTGCCACTAAAGACCAATGACTAAAGTCTAGTTTAATTTAATTTAATTTAATTTACAAAAAAGAACTCCCTCTGACCAGAGGTGGGAAGGTTTGTTTATTGGTTTTTTTAGAAAAAAATCGAAAAAACAGATCCTCCTAAGTAGTCACCAAAAAATTAATTTATGATGAACAAACCTCGACATGTTAACCTGTCCTCTTTTCATTTAAGACAATGGAAAGCCAAGGATTTTTGGATGCAAGGAATTTTTCAAAATTTACGCTATTCTTTTTTGCTCTGTTTTTTTTCGATACTATCCTTTGGCTTAAGTGCTCAATGTGATGAGACCGCAACTTTATTTAATGGAGTTAATAATGTTGGCTCAGGAAGTCCTTGTAGTTGTAATGGTACTCAGGTGGGTACCAATTGTATTACAGTAACTGTATTTCCTTTTGTTGATGATATGGGCTGTCTCGTTGAATGTACATCAAATACCTTAGGCGTTGCTCAAGGTTCCGTTGTAATAAATCCAGATAATTGCGAACAATTAATAGTAGGGGCAGCGAATGGTCTAGAGATACCTGCCGACCTGCTACCAACAGAACCGACAGGTAGTGTGGACTTTATTGTTTGTAAAGGTGCTGACGGCAATGGCAATGGCAATTTTGGAGCGATTAAAGTGGGAGATGATTGCGGTGCGCCAATTTGTTGTGCATGTCCAACAGAACCTGAATGTGTGATGGGGGTTCTAAGAGAATATACTGGTGATTGTGATGCAAATGGTGATTGTTTATTTACAGATATAACACCTACTTGTATTACGACTCCTGTCTGTGATGGCGCAGGTAACCTTACTGTTGAAGAATTTGACCCTGCTACTTGTGCTTGTACGACTGTTACCGTAGCTGTTCCTACTTGTAATACAACCCCTGTTTGTGATGGCGCAGGTAATATTACTATTGAAGAATTTGATGCCGCTACTTGTGATTGTGCAACCGTTACCGTAGCTGTTCCTACTTGTAATACAACCCCTGTTTGTGATGGCGCAGGTAAGACTACGATTGAAGAATTTGACCCTGCTACTTGTGATTGTGTAACTAAAGAAGTAGCACCGCCAACTTGTGATGAATCTGTTGCTTGTGATGGGGCCGGCAATTCAACCAAACAACTGTACGACCCTGCTACTTGTGGTTGCAAGACCATAGCAATCACTAAACCTACTTGTAAGTATGATGAAACTTACAACTTAGATATGTGTATGTGTGTACCTAAGGGTTGTACCAAAGTTTGTGACGGTGCAGAATGGTGTGAAAATGGTTGGGTCTATAAAAAAGTATTAAATACAGCTACTTGTGAATGTGAAGTGAAAGAAATCGATAGACCTACTTGTCATTATACGCAAGTATATGACAATGCTGATTGTAAATGTGTACCTAAAGCTTGTACTAAAGTTTGTGATGGTGCAGAATGGTGTGAAAATGGTTGGGTCTATAAAAAAGTTTTAAATACAGCTACCTGCGAATGCGAAGTGAAAGAATTGGCTCGACCAACCTGTGCTTATGGTCAAGTATATGATGATACTGCTTGTAAATGTGTACCTAAAGCTTGTACAACTGTTTGCGATGAATCTGTTAGATGTGATGGCAGCGGGCGTTTGTATAAAAAAGTATTGAATACAGCTACTTGTAGCTGCGAAACACTTACTGTTGCGACTCCTAATTGTAATGATAATAAATGTGATACAAAAGATTATTATAATGATAAAACTTGCCAATGTGTACACGAACCGACTTACTGTAATACAACGCCTTCTTGTGATTTAATTACAATTACGCCAGGGATTGATAAGCTTACAATTACTAACTTAACAGCGGCTATCGAGATTGTAAAAGTATTTGATAGTAGATGGAATATTGTTTACACTTGTACCGCTAATTGTGAAGACACAGAAGTTATTGATTTGCCAAAGGGTACTTATGTTGTAAGCGTGGTATTATACAATAACAAATGGCAACAGATTTGTAGCAAGAAACAAACCGTTTCTTTAATCCCTACAGGGGGAACAACTGGTGGAACAACGACTGGCAGCACTACTGGTGGAACGACCACAGGTGGTACTACAACTGGCGGAACAACTACTGGTACGACCACAGGAGGTACTACAACTGGCAGCACGACTGGCAATACCCAAACTTGTGGAGGAATTACCATTACGAGTAGTAATGGACTTCTTAATTTACGAGGACAAAGTGGACAAAAATACATCTACAAAGTAGATATGATTAGTCCAACTTGGCGTTCCTTCCTAAACTGTGATAGCTCTCCTTGCGATAGTGAACAAAATATAGCAAATCTGCCAGTAGGAACTTACAGAGTCCGAGCATGGTCTAGTTCATGGCAACCTATTTGTAGCGGCGTTAACGTTACTATAAGTGCAGGTGGAACGACTACTGGAAGCACTACTGGTGGAACAACAACAGGCGGTACTACTACAGGAAGTACTACTGGTGGTACTACAACTGGAAGCACTACTGGTGGTACGACAACAGGTGGTACGACAACTGGAACGACAACAGACCAATGTGGAGAAGTAAGTTGTACTTTTGGTAATGGACAAATCCATTTATTAGGTAGACCGGGTAAAAATTACTTCTTTAAAGTTTTAAAGCGGTTTGGCAATTGGCAATATGCCCTTAACTGTACCAATGCTTGTGGACACGAAGCTCGTCTACAAAATCTACCAAGGGGCAGATATGCTATTACCGTGTATAATAGCAATTGGTCAAAAGCTTGTGAGGAGATGGAGATTGAAATGATGGATGATGGTAACTTTACGCTAGATGCAACAAACAGAAGTGCAACAACAACGTCAACTTTATTAACTAATCCGATAAAGCAATATGCGATTTATCCGAATCCAGCAAAGCAAGAATTATTCGTTAATTTAGCGACTTATGCTGGTCAAAAAGGAAGCATTCAATTGATTAATCAGTTTGGTCAAGTTGTTCAACAATCAAATTATGACGCTATTCCTGTAGATGCTATTAATTTAGATATTAGAAGTATCGAGGATGGTTTACATTTTCTAAATATTACCATAGATGGATCTAAGGTAATTACGGAAAAAGTATTGATCAATAAGTTATAATCAAGGTTGTTTATTTGTTTAGCCTATTTATTTGTTTAAGCAAAAAGCAATTTAAAAAGGGTGCTTTCTTTTAAGGAGGCACCCTTCTTTATTTTATTTAATCCACTATTAAAAGCCTCAAATCCGTACAAGTGTCGTAGGACAGTTTCCACCATATTTTAAAACAAATCCTGTGGTTTCAATAGTAAAAAATCTTCTAATTCGATCCCTCCATCTCCAACCAATAATACTTTATGAGGATGGTATTTTCCTTTAAAAATGGCAGTTCCTCTATGGAAATTAGAAGCGCCACTTTTTACTTCTATACCAATAATCTTGCTCCCATATTCTAATACAAAATCTACTTCTTCATCTCGTTGTCGCCAATAGTACAGCTTCATCCCCGTACCAGCGATGTTATTTAATAAATGTGCGCCTATAGCGGATTCCACATGTTGTCCCCAATCCGTTCTTTTAAGTAAAATTTCAGGTAGCGTTTCTTTTTTTAATGCAGCAATGAATGCGGTATTTTGTACATGTAATTTTGGGCTTGATGCTTTAGTACGAACTAAACTACCTGAATAATTTTCTAAACCACTTACTAAATTAGCCGAATCTAATAGCCTTAAGTAATTCGCTAAGGTAGTCGTATTTCCTGCATCCACTAATTGCCCTAGCATTTTAGTATAAGAAAATATTTTGCTAGAATAATTACAGCTAAATTCAAAAAGTCGTCTCAATAAAGCAGGTTTATAGATACGTGCTAATTGTAAAATATCTTTAGAAATAGTCGTTTCAATGATAGCATTTCTGATATAATCTTTCCACCGTTGTTCTTCATCTTTCAAGGAGATGGCACCAGGATAGCCCCCAAACCAAATAAATTCATCCAGAGATAATCCAAATGCGGCTTGCATTTCAGGAAACGACCAATGAGTCATAAAAACCCGTTCAAAACGCCCCGTTAATGATTCTGTTAATCCTTCCTCTAGTAGCAATCGAGAGGAGCCTAATAGAATGACTTTTATAGCTAGTTTATTCCGACTGTCTTTATCCCATTGATTTTTCACGCCTCTACTCCATTGCTTTATTTTTTGAATTTCATCAATGACGAGCAGAAAGGATTGACTTTCTGCTTGTTTTTGTTTCAACCTAGCTACTTCCCATTGTTGCTCGATCCAAGTAGCATTATCAGAGAAAGTATCATCAGCTGAAGCAAAATGATAAGGCATATTTACGTCTTCAAGAATTTGATGCACTAAAGTCGTTTTCCCTATTTGCCTAGGTCCAGTTACAACTTGAATAAATCGTCGAGGTTCTTCTATCCTTTTTTTTAAAATGTTAAATTGACTTCTTTTATACATTTTACTAGTTTTAATTAGTAAAAATACTCAAATTCATTTACATTTTACTCAATTTGAATGAGCTTGATGGTTTTGGACCAGTTTATCCACTTTTTTATTAATTAAACCCGCCCCAACAAACCCAGCAACTGCACACACTTAATAAACTCCCTATTTGTTCCTTCAATTTCCGTTCGCCCCGCACTACTATAAAACAAGTCTCGCAATTTTCGCAAGCAACCTTCCATATAGCGAATGGACAGTAACAGCACCCGTAAGTGTTCATACTTTTGAATATCCGAAGTTTGTAATTTAGCCAATCGCTTATTCCGCAAGGGTTGTCCATTATTAAAATGGTCGTAGAGCGTAAAAAATTCTAGAGGCGTATAACCTTGAAAATCTTTGAGCCTGCGCAAGGACACCTTCGCTGCTTCCTCTGGACTAAAATCAAATGTATCCAAATTAGCTTCATTCAAAAAATAGTCTCGAATGTACATACTCAGATTTTCTTTTTTCACCTTTTCATCTGCCTTTGGCAATAAAATAAACTCTAAAAATTGCTGAGAAAAATACATTGCTCTTTGCTGAGGATCTCTTGGGGCCGCTCGATAGCCAAAATACTCCCGCACTAAATCCTGCGTCGACAATAATTTATTTTTCTTTGCCTGATATAAAGATTCATAATATTGCCTATCCACTGCTTGCGGCGCATAATCATATTCTACCACTTCAATCCTAGACCAAAAATCGGCTGTAAAAGGCTCATCCTCTTGTCTGTAAATTGCGCCTAAATTGGCTGCTGCACAAAGCAATATATTCTCTCCAATTTTATAAGGCGTACCGTCAGGTGCTAAAAATACTTTACTACCTGCAAAGAATGGATTCAAGGATTTCCGCAAGGCTTCTGGCCATTCTTTAATTTCTTCTATATTAATCAAGCTATGCGGCGTGGTAATCGCTTTGGTAAATCCAGCAGGAATCGAAAAGGGACCATGCTCTCCAAATTTAATGGTGGTTACTAAACTGTTCTTTGTTTGCCATTTATCTGAGGCATGCTCAAAATATTCTCGATTCATTACCGATGCAGCAAATTGTAGAAATACACTCTTCCCTGTACTCGGTGGACCAGATAATAAGATAACACCAGAACCTGTTACCAATTGCAATTTTGCCTTGATAATAAACTCTCGTAATTTTGCTTGAAAATAAGGGGTCTCATCTATAAAATCTGCCGAAATAGTTGGTATATTTCTTTTGCGAGTTCGCTCTATATGTTCTCGCCACTTTTTCTCTAAAGCACAACGAAGACCTTTTTTTGCCACCTCCGTTTCAGGTCGCAGATTATTCAAACGATGGGGATTAAACTGGGGGAATTGTTCTACTGTTTTTTCTTTGGTGTAAATAGTCCACACCGCTTGTAATAGCTCATAGCTATTTTCTTTACTACTATACTTTTCATAAGCCCCAAAAAAATCTTGGTAATCGGCAGCCGTTAATTCAAAAGACTTGCCTGAGCGTAAATTTTCGGTCGTACTAGGTCGATACACTTCCTTATCCGTATTCCGAATAAACGAAACTAAGTAGGCATCTAGCACTCCTTTTTTTTCCATTAAGGAAATATCCCACTCAGGAAAAGTATGCATACTAGATTCTAAATCCACAAACAAATCTGGGTCGTTTTGGACAAAGGCATATTTGCCTTCGTAGGCCACCATTTTTTCTAGATCCGCCCGATTTCGTTCTAATATTTTCCGCTCTAATCTACGACGCAAATCTGTCGATAAACGCATATCTGCAAAGTTCTTTTCCAACTTCGCTATATCCCTTAAAATTTGTTGGTGTGTCGCATTAGCAGATAATTCCAAGTCCGAAAAACCGCCACTATGATTGAACACAAAGAAGTTGATACTCTCCGTTATCATATTGGCCAATTGTAGTTTGGCTGCATTTTTTTCGGCTTCTTGCTTAGCCACTTCTTTTTCTAATATTGCTTTCCGATTGGCCACCGCCTCATATAGGCGACTTTGTATGCCTGCGGGAGAGAGGTTCTTTTCTTTAGCAATATTTCTGAGAATAAAAGATTGCTTTAATAAAGACATCAATTCCAATGCAGCTGGATGCACACTTAGTAAAATCTCCAATTGTCGAGGATCATGGGTATTGTCTATTGCCTGTTCTATTTGTTCAATTTCACCGATAATAAAACGCTGCAAAGTCGCATCATCACTAGCAATTTGGTCAGAAAATAGCGCATTTAATTCTTGTTGTATCGTTTTAAATTCACTTAGCACCGCCTCTTTATTTTCTGGCAACATGACCCGCAATTCGTCCTCAAATTTTCTAATAGTATTTAAAATTTCTCTATACGCATTCGGATCCGATAGATTATTTACTTGCTCCTTATAGTTTTTAAGCGTTTCTAAAATAATACCTGCCCTTGTTTCTTCCACCAAGTTACGGACTTTCTTTTCTGTTGGTCGAACGATGCTATTAATCGTTGTTTGTAGTCGTTGTCCCACCAAGAAGATGCCTTCCTGTTCCGCATAATCCGTCAACTTTTCTGTAATATTTTGGCGAGCTATAGCTATCTTATTTTGAATTTCTAATAGCTGCCCATAGTCGCTGCCTACATTTGCCAGCCGATGCTCTATATTTGTTTCAAAATCATAGCGAGCAATTTCAATAGCAGAGGGCAATTTTTCGGGTGCTGGTGCGCTTTCTTTCGTAACTACTTTAGCAAACTGCGTCTCCGTAAATAAGCTCTCGCCTTTAAATAGATAGGATAAATTTTTAAAAACAGTCGTAAAATTCTTTTGGTCCGCAGGCAATTCTAAGTCCAACACATTGGTCTTAATTTTGAGCAATTCATTACTATAACTTGCTCTAAAAAGCAGATGCCCATTCTGGTCAATTTCAAATTTATGGGTGAAAATTCCCAGTCGAGCTACCTCCTCAGGATAGTTTCCTGTAATATCATACACGATAACCTCCCCTGTCTCTGTTTGTAAAAAAAGTAAACTCAAATTTTCGTCCACTCGCATCCATTGCCCCGCTACGGGTAGGCTTATTTTATGTGGCCACTTATGCGGTACAACCGAGCGATGTGTATTAACGATAGTTATTTCTCGTTCACCACTTAGGGAAACGATAATACATTGATCAGAAGCTAAAACTTGATAGCAATCATTGACCAAATCAACCCTTAATAAATTATCCGTATTGTCCACTAAACTATCAATCGAAATTCTATCAGGATTATGAAATAATTTATATCTGTCCGTTTCAAAAGTAGTCTCAAAACCATCTGTGTTAAAAAAAGCTTGTATATCAGGTGTCCGAAAGACTAAGGCTTGCTCAAATTTAATTACCTCATTTGTTCGGGTAATCACCCATTTGCTAGGAGCTAATAATTTTCCATCAAGATCTTGGGTTTCTATCATTACTGCTACCCCACTCCGTTTATTAAGGGGCGTAATAATAATATTATCCTTGGGCGTAATATGCACGTAGCCACTCCCACCTTGTTGTTGACTAACAATAAAATCCTCTAAAAATTCATAGAAGCTTTTATAGTGTTGGATTAAAAAAAGCTCAAAATCTACCCGTTCTCCAGCAAAACCGATTACTTGCTGATACCTCAATACTGCTCGTTCACTTGTTTCTAAACCAAATTTCCTTTTTAAGCCAGTTCCCAAGTCTCCTTCTCCTACGATAAAAGTTTCCTCTAAGAAAGCTTTATATTGTTTCCTGTTTTTAGCCAGTGTAAGGTTTAGATTTTTTAAATTAGCCATCACAGATTCGGCCCCCAATACATCCTGTTTTCTATAATCCTCTGGTAAGTAATGATCAATATCTACCAAATGCCCTCCTGTATCATAAAAACTTAATATGGGGCTATCTTTATATAAGACCACTAATATATCTTCTTGGGCGGTCTCTCCATATAAGACTTTAATTTGGTCAATCTCTATATGCTGAATAGCAATATGGGTGTCTCGTTCAAAATGATTGGGGATTTCTTGATAGGTAAATTGTTCTCTAATTGTTGGCATTTTGTGTATGGTTTAGTTTGTTGGTATATTGTTTTCACCTATAAACGTAAGACGTTGCAATATTTTAAGATTTCATCCATACCCGTCAAGCTAGAAGTTCTTTGTCTTGACAGTAGGTATAAAGTATGTTTAATATAGTTTTTTAGAGGGAGCGATTTTGTTAGTTTTTTTTGTAAAAAAACTAACAAAATCGCTCCCTCTAAAAAGAACATTCAACGCTACCGTTTGCCACTTGCAAAAACATTGATTACATCTTAAAATACATATCTTTTACGTTTTCAAGGTAATTGACTTTAAATTAAAATCAATTACTAATTCTCACAAATATTGTCGATAAACTGTCCGCTTTTATCGGTTAGTTTTGCTTTTACATAAATAAACAGCGTAAATTTAGGGAAATATATTGTGTTATATCTCTTGGAGATAACATAATTAGGAAATAGCTAATTATGTTATCTCCAAGAGATATAACACAATCCCCATACAATAACTCCTAATGATATACTAGATGAAATAAATCATCATAGAATTCACTTAAATAACTAATCAACATTATCAATATGAATAAACCAAAAATAAATACGGATAAGGTCATCACTACTACGAAAAAGGCACTTTACGACCTTCGAGATATTGACCCTAAAGCTATGTCTGATACGGAAAAAGAGGTGTTTAAAAAAGAATTGGACGAGGTGGAAGCTTTAGCATTATCTATCTTAAAGAATATTAAAAAGGGGTAGATATAAAATATACAAGAAAGCGTCTTAATTCTATTTTCCTTACAAAAATTAGACAAGTTTATCTATCTCCTTTTCAATAGCTTTTTCCTCTATAATCTTTTACACTTGCGATATTCCAACTACCTTCTAAACCATTTATCTAAAGCCAACGCATTAGCCCGAATATTGTCGATAAACCATCCGCTTTTATCGGTTAGTTTTGCGTTTATCTTAATAAAAGGAGTAAATTTAGAAAAAATAAGGTAAGTTCCCAATGCTTTTGGTAAACTCAAATCATTGGCTTATATGAAAAGTGTTTGCGTTCCACGTAATTGCCAAATTTATTTGGCAGATTCTACTTGTTTTACTTTTTTTAAAATAATATTTGAAGTATTTTGAATCTGCCAAATAAATTGGGACTGTAAAATATCTGGATCAGCTTATGTTTTGGGGTCTTTTTTTGAGTGAAATATAGGAGCGTAGCTCCGACAACGTCTGTAGGAATTGGA
>ENA-ORXT01005760-ORXT01005760.1-marine-metagenome-genome-assembly--contig:-NODE-5760-length-11960-cov-3.263149_pt1 | contig 11960 bp, 8 predicted proteins | sample MGYA00237868_ERZ511482 | MGnify/ENA metagenome assembly ERZ511482 | reverse complement strand
GCGGCCGAAGCTAGCCTCGCGCGAATTTCCGGTGGCGCCAGAGTGAGCATTCTCAGCACGGAGGCTGTGTTTTCAAGCAGACCGATCCGATCGGCCTGGCGCAATGCGTCGGATCGCTCGTCGTTGAAGATGATAAAAGCGATCGCCTGGGAGATCGAAGTAAATTCCCCGACAATATCCCCACCATCATCGAACGAGCAGATAATTTAGAAGAATGGACTAGAAATTTACTGACCATTAGTATTAATACCGCTGACTGGGAACGCTTGGGACAAAATATTCCCGATTATCGAGACTTAATCCGCAATACCAGGGTCAAATTAGCTAAATCTATTCTCGCTCGCCCGCTTAATCCTTATGGCAATCATACGTTGCTTCAGTCGGAACTGGAGCTGATTAAACATTTATGCGAAGTGCTAGCCCAAAAACAACTGCTGGAGGGAAAGTTTAAGGAATTTTGGCACAAATTGGGGCAAGAATACACTATATCGTGGATATCCCGCTCTCCCTCAAGCTCTAGAGAAAGCGATCGCCTGCAAGGGTGGTTTACTATCAATCTTGCTCCTGGTGAGGTGAGAGACTATTTGCAACCAATATGGCGATCGCAACCAGTCGTAATTTTAGGCGGTTTTTTGGATATTGAGTCTGATGCTGCAACCTATAGACAAAGACTGGGTTTAGATTTGTCAATGCTAAGTCTAAAATTTACTCCCCACAGACAAAACAATCATATTCAGCTATATCTCCCCGATCGCCTTCCTCTACCTAATACACCTAATTTTCAGTCGGCTTTAATCGAACAAAGTCTACTGTTAGTCAGCCTTAGCAGCAGGATTAAAGAGCTAATAGTCTTAATTTCTGATGATGTACCCCTCCAGGGAAAAGTAGGTTCGGCACTAGCAGCGGAATTTGGTTCGCGAGTTAAGGTAGAGACAGCAAAAGTAAGCGATGATGGTATTTTGATTTGTAGCTGGTCTTTTTGGCAACAACATCAAGAAAGTTTGCCTATCCCCAGACTAGTAATTATAGCTACTCTACCCATACCCTCTTTGGAGAACCCTTTAATAGCCAATCGTGTCGCTTATTACAAAAATCGTCGTAAAGATTGGTTTAGGCTTTATCTATTGCCTACAGCCTTAAAAACCCTCGAACAGACAGTAGTACCCTTGCGGGAATCTCAAAGCATTATTGCCTTGCTCGATAACCGAGTCAATTCCCGCAGCTACGGCAAAGCGATCCTCTCAACCCTCGAACCTTTTGCCCGCATCAACTACATCGATCCGACTTGGTTTGGCTATCCTAACAGCTAAAGACAAGGTTTAATGTTTGGTAAAATTTTCAATTAAAATTGCTGCCAGCCAGCCAAAGATTAAGCCAATAATATTAGCCAGTAAATCTTGCCATTCGCCATAACGATTGAGATAAGGCTGTAATAATTCGATCGCCCCACTCCAGCAAATAAAAAATAGGGCGATCGCTAGCCAATATTTAGGCTTTTTGATAGCTACGGGAAACATCAATGCAGCATAGGCAATAAAGTGTTGAGCTTTATCGCTGCTAGGAAAGGGTGGTAATTTATCTAATGGCGAAAGAGACAAAATAGTAATTACTGTCAGGATAAATAATGTAATAAATATCCAGTATTTTTTAATCCAGTTCAGCATAATTTGCTGGTGTTAATGTTAATCATCGCCAATCACCGCATCACGGTCTAATAATAGTAAACTCCGTAGGCTGTTAGTGTCCAAATTTGTGAGCCACTGTTCTCCAGCATTTACTGTTTGTTCTGCCAGCTCTTTTTTACTTTCGATAATGTCGCTAATTCGTTCTTCTAATGTACCCGTACAGACGAATTTGTGTACCTGTACATTACGCTTTTGCCCAATCCGAAATGCCCGATCTGTTGCTTGATTTTCTACCGCAGGATTCCACCAGCGATCTACATGAAATACATGATTTGCTCTGGTTAAATTGAGTCCTGTTCCACCAGCTTTTAAGGATAAGATAAATATTTTAGGACCATTGGGTTCGTTTTGGAAACGGTCTACCATTTCTTGTCTAGCTAAACGAGGAGTTGAGCCATATAAAAAGATCACTTCTCCCTTCAATTTTGCTTCTAGATAGGGTTTTAATATTTTGCCCCATTCAGCAAACTGAGTAAAGATTAATGCTCGATCGCCTTCGTCAACAATTTCTTCCAACATCTCTTCTAAACGCAGTAGTTTACCAGAGCGATCTCCAAAGTCTGCTGAATCTACCTTAACTTTCTGGCTTTTAGTATCTCCAATTAATTCGGGATGGTTGCATAGCTGTTTGAGTCGTAATAGTAGAGTCAAAATCAAGCCTCGGCGTTTGATACCTTCAGAATCTTCTATTTCTGCTAAAGAATTATCTACTAACTGTTGATATAGCTCTGCTTGCTCGGTGGAAAGACCGCAATAAACATTCATTTCCTGCTTTTCAGGTAAGTCTTGAATGATGTTTTTATCAGTTTTTAGCCGACGTAAGATAAAGGGTTGAGTTAAAGATCTAAGAATATTTAATGATTCGCGATCGCCGTATTTCTCAATCGGTGCAGCAAACCTTTTTTGAAAGAAGTTGCGATTGCCCAAAAATCCAGGATTAAGAAAGTCTAAGATTGACCAAAGTTCAGTTAACTTGTTTTCTACTGGAGTACCCGTCAAGGCAATTCTAAATCCAGCGGGAACATCTCTTACTGCTTGAGATTGTTTTGCTGAAGGGTTTTTAATATTTTGTGCTTCATCTAAGACAACCCCCTGCCATTCAATACCCGATAAAGTTTTTAGATCGCGGGGTACTAAAGAATAGCTAGTAATTACTAACTGTTTATCTTTAACTTGTTTGACAAAGGTTTTGCCCTGGTCTCTTTTATCTCCGTGATGAATTACTGTGTTTAACTTTGGGGCAAACTTCTTAACTTCTCGCTCCCAATTGTTGATTACAGAAGTTGGACAAACTAATAATATTGGCTTGGTTAATAGCTTTTGCTGTTTGAGATTTAAAATAAAAGCTATTAGTTGAATAGTTTTTCCCAGTCCCATATCGTCGGCAAGACAAGCACCTAGTCCCCAGGTTTCTAGGAAAGACAGCCAGCCCACACCTTTAGCCTGATAAGGACGTAATTCTCCTTTGAAATCTTTAATATTATTAATAGGTTCGACAGCTTTATTATCCGTCAAATTGTCTAATAGTCCTGCTAAAACTCCTGTAGATTCAAACTTAACTACAGGAAGCTTTGCTAACACTTTAGTATCACCTGTAGATAAACGTAGCGCATCCTCGACGGATAAATCTAGCTGATCGTTGGACTTATCTAATACAGCTTGGGCAGCTCTAACATCGGCTGGCTGTAAAGCGATCCACTGTCCATCTATCTCGACAATGGGAGACTTTTGTGCCAGTAACTTCTTGAAATCTCGTTTAGAAACATTGCGATCGCCTACCGCAATTTCTAACTTATATTTCAGCATACTCTGTAGACTTAAGCGTTCACCTTTCTTCTTATTAACGCTAGCGGTCATTTTTATACCCAATCTTTGTTCGCTGCTTCCCTGAGTCAAGCCAGGAGGCACAATTACCCCTAAGCCATTATCTTTTAATTGCCAAGCAGTCGCCCGAATAAATTCATAAACTTGAATTGGATTAAGTAGACAATTGATTGGCTGTCCCTGTTCTAAACTGTCTGCAATCGGACTATAAAGACGAGTTGCTAAACCTAAACCTTTTAAAAGAGTTTCTTGGGGATTTTCGATCGTGCGATCGCCTATGTTTAAATACTCTGTAGAACATTGCCAGACCAAACCACTATAAACTACAAAGTCGGAGTTATCTAGTGCTTGTAAATAGTAGTCTAAAGACCAATCACTTTGTACTTCATCTTCTTTGATTTCTACTGGAGGAGTAAGAATAAAGCATACTCGATAGCGGTTTTGTCCTAAATCATTGTTATGAGGATTAACTACATATTCACTAATTGGTAATGTCCAGTTATCTAAAGAACTACTCAAACGCTTAATAAGCTTTTTATCTGCCGACAATTTAGGAGAGTCTGCCCAAGACTGTAGCCAAGGCTGCACCATCGTATCCTTGGCTGCACTGGGCTGAGGCTCGATCCAGCTTCGCAATCGACTATCTAATATAATAGAAAGCGATCGCAACAACAGTTCTTCATCAGTAGTATTGGCTTGTGAATCTTCTGCGTCCAAATAAGCTAAACAAGCTTCGGGAATAGTTTGCAAAAACTTCGCTAATCTAACTCGGTCAATTTCACTATCAACAATCGGTTGCCAAATGCTTTTCGGAGGTGTTTTCTTAGAACCTCGATCGTCAATTCCTGGCAAGAACTTTTGTCTGACAATCAAATCTAATACCCAGCGATAAATATGCGACCAAAAACAGATATCTCCTGCTAAATATTGAGTACTTGCCTGTAGAGAATTAAAAGATAAAACCTGTAGCAATTCAACTGCCTGACGAGGAGTTAAGCGAAATCCTTTAACTTCCCATAAATACAAATCTAAGGTGGCTTCTGATTTAACTACATCTCCTGCAAAAACTGGCTGAATCTTCTTTGTATCTTCTGTTCCCTCAACAATAGTTGGCATTCCCACTAGTTGAGTTTGCCAAGTACTTTTGTTTAATAAATCGGCAAGGTTTAATTCATGGCTTTGGCACAGATCTAATAATTCTTGTTTAGCTAAATCAAAAGGATGAATGAAATCCCCTGACTTATTAAGCGAGAACTTTTGATTGACTAGCGATCGCCAAGTTTCCCCCCATATAAAAAAGTAATCTTGACCTGAATTAACAATCCAACTGCCGTGAATAATTGACATAACTATCTAAAAAAGTTTTCTAAAACCTCAACGTTGAATGTGCCGTTGTTGGTTTAAAATATAAAGTTAAAAGTATTACTATCAATAGCTATCTGCTATCAAAAAACTCTCATTAGTGAACCATCGATCTAATTATCCTAATGTTATATTTTGATTTCAAAACGAACTATATATCTTACTTGGGGTGTATTAACGACATGCCCTAGAAACAAATAACAAAAAATCGCTTCTCCCCAACTACATCCTTAAAAGACGTTGGCAAAGAAACTAAGTAAGACATTGATCAGTTTAACAAGTTTCGGTAACCTAAACTCTGAATATTAACGCTAGTTTAAGTAAAATAGTCTCCCAGATCGAGCTACACTCGGCTGTAAGCTATATATAGACATAGGTGCAAGCGTCAATCACTGATAAATTCTTCTGCATCTATTGCTTCAAAACCTACTCCAGCCAGCTTTTTATTGGTTATTTTAATCCCAGGAAGGTGAGCCAGCTGCTCTTTTGCTTGAATAATTTCTTCTATGGGTGTGAAGACGGTTAATCCTCCAGGAATAGATTTGACTTCAATCGGCGTATTGCCAATTATTTCCCCGTCTAAGGCAACTTTTTGCGGTGGATTAGTAGAAACTTTGATCCATTTGGTTCGCAAGTAGCCAACATCCTCTCTTTCAGCAGCTTCATTATTGCTAGCACTCTGGAGTAAATGATAGGAAATGGCGATCGCCCCTGTTCTAGTTTGAGGCGCAATGATAGTGACATCAAGGAGTCCGTCATCATAGATTACGCCTGCTGTACCGTGAGCTAATACAGAAGTCGGAGGTGCAGCATTTGCAATAGTTACCGCACTCGACCTTACCTTAATTATTTTTTCGTCAGTTTCAATAGTAGTTTCAAACTGTTCAAAATCTTTTAACTGCTTCAAACCCGATAATACATAAGCTAACATTCCCAAACGATCTTTAGCTTCTCGATCGGCATCCTCTACCGTTTCTGCCTCAAAACCAATTCCTGCTAGCAAAATCATCGGTTTGTCATTACACGATGCTGCATCTACTTTTTTAGTTGCACCATCAACAATTACCTTACAAGCTGCTTCAATTGTATCGGGTATGCCTAAAGCATTGGCAAAAGCGTTAGCCGTACCGCGAGCGATCGCTCCTAAAGGTATATCACTATCGATTAAAGCTCCTGCTACTGCTGAAATAGTCCCATCTCCTCCAGAGGCAATAATTGCCTTCACGTTGTTTTTTACTGCCTCGTGAGCTAATTCTCCGCCACTAATTTTCTTAGTAGTAAATTGAATGTCAAGTTCAAATTCTGGTTCTAAGATACTTTTAATCGTAGCTAAATCTTGTTCCGAATCGCCTTGCCCAGCAACAGGATTGAAAATTAAACAGGCTGAACGAGTCATAATAATAAGTAAACAAAAGTTTTTTCTAGCCTATAAAAAATGATCTATGGCTAGCTCTATCTAAAGAGGTAAATTATTTAAGCATATAGGTTGCCTACATATTCCCCATAACCATTGTAAGGCAGCGTTTCTTTTATTTCCCAAGACAACCCAGGACCAGTGCTAATAAACTTCTCTGTGGCTTGTGACCATCGAGGATGAGGCACTTCTGGGTTTACATTAGCCTCAAACTTATATTCATTAGGGTCAAGAGTGTTCCAATAGGTGGCTGGTTGCTCGGCCACAAAGTCTATCTTGACAATCGATTTTGCACCCTTAAAGCCATATTTCCAAGGTGTAACCATGCGTAATGGTGCGCCATGTTGTTTAGGCAGATCGTGACCATAAATACCTACGGCAAAAAATGCCAAATCATTTGCCATTTCTTCGATTCTCAACCCTTCAACATAGGGCCAGGGTAATGAGCCAATATGGAAACTAGGGCCTTTAGTGATTTCAGGGTCATAAAAAGAGGTAAAGCGCACGTATTTAGCCTTAGAGGTTGGCTCAACGTCTTCTAGCAGGGCTTTCATGGGAAAGCCAATCCAAGGTAATACCATCGACCATGCTTCTACACATCGAAAACGGTAGATTCTTTCTTCTAGAGGAAACTTGCTTTTAAGGTCATCAAGGTCGTAGGTGCGAGGATTTTTGACTAAGCCAGCGACTTCTACTTTCCAGTTTTCCGTAGGTAAGCTTTGAGCATCTAGCCATATTTTTTTTGTCCCGCCATACTCATAAAAATTATTGTATTGGGCAGCGACTTTTTCTTCGGCAATGGGGCGATTTACTTTAGCAAAATTGGGATTAGTTGCAAATGAAGCTATTTTAGGCAGGTTGATGCTTTCTTCCAAAGCCGTTTGTGATGCAGACTTGCCAATGTTAGAAATTTTAGAGTTGCAACCCGCTAAAGGCAAAAGACTTGCGCCAATTCCTGCACCAACTAGAGATTTGATAAAGCTACGACGACTGTAATAAAGTCTGGGGGGTGTAATCTTATTTTCTGATATTTCCCAAGATTGAGGAAGACGAATTAAGGTCATCGGATTTTAAAAATAAACTACTAAAAATAAGACTCAACCTTACAATTGTAAACAAATATTTTGACATCCTCCCATCGACAGAGTCGAGGAATTCCTAAGACTCACGACTTAGGTTTCTGTTTCTTTCTCAAAAGAGTTTTTCACAACTGCCATGCAAGAACTATGTCTATCAGGTCTTATGTCCGCTCCACAGACAATCACTGCGAGTCCCGCAGCAAGCACGTTTTTCCCAGCATTAACATCTCTGTCAATGCCTGTAGTCAGACAGCTTGGGCAATCCCAACTACGAACATCAAGAGGCAACTTATCCATTACAAAACCGCAATGGTTGCATCGTTTACTACTAGGGAAAAATCGGTCAATCTTGACCAACGTTCGCCCATACCATTCACATTTATATTCAAGTTGACGAAACATTTCACCCCAAGCAGCATCGGATATAGACCGAGCAAGCTTATGGTTCTTGACCATATTTCTAATTGCCAAGTCTTCAATAGCAATTACGCTATTTTCTTGTACCAAGCGGGTAGTCAACTTGTGCAGAAAATCAGTACGAGCATCTTTGATTTTTGCATGTATCTTAGCTACTTCAAGCCTTGCTTTGTATCTGTTACTAGAGCCTTTGGTTTTCCGACTCAACAGCTTTTGCGCGACTTTAAGCTTTTGATACAGCTTATTAAAATGCTTAGGATTGACTACTTTTTCTCCGTTACTGGTACTCAGCAGACTGGAGATGCCAACGTCAATCCCAACTTTTTCATCAGTTGATGGCAGTGGTTGAACAGTGTGATCGTCTACTAACAGAGAGACAAACCATCTACCAGAAGGTTCAAGTTTGACTGTAACGGTAGACGGGCTAATACCTTCTGGCAAGAGTCTAGACCAAACTATATTCAACGGTTCTTTGCTTTTAGCAAGCCAGAGAGTATTATCTCGGTACTTAAAAGCAGACTTGGTAAACTCAGCCGAACCACCATTACGCTTGGCTTTAAACCGAGGATACTTAGCTCTTTTACCCCAAAAGTTAGCAAAAGCTTTTTGCAGATGTCTAAGGCACTGCTGCAAAGGGACACAGCTAACCTTATTCAGAAAGTCCAAATCTTCGGTCTTTTTCCAACTAGTCAACAAACTAGAGGTTTGTTTGTAATCAACCCTCTCTTGCCGCTCATACCAGCCTTTTGTCTTGACACTCAAGGCTTTGTTGTAAACCAGGCGCACACATCCCATTGTCCGCCGCAAGAGATTTTCTTGTTCGGTAGTCGGGAAAAAGCGGTATTTGTAAGCACGTTCAACCATGTTTTACATTTTATCAGATTCAATGTAAAAAAACTTAATTGGAGGCGCGAATTTCTGAGGGGCTGTCGCCAGTGGTTTCCCTTGCGTTCAAACGCCCCGTCTCGTCGCTAGAAGCCAGAGTCTCCTTTGCGAAGAATAGATGACTGTCTCAGAAAATAGTCAGAAAGTTTTTCCTAAAAGCACAAAGCGATCGCTTTGTATATATGGCGATCGCTTTAATTTAGTTATTTAATTTTTATGTCTACTTAAAACAAGGGAACAGCTTTATTTTTGTTCGTGCCAGCAGCATTATTAGCACTAGAAGTATCATTAGCCTGGGCTTTAGCCTCGACAATTTTGTCAAAATCTATATAGATTCGGCCTTCGGTTTCATTCAAAGCACTACCATTCGCTCCCGATCTCACATCTAATAGCTGCTTAAGAATTGCACTGGCATTACTCCCCTTTTTCAAGGTGTAAAGCATGCTGTCAGCATTACAAGGAGAGTTGCGAGAACCCACTGCACATAATACAGGATGGCGATTTACTGAACCTGTTGTAAAGTATTTTAAAGTTCCTGCTTGAGCATATTGCTCAAACTTTTTAGAAACAGCACTACAGCGAGCCTTTGGACTGAATTCTGTCCCAAACTCAGTTGTTTTCCATTGAATTATTTTGACCGAACCATGTCGAGGAGAACGTACTACAGTTGTAGGAACTGCACTAGAGGTATCACAGAAAAAAGTTGGACTCTGACTATGGGCAGAAGGAGCTGTAATCAAGCTGGTGAGAGCAGTTAAAATAAATGTTCCTGTTAACGCAAAATAAGATACAGGTTTCATAATCGCAATAATTATTAAAAGTTAATATACTACAATTATAGTATTTGCTTTCTTGGTTTATGCAAACATGATACAAAAAAATGTCATACCAAACCTCGATCGTAAGCAGTCAAAGATTCTTGGTTGCGATCGATAGTTTCTAAGATTAAACCTTTATTGCGCCAAGCAGGGGCAAAATTAGAGTCAATCGCGATCGCATTTTCTACATCTTCTAAAGCCAATTCATATTCTGCTAATTCCAGTGCCACTAAAGCCCGATTGTTATGCAGTAATGCAGAAGGAGAAACATTCTGAGCTTGTCTTAATTCTACTGCTCGGTTTAAAGATGACAGAGCTGCTTCATATTCTCCCATAGCAAAACTTAGTTCCCCGTGCAGCATCCAATCAGCGGAATTGTGACCATCAATAGCCAAAGCCTGGTCTAAAGCGTTTAAAGCCTCTTCTGGACGCTGTAACTGCTGCAATGCACCTGCTTTACAACGGAAAGACTCGTATTTAATTTGAGTTAGAAATACATTAAGCTCAAGAGCGCGATCGCAGGCTGTCAAGGCGCGGTCAAATTTGCGGTCGAATCCCAAGGTAAAACCTTTGGCAAACCAGGCTAGATAAAGATCCTCCTCTAAATCAATGGCATTTTCAAAAGAGCCTCTGGCTTCGGCTACCCGACCAATACGCCACAGTTGATTACCTTTTTCAATCCAGTGATAAGGATTGGTCTTATCCTTGACTGAGAACGGTGGTTGCCAAGACTGAATTCTAGGTTGAGATAGATTGGGTGGAAGAGAATTTTCGATAGAAAGATAGTCATTAACTGGTTGATCCGATGCCCAACTTAAAAAGGATTGAATGGGAATTCCTAAACTAAGTCCAACTTTTATTTTGACTGAATCTCCGCCAGCCTCATCGAGATACTTACGAATAATTTCATCTTCTTGCCCAATCACCCTACCGTCACCCCTGCCGTGAATGCCGACTAAGCGTCCTGCGGTGTCTACTACCGCCCCGCCACTCATGCCTGGATGAGTCAAATTGGTATAAATTAGTTCGTAACCACCAAAGTCATCGTCTGGATTGGCAATATCTGGTGCGGAAATGGCAGTGGCAGAGTTATCAAACAGAAACCCAGGATTGAAGACTCGCTCTTTTTCCCCTAAAGGAAATCCTGAAACATATAAATACTGTTTTTCTGCCGAGACATTACTACTGGCTTTAGCTGCGTAATCTCTTCGTTCATAAAGTCGGTAATCATAGTCAGAGATAGTAGCTAAAGGATAGGCTTTGTTGCTAGTAAATTGAATCAATGCCAGGTCAATATTATCGGGCAACAATTTTATGGCATCGACATTAACTTTGTGATCTTTATTGTCGTGGGTAATTAACCAAAGTTCTTCCCCAGAGCGTATATCATTAATTACGTGCCTAGCGGTCAAAACATAATAAACGTTGCCGTTTTTTGCCACGATCGCTCCTGAACCCCATTGACCATCAGGATTTACCTTGACGGTAAACTTTTGGGCGATCGCCTGAATATCAGGTTGAATTGCCGTCTGAGCTACAGCAACATCAGGTTGAACCAGGGCAATGGTAGCAGCACCAAATATAGTAGGTAAAAAATATTTCATAATATAAAGTTTTAATTTTAAAAAAGGTTACTAGCTATTAGCTAGCAACCAATAAATTCAAATAAAGCTAGTCAATTAACGAGCATTACCGAGGAAAAACAGCACGATAGGGTTCTACACCTTCATAACCATAACGGTTGTAGCCTTTTATTTGAATCAACTCTTCTAAGTATTCCATGCGATCTTCCGAAGCAGGGTGACTAGAAAGCAATGATTTGGCAATATTTCCCTTGCCTTCTAGCTGGGCTAACTTTGCCATGACGTTATACAAGCCATCGGCAGAATAATTAGCAGCATCTAGGACTCTAAGCCCTAAAATATCAGCCTGTTTTTCTTTACCTCGGCTAAATTTTTTGTCTAGCAAAGCTCCTCCAATATTAGCTACTGCCCCTACTTTTTTTCCTGCCAAACCTGAGAGGAGATTTGCCCCTGTATTGGTAAGTGCTGATTCTCCTAATGATTTGTAACCATGAGACAAGACAGCATGAGCAATTTCATGAGCCATTACTCCAGCAAATTCTGCCTCTGAATCCATCATTTGTAGCATTCCTGTATGAAAAAATATTTTACCCCCAGGTAAAGCAAAGGCGTTGGGAGTAGGATCTTCAATAATATTAAATTCATACTCAAATTCATTACGACCCATTAATGCAGCTAATTTGTTGCCAACGCCTCGAACGTATTCAAGTTGAGCAGGATCGGATATCATGCGGGCTTGAGCTTTATAACTATTGGCGATCGCTAAACCCGTAGCAGATTCACCCTGAAGTAACATCTGACCCAAGCTTAATCCCTGTTCTTGGTTACCCACAGCAGCCTGACCAATACCACCCAGAATGCTAGAAGTAGTTATTTTGGATTTTAATTTTTTC
>ENA-ORXT01005759-ORXT01005759.1-marine-metagenome-genome-assembly--contig:-NODE-5759-length-11965-cov-10.694229_pt1 | contig 11965 bp, 15 predicted proteins | sample MGYA00237868_ERZ511482 | MGnify/ENA metagenome assembly ERZ511482 | reverse complement strand
CTGCCCACTGCTCCCGAGACCCCCCCAAGAGACCCGCCCACCCGCCGTACCTTTTCCACCGCCAACACCGGGTCATGCCACAGCACGTCCGTCTCCAACCCGTGGCGCACCGCAAACTGGTCCCGCCCCCGCCCGTCGAGGAGCCACCCCTTGAGGTTGATCCGCTTCTCCGCCACAATGTTCGCCACGGGCGGCTCGGGCGGCGGCACAAACGTGTCGGCCACCGCGCAAATGCGCAGCACGTCTGCCGCGTTGGCAACGGCAAACGTGTTGGACCGCCCAAACTGGAACCGGTTGGTCGCCACCGCCGCGATCGCCGCCTGCTCCGCGTCCACATACTCGACGAGCGCAAAGCCGAGCGTCGCCCCGTCGCCGTCGCGGGGGATCACAATCGGCGGCCGCGCGCCGCCGCCGCCGCCGCCGCCGTCGCCGGCGTCAGCCCCACCAGCCACACCGCCGCCACCGCCCCCGCCACCGTCGGCGGGGTAGCGCAGCTGCCCGACCTTGGCAAAAATCTTGGTCAGCGCCGCGAGCAGCTTGTCCGCCTTCTCCGCCGTCACCACCGGCAGGCCGTCGACGACGAGGACGGAGGAGGTGGCATTGTGCCGCGCGTTTTGGCGAAACGACTCGAGTTCGGGAGCCAGATCCGCCGCCGTGGGGGGGGGGGCCACGGCCGCCATGGTTGCAACGGTCGAGCGGGGGGGGCGCGGGATCGACGTCGCGGCGTGCTAATGGTGCTGCGGTCGGCCTCGGTTGGGGTCGGCGGCGAGACGGCGCGGTCGTCGAGGCCCCTTGTTGGCGCCGCGCGCACGGCGACGGTGTGCAATTGCAGGCTGGTCAAATTTTCCGAGGCAGAAACTGAAGGCTCGTTCGCGAAAACACCTTGGCCTGGGAACTTGAAAATGATCAAACTGAAAAAGATACGTTCACCGCAAGTCGCAACCACCACCCACTTGCCTGTCAACCCCCCCCCGCCCTGCCCGCCCTCGCCCGCGGCGCCGCCTGCCCCTGCCCACCCACGACGCGTGCCACCGGACGCGCCCTACGGCCGGTCACAGCGCCGCACGGGTTCACACGAGGCTCCCGCACCGCAGCTGGCCAAAGCGACTGCAGTGGATCGCGGTCGCGGCGCCATTGGCTGCGCCCCAATCGGCCGCTGTCGCGGCCCCCCACGGCCCGGGCGTCACGGCGCCGTCGGCAGAGGGCGCTGTCGACGCGGGCAGCCTGCCGCTCGAGCACTCCGCGGCCACCGCGCAGGCGGGTGCGGCCCACACTGGGCAGCCTGCGTGTCGAGCCCCCTGCGCCCACCGCGCAGGGCTGGTGCCGCCCCGTCGAGCGGTCGCCCCTCACGAAACCGCCACCGTCGGTCGGCGCACGCCGACCCCACCACCAAGCCGCTGGCCCGGCGGCAGCGGACGGCCGCACCGCCGGCCGCCGCAGCCCCCCGCGCCGGCGCGATGTACAACGGCTCTCGGCAGGGCGGCGCGCACCCGCCAGCGCAGGTGTCGCGCGGCGGGCGGGGGCGGCGGCGGCCACGGGGCGTCGGGCGGCGATTCGGACTGCCGCGGATGGGCGGATGGCGGCGGCGAGGAAGCAAGCCGCGCGCACGTGACAGTTCGGAAGACGGGGGCGGCGGCCTGCGAGCTACCGGCACGCACGTCGAGGGCGCGGGCACAGACGCGGCGGACGGCTGCCTGCGGCGTCGCATGTTCCGGTTGGGTACTCGCCACAGTGCGCGCGCCAGCGGCCGCAGGACGGAGCTCTTGCGGCCGCCGCTGGCGGCTGGGCGCATTTGCAAATGGGGTCGGACATGCCGCCGCCGCTGTCACCGCCATTGACTGCCGCGCTGCTGCCGCCGCCGCCCCTGCCGCCGGCTGCCGCCGGCAGGACGACGGGCGCGTGCATCCGCGGCCGCAAACGCCCCACCTCCGCGGCCCCCGACCGCACCCGGAGGCCGACGCTGCAGCGGCTACGACGTGCGCACGGCTGGCGACGGGGCGGGTCGAACGCGGGAAGGGGAGCGCCTGCGTCGCGCGTCGTCTAGTAGGACGGGGGTCCACGGTGGCAGAAAAAAGAAGACGGGAAAGCACCGCCGCTGGCCGGCCGCGCGCCCTCTAAGCGCGCCACGGGTGGGGTCACCGCCAGTCCGTCGGGCGGTGGTGGCGGTGGTGCCGCCGCCGCTGCCGATGCGCGCCCAGGGCGCCGCCCATGGCGGCGGCGCGGGGCGGCCGCAGCGGGGGGGGCGACCGGGACCAGGCGGCGCGAGGGCGGGCGCGGTCGCTGTCCGTGGTGGCGCGCCACATTAGGGGGCACCGCGGCCTACGCGCGGGGGCAGGCACGTGTCCGCCGCCTCGCATCGAGGCCGCCGCGGAAGTGGATGGGGCAGGGGGAGGGCGCGCGTCGTGCAAGCGGTCGTCCACCGCTCACTGCCGCGTCGGCGGCTGGCGCCGCGGCAACGTCGTGACCAACGGTGACTACCGCCTCCACCCGCCGCGCGCGGGTGATGCAGGAACGGATGCGACCACGAAGACCGCCGCGCAGTCAGCGCCGACACGACCCCCTGGTTTAGAACTCAACGCAGACGTCTCCCACACAGCCCCCTGAGCCCGATTCTGGCCAACTACCGCGAATTTGCGACATCGTGGACGTCCTCGGCCCCGTCCACTTACTCCCACGGCCCCGCGAACACCGCACCTGCCCTCACGTACCTTTTCAACCATGATCTACTCCCGCGAACCGTACGGACGATGAAGACGTCGCCACCTCGAGAAGACTCGTACGATGGTCGGGCGGACCTGTGCGCTTCTTTCCATAGTCAAGAGACAAACTGGGGACGTCGCCGGACAACGTAGGACGCAAAAAGGCCCGCCCGGGACGGTTTTGGTCAAGTACTCCCGCAACGTGCACTGGAAAAGGCAACTTATTTTTCAACGTGCGGGTGTGTATAGTACCCTGTACTAAAGTCCAGGGCATATGTGTAAGTTCCGAAGAATCATTTAGACTAAAAACATGCCGCGTCGCGCTTCACTTGACACGTGGCTCAGGTTTTCATGCACTGCATTGGTTCTTATTTTCATGTCCCTGCGGGCGTCCACGGGCAGCCGGGCGCGCCCGACCCGTCCGCCCCGGAGCGCGCCGGACCCCCACCCAGGCGACGCCGTGCTTGCGACACTTCCCAGTCACGCACGGCTCGCCGACAGCCTCACCCCCCCCAGTCCTCCCGCCTCACACCTACGCCCGCCTTCGCTGCCGCTACTGCACAGTCCACGCGCTCCCTGGGGCAAACGCCACGCCACTCCCGCCCCCTCATCCATGGTAACTAAGCTTGTGGCCAGCAGCAAGCCTATCGCAGCAGGGGGCGCGGGCGCAGGGGCCGCCGCTGCCGCCGGAAGGGCTGCCATCGGCAAGCTAGCGGCCTCTTCACCCCCCCCCTCCTCCAGACTCACGGCCCCTTAACCCCTTCACTATCCCCCGAACGTACCCCCCCGTCCGGTATCCTCCCCCCTCGACGTACCGCACGGTCAGCTGCGCGACATCCCGCACAGCCAGTTTCGCCTCCGCGACACCACCACCCCCTCGCACGGGCCACACGCACGGCGATGCCTTCTCCTCGTCACAGGCCCGCGCACAGCACCACGCGAACAGCTAGTCACGGCACTCGCGACTGCCCGCTTCAGTCAGTAAATGTCGATTACACGCATTAAGGCGCATGAGCGCGACTCATGTTGGCGCGCACAGAAGTCGGCAGTGGAACGAGCGTTGGCGCTCCGCATGAAGGCATCCTCAAGCCTACTTCATCAGCTTTTTAATGACACACTTTCAGGCCGCTACAACAATAGGCTTGAGAGATAGACGTTCTTCCTTGCACCCCACCGTTGTCATGAACGCCTTTTTGTGGAATAAATGCCCCGCTGATAACGCTGCAGGCGGTAATTGACGCGACCAGGCATTAAAATGCGTGTCATCGGTGCTGCGGGGAAGGTCTGGTCGACATTTGTGGCCGTTGGTCAACATTGGCGGTGGTTGTGGGGGGCAGGTGATGCTAGTAGCCGGCCGAGAGGAAGTGCATATCCATGGCATGCCAGATCGGATCAATCCGGGCCGGCGTCAAGTTCAACAACGAGGTGAACGCCGTATGACTCGCCAACACCGGCGCGGCGCCCGGGGTGGCTAAAAGAGCCGTGAAAGAGCACGTGGCGATCAAGGCCAGAACGTGGCGGATGGGGGCCAAGGACGCGAGGCGAGTCCTGAAGTACCCAAGTACGGCCTGTCCCGTGGTGGGCGGCGTTATTCGGAGCTCGCCCCCTTTTGGCGGGTCCCGCCCGAACGACACCCTCGACAAGTCGGGAAGTGACAGCCAATCAGATTGCGCCGATGAAGGGAGGGCGGGCGCCATAGATACGGAGCCGGGCAAGACCCCGTCCGCCAGTGACGCAGGCGACAGCACGTCGCTCGAGTCGTCGGACGTCGGCGCGCCGTTCGCCCCTATGCCGACAACCCGGGGGGCGGGGCGGGGGGTGCCAAGCCGGGAGAACGCAGTGGACCTATCGCCTGCATCGGCCACAGGCGTCAACGTGGCCGGGGGAGCTAGTGGGCGGTCGAGGAGGGCGGCGCTGGCGGAAGCCTCCATGGAGGCGTCCATGCCGGGTGGTACGGGTGTTTTGCGCTCGCTTGCCGGCTCGCTTTCCGACTCTTCGACGCGTTTCGATGAGAAACAGAAGACGAAATGCCTCGCTGCGGCCGCACAGGAGGTTACAAAGAGGGTAGAGTTCCATACTGCACTCGTCAAGGAGCACCCACAAGATGTTGGCTTCCGCGACATGCTGCGTGATGCTCTGCGAAGCGATGAACCGCCCGAGTGACAACGCATTTATTATCTCATGTGCGCCCGAAAGATGCCCTTCTCTTTCATAAAAGCACACACGACGTTTTGCACGGGCGGCGGCGCGTCGCAAAGACGCCCCTCTGGGGACCAAACGGCACACCGGGACAAGCCGTTGAGGGCCATCCATCCGCCGCTCGCGGCTCTGGATTGGTCGATGGTGCGGCCTCAGGCGGCGTGCGGGTGCGATATGTACATCTCGGATGCCCGGCCCGATGCATCTCAGCAATCGCACCGCCTGAATTTGAACAAATCAATGAGTGAGGTGTATCTCTCTTGGAAAAACCAATTCTGCGAGCTGTATGTTTCCCTGGCCTTTCGGTCAAAGGTAGGGTTTCGCCACTTTTTGGAGGACTTTAAGAGGGATAATTCAAATCACACTCGAAACAGGCACTGAAGCACATACAGTACCCCGTCGGGCCGTCGTCGTGGAGTGGTAGCCAAAGAACTGTGAAAATTTAATTGGAAATCAAGATGCATGTCACGACGTGCTATTCAGGTCGTTGGTTAGCGAGAGCGCCGGGACGCTCGAGCCACTCTGCTCTGTCGACGCAACCAGGGAAAACCAAGACTGGGAAGGGGGCTGGCGGACGACGCCAGGCCCGGCGAGCAGGGCGAGGCCACGGGAAGCGAGGGGGCGCGAAAGTGGGGCGGTCGGGCGGGTGAGACTGGGAAGTGCTTGCTGGTCTCCCCTCGCGTTCCCGTGGCCCCCGAACTCGGCAACCCGGAGCCTGGTGAGCTTGGAAACTGGGAATCCTATTGGCTGATCGAATTTGGTGAGTCCCTGGCCATGAAACTGGCCGTCCGGTGTTGCAGGATCCAATTTTGAACGTGACCGTGTCTGTGCCAAGCCCTTGTGGTCCATCCGCTATCCTTGACAGTTTGAGACATTGGCTCAGGCAGGCTGCGGTTGCCATCCCGGTCGCCACGCCCCCCGCCTCGACTCTGAAGAGGGCTATACGGAGCCTGGCTTGAGAAGCTATTGGGCACCTGGTGTCCGTGGCAATGGCTTCCGCCCCTTCGAAGTAAAAAATCTGCTGTCTTGCGTCTGGGAAGACAGCGCTGTGGTATCAATGGAGAGCGAGCCGGAGCGGTGTGGAGGGTGACCATCGTCCGCCGCCACAGCCATCCATCCGAGCGAACGAGGGAGGTGGCGGAAGTGATCGTCGGGGGGGATTCATTAGCGTCTGCGGCGGTGCCGTTAGTGTCGTCGCTGGCTGTGGCCCGCGGCAACCGAGACCTCCTCGGCTGGTGCCGCTGCGCAGTGGCCGGGGGTGATGAACCTGTCAGCGTCCGCGTATCAGAGCCCTTTGTTTAGGAAGCGACCGTCAGGCCGTGTGTACCTGCTCTGAGAGGCTCAGGTGTCACGCGCATGCCCGGTTAGAGTGCGAGTATGTGTGCTTGTCCTCCCCGCGGCAGCTAATTTAGTCGCAGTGGGAAGATGAACTCTCTGCCTTTTTCCTCGGCGCCCGGGACTAGTCCCCGATACCCGACCTTATCTTTCCTCTCAGGTGGCAGGCAGCCTTGTTGAATGCCTGTATGGTGAAGAGTGAGAAACCGTCGCCACCTTATGGCGCCCGCGCGTGGGCTCGACTGCGGTGGCTCGACCCGCAGTGTGAGTGTCGAGTAGGTGCAGCAAATCTCGTTTCCTCTCCGTACTTCCCCCGGCCTCCCGCGCTCACATTTTCGTACCCCCCAGGCGCTGCTCGCCCTCTCGCCGGTCTCCTCATGCGTGCACCCTCGGCGCATCCCCCCCAGTGCGTGCCTCTAGCACGCCCCTGTTGTGGGGGTGAGGAAAAGACCGTGTTCCTCTCCGGCACCCGCGAACGCCAGACTCAGAGTTATGCTTGAGCTTCGGGCCACGGTTGCGCTACGTGAGAGCACGAGCGCACGGGGAGGCGCCAGAGCAATGGGCACTGAGGGACACGTGGCGGAGTCGCTTGCAAGCGGGGGCGCGCGGAGCGCGCCGTCGGGTGTGGGCATTGGGGGCCAGCCTGGGCAACAGGCCGGCACACGCGTGAGCGAGGGCCAGATGGCCGACCACGGCACAGCCGGCGGGTAGAAAAACAGTGGGTGGTGAGGGAAGACTGGAGAGAGACAGAGAAACAAGAAAGACACCGCCACCACACCACCCATTCTCTCAACACAGAGGCCGTTGCGGAGGTCAGGGGAAGGGGGCTGCTGCAGACGCAGCTGTCGCGCGCGCCGCAGCACGAGTTCGCTGATGTCGACCGGGTACGCACGTTCGTGTGCCTCGGCTGTGACGACGAAGGACGGCGGGGGACTGTTGGAGCGGCTTGCAGTATGGGAGGACCGCAGTGTCATACCAGGGGTGAGACGCTGCATACCGTGGTATGCCTTTTTTCCGCCAGAGCTGTTCACTGGACCCCAAGCTCTCTTTCATCAATCGCAGCACGGACCACTGTGGCGTATGCATTGACAAAGGCGTCGCGGGGGTCAGATGCTCATTGCTGACTCGCGTGCTCCGTCGTCGTCATGATCGCGCCAAGTCGGACATTCCACTGGAGCACCGAATTCTCACAATTGAGGTGCTACAAGTCACAGTGCCCTCTGCAGACGGCACCGAGAGGAATTCCCAGTTTCTCCTATACCACGAAACTGAGTGAAACTGGGTGAAACTGGGCACGCCATCAGGCGACGGCGGGTGGCGGGGTGCCCGCGTGCGGCGGGCGGCGTCCCGCGTCCTGGAGGAAGGGGGAGGGGGGAGTAGCCCCCCCCCCCGCCTGAGGTAGTCGGCGCCCCGCGCTCGTCCGGCTGTCAGCTTGCCCTTGCGAGGTACCCGGTGGCTCCGCAAGCTCAAATCGGTCATACCCCGTCGGGCCGTCGTCGTGGAATGGTAGCCACCAATGGAGAAGACGTCGCCCTACCGTCGTGAGACGAGGTAGCGTTCGTAGAGCTCCCACGCGGCGGCGTCTGGCTCAGCCAGGGCATCGACGTAGTTGGCCGAAACCGTGGTTTTGCTCTTGTTCTTCATGCCCATCAGGGTTGCGATGGCTTCGAGCGAGCACCCGATGGACCGGCCGCTTGTCGCGGTGCCCGCGCGGAGGGAGTGCCCTGAATAGCGGGCGCCCGCCGGCGCGCAGACGTTGGTTAGGGAAAGCCCTTCCCGCATCCACATGGTCGCCACCTCGGTGGGCAGCGGCGTGTGGTTCCCCAGAGGCGTGAACAGGTACTGTCCCGGCGTGGCCTTGGCCAGCTTCATGGCCATGACGTGGTCATACACTAAGTGGTAGGCCGCGTCGGTGGCGCCTGCCGAGCGCCGCGGGATATGGATGACGGCTGCAGGGTGACACCTTGTAGGCGGATGTTGGCCCGTCCGCCCGGGCGCACAAGCGTTAGCGCGGTAAGGGCGAGTCCCGCCATTCGCCGTCGTAGAGCGACATCGGTGGCGGTGCGGCCGACATGCACCATTCGTAGCAGCACGGCGGCGGGCAACGGCACGCGCTTGTCGCGTAGCCCGTCGGGGGTGTCCGCATACAAGTGGGAGTAGCCGTGCCGCACCGCGATTAGCAGTGGGCCGACCGCCGGCTTGTCGAGCTGGCAGAGGGCGTGGACGGAATTGATCGGTGTCAGGAAAATTTTCAGCGTGCCTGGCGCGACGGTTCCCCGCTCGTACAGCTCTCCGACGTAGCAGGAAACCACCTCGGTGGTGGTCGGCAGGGAGGGGTAGCCACTTGAATATCAGAAGTCGACAAACGCCGCCCACCGGGTGGCGTAGTTTTCGCGGGTGGAACCAGCGAGTTGGTTGGCAAGCATCGATGCGGCAGGCGCCAAGCTGGGGCCGTGGCCAAAGGAGTGCTCGCCGTTTGCCGTTGCCGCACTTTCCCAGGCCGCGGTGGCAGCGCCCGTCCACCCCGAATGAATAGGAGGGCGCGCACCCTCCAGTGGGACCGGAGGCCCGGCGCTCCGTCCGCGCCGCGGAAGGGAACTCCCGCGCGCCGAGGCAGGTAGCACACCTCGTCGGCCTGCAGCAGCGCCGGCTGCCACCAAGGTTGTGCGCGCCAAACCGGGGCCACCACCGTCGCGGTCGCCCGCTGCTGCTTGATCAGCTCCAGCACGAGCGGTATCCTGTAGAACGACGGCTCGACCCAGTTGTTGGCGCGCGTCCACCGCCAATCGGGCGGGTTGGTCGCGTTCGGGCACCGGACCGAGGCGGGCGTGCTGGAGGAGGGCAGGGTCGCATGGAGTATCGGAAAGCCACCGACCACGTGCGGCCCGTACAGGGAATCCAGCACACCGAAGAAGGTCGGCGTCAAACGCCACTCGGTTGAGTCCTTGGTCCGGCTCAGCCGCTCGGCCCACACGTTTTCCGCCGTGGGGATCCATTCGGCGTCGAGCGTGACGCCGAGCCGCTGGGCCACGTACAGCCGGCGCACTTCCGCGCACAAAGGCACTGACCGCGACACCAGCGCGTTGACGACATGTAGGGCGACGCGGGAGTCGGTGACGATCCGGACCACGTCGCCAACGGCAAACGACGACGCGAGCGCGGTGAGAGAAAGGCGGATGGCGGCCACCTCCTTGATGTTGACGTGCCAGCTGGCCGCCGCGCCGACAAATGCGCCGCGGACGGGCGTTTTGTTGCTGGCCGCCCCGCCCCAGGCAAAGCCCGACTCGTCGGTGTGCAAGGTGTGGGCGGGGAGTCGCGGCCAAAGCGGCCGGCCGTGACCGGAGCGCCCGAAATTCGCCCACCTCCCCAGATCCCGGGGCGACAGGTGACTGAGGTGGCAGTCGGCTCGTGGCCCCCGCGAATCCACCGCCCGAGCGAGATCGTCGTAGATTGCCAGGGTAAACAATCTTGCCTCGGGAATTGCCAAAGTAGCGGACACAATAATGCCGGCCACGCTTTCCAATGGCTTGCGTCTGACCCAGCGACGGTTTGAAGACGCCGACGCAAGCACTGCGGCGGCCGTCCCGCGCAGGCGATCTAGGCGCGAGTCAGGCAGCCATACCTGATTGCCGGCCGTGTCAACCGTGAAGCCGCGCAGGGTCAGCTGCTGGGAGCCGTTGCGCTCCCCCTTGCGGCGGTGCAGCGAGAGCCCGAGCCGCTCGTAGAGCAAAATGAAGAACCCAACGCCCTTGGCGGCATCGGCCTTGGAGGTCGGCCGCGCGCCCGGCGGCGCGGCCCCATCGTCGTCCACGTAGCCAATGAGGGTGAAGCCCGACGCGCGCAAGTGCTACAGTACCAGACGTATGACCTTCGTCCACGCGCACGGGGCGACCAAGAGCCCGCCCAGCATGGTCACAGGTTCAAACGTCCGCCCGTCAATGGTAAAATTTAAGTACGCGCGGTCGTCCGAGTGGACGAACAGGTGGTGGTAGGCGTCTTGGATATCCCAGGAGATGAGGTTGTCGTACGGCTGGAGCGCCGCGCTGAACTCGTTGAGGGCTTCGTACTTGATCTTAATGTCCCGTAGCTGCTCGGTGACCTGGTGCAGGTCGACGAGCAGCCGCGGCTTGTCCTGCCGGGCCCAGCTCACAAAGGCCGGCGAGACGCATGGTGCAGCCCGGAGCTCCTTCTCGTTTAGCGGGCGAATAAAGCCCGCGGCCTCCCACCGCTACACCTCGTCCTCCACAAAGGCTCTGTCATTCTCAGATACGGGATGGGGGCGGCTACGCCGCCTGGGGCGGCCCCGTGGCGTCTGCCAAGGGAGCCGCAAGCCGAATCTCAGTGCGCGCCGCACCCAGCGGGAGGCTCCGATCTCCCGCCAGGCGTCGGTTGCGTCTCTGACTCGCTGAGGTGGTGGAGCCCGGGCTTAGCGCCGCTCCTTGGTCTGCACGGCGCGCCATGATTGGCTCCGTAAGAGGCGAGCGGTACCCCACGGGCCTCGTCGGCCTTACTTTGGCCGTCAGGTCGCCGTCACCCTTGCCACGCCGGCCGCGTCGTCCGCGCCGCCACCCCTTCGTCCCAACCTGCTTGATCTGGGCGGCCGCAATGCTCTTGTTGAGCCCCCGATCCCGGAGGTGGAGGGTCTCGATCTCGAGAGTGCGGCGGGCCTTGGATGCGTGCGTGTCGGCCGGCGCGAGCATCCGCACTTGGAGCTGCGCGGCGATGACTGCGTCGGGCTCCTTGAGCACGTCGTATCGCACCGCGCAAAGCTCGGCGAGTTGGTGGTCATAGACGCGGGAGCGAAGGAGCATGGCTTGGAGCTCCTTGACGTCGCTATTATGGGCCGAGTCCGTGAGCGCGAAGAGCTCGTTGTGGATGCACGAGCTCCACGCCCCGACGATGGTGAGGTGTTTCGCCTCGCCGGCATCGGCGCCTGGCTCGGATGGAGGAAAGTCGCCCCGATAGCGTAGCGTCTCCATACGGTACGGGGCGGGGAAACTCGCCCTCGCACTGGGGGGGGCTGGAAATAGACCAGCGGCTCCCCCCGCGTAACGCACCGCCTCGCTCGCTGGTCGTTGATGGCCGAGACGGGCGACCCGAGTTCGTCGTCGTAGTCACTGGACGACTCGCTCCGACGCCCGCGACGGGACTCACGGACGGCCTTGGCGATGCCGTTGGCGAGGGCGTGCGCCAGGCCGGCTTTGCCGTCGGCGTTGCCCGTCCCTGCAGCGGGCGGCGCACCCGGTTCCCCGGCAGGAGGGGTATCGGCGCCGGCCTGCGGAGCATGCTCCGCTTGCAGCTCGAGAGCGTTGAGGAGTTGGGTGATGGTCCCCAAGCCAGCCGCCATACCATTGACGGCCGCGGCGAGGTCGAGGTCATTGCCCCCGCCATCGCCCTCGGCCCCCACCAGGAAAGCGGCGTTGTCGGCGCCGTCCACAGCAGCAGCCGCAGCGGCGGCGGCAGCAGCGGCGGCCTCGGCCATGCTCACAGCTCAGCGTAACCATGAGGAGGCCCCCGGGACCCTTACCAGTCTCACAGAGACTTAGTCGTGGTGAGACTGGGAAGTGCTTGCCGGTCTCCCCTCGCGTTCCCGTGGCCGTCCGCCAGGGAGATAAACCCCCGGCGCCGGCCGGTGGCAGGGCGCCCGCGTGCGGCGGGCGGCGTCCCGTGTCCGCCCCTCCCTGGAGGAGGGGGAAGGTGGGAGTAGCCCCCCCCCCCCCCCCCGGGGGGGG
>ENA-ORXT01005757-ORXT01005757.1-marine-metagenome-genome-assembly--contig:-NODE-5757-length-11966-cov-2.809908_pt1 | contig 11966 bp, 8 predicted proteins | sample MGYA00237868_ERZ511482 | MGnify/ENA metagenome assembly ERZ511482 | reverse complement strand
GCTGGCCACCGACGGCACCAAAATAGGTCAACAGATGCTCTCGCGTGGACTGCACCGCAGAGACAGCACAATCTTCCTGTCCCGCCAATTCGACAACCTGTTTGGCACAACTGACCTCCGATCGGCTGATGTAGACATGGTCGCTGATCAGATGAAGGAAAGGGTCATCACCCACAAACTCTTGCGCCCGCAGCAGCGCATCGCCATAACCGCGCGGTTGCCCCTGTTCGATAAACGTCAGCCGGCCAACATGTTCGCCAGCAGCCGCCTCGAATTCACTGGCAGACCCCGGACAGATGATGACTGAAATCTCTTCGGCTCCCGCACTGACGGCTTCTTCGACAATCAATTGCAAGGCTGTCTTTTTTACGCCTTGCTGGTCGACCAAACTTTGTAACGGCAATGACCGTTGATCGGGCGCGGCGGCCGTGATGACGGCCTTGGAAATGCTCATGATGGGGACAGTCTGCAAAGCGATTGAAATGAGAGGACCTGGCCGAGTGCAAATTATGCACGCGACGTGCACGGCGCTATCATAATCCGTGAGACTGTTTTGAGAAAGCTAGTTGCGTATCTCGTGGAGGCGAAGCTGCCTGCATGCAATAGGTAATCGTTAAAATCATCAGAATGCAAATCAGCCAGCTCCGTTGACTCTGCCCACGGTCTACATCCGCGTCCAAACGCCCATTTACTCTGAGATGTTCGCCGGCGAATGTCCAGAAAGGTCTGGGAGATCCAAGACAGGCGAAACGAAGCCATCGACCTGGGTTGCTCGGACTACTGATTCGCCATCATCGCCGACAATGATAAATTCACTTTCTTGAACATTATCACCAATGATCTTGTTCAGTCGCTTGCTATGTTCGTCCCCAAAGACAGAAACCCGATTACGCCCCAACCACTTCGAAGCATACAGCGCCTTGTCAGCTCTACCGATCGCGACGACCATCGAATCTTCTCTACACAATTCATAGACACCGAAACTGCAAGTGACCGACGTGCTGTCTTGGATTGACTGCCGCATAAGTTCAGCCAATTCGGTCGCTTGATCGACGTTGTGCCCTTCGGCAAAGATGAGGAATTCTTCCCCGCCCCACCGAACAGCCGTCAATTTACAATGCTGAGTCTGCGTCGAAACGACTCGACCGACGTTGCTCAAAACAACATCGCCGTAATTGTGACCGTAGTTGTCGTTAAGCATCTTAAAGTTATCGATATCGAACATCACTAACGAAAGCTGCGCGTCTTCACTTCCGGTAAAGTTTGTAAACGCATCCATTGTTTCACTGACCGAATTCCGATTCAAAAGCCCTGTTAAAAAATCAACGTTTGCTTTCTGAACTTGAAACTCTAGCAACTGCACCTCACGTGCGAACTTGTAAGATCTCTGAATCAGCACGCCGACCGCAGCCAGCATCCACACACCCAAGACCGACGAATAAAAAGCGATGCTTGGGAAAAAATGCCCTTGGAACTTGATCGAGTCGATGACCAAAGTGGCTTTTTCGCCGCTTGCCATTGAACTTGGAGATAACTCGATCCAGTCCAAGGGTGTGAACATGGGCACCTTATGTTGATTCAGATCAACGCTGGGCTTTTCGAGCCACCACGTCGGGATCTGAAACTGTTCGCGTGTTAAGACAAATTCGCGCCGTTGATCGGTGACTGTAATAAGTCCTTGCGTGAATCCGCGCGAAATTAGTTCGGCGTCATCGGCAAGACGGTCGATGCGTGTTCGAAAAACGACTCGAAACGTCTCCTTTTGCTTACCTTCAACCCGCGCGACGACATGAACACGCTCCATCCAGTCTAAATTCAGCAACTTATTTTCATCAAATTCAATGTTCTGCCAATTCGGATAGCCTTTAATTTTTGCGCCTGAGACGGCGGCAAAACTATTGATTTTCAGGTTCCGATTGGGAGATAGCACCAACATCGAAAGCGGATGATCGAGGGAATGGTCCAGCCGATATTCGAATCGCAATTGCGAATCGGTAGATCGATCAATGCCCAGCGAATTACCACCGGTCGCGACGTCAGAATATGCCTCGGTAAACCACTCCCCAGAGTTTCCTCTGACAGTTACTTCGCGCTGGAAGCATTCAAAGAGCGCCACTGAGATCACCGACGCGAAAAGCAGAACGAAGATCGTGGTCTCTATTTTGGAGAATTGAAGCATGGGGACGCGGGGAATTGCAATGCGGAGGGGGGAGGGGGGTGCGTCGTTTTTGGTTGATGTCAAAACGCCGCACACTGAAATCTACACTTGTTATACGAGAAAACAGGCGGAAAACCGTGTGCTGCACAAATTCGGTCACCAGTCCCACGTATATTCTGCTCAACCCGTACATCACCACCCCACACCGCTCACTGCGTACCAATATTCGCCAATTGCACATCGAACCAATCCACTTATTCTTCGTCGTGAAAGTCTGCTTCTTTGCCTTCGTAAGCTTTGTAAAACTCTAGAATGGATGACTTCAAGGCTTCCGCAGTAGCGGGATCGGCGGCCTGTTTGCATTTCATCGCTGCGACGATCACGCGATGGGCGGAGGCCAGCTGCCCCGTATAATCGGCGTGATCGGACTTGATTCGTTGCGCAAAAAAGTAGGCCGCCATCACTTCTTGAATGTTTGTCGCGTGATCCTCCTTGGTCATCACCCAACGGCTGACTTGGTTGATCGACGTGCCGCTCATTTCACCTTGGCCGGCGTTTGCAGCGAACTCATTAATTTGGTCGATCGATTTGGTGATCGTCTTTGTATCTTCGAGCATCATCTCAAACCGCAACTGGTCGGTGTAAATTCCGCATGGGACTTGGCAATGCGGCGTCGGTACCGGCGCGGGCTGTGGATTGGGATGACCTGCCACGCAGACAGATCCGAAAACTAACGCGGCGCAAACAACAGTCAAAGACAAAATAGCACGGTACATAGATCTCTCGCAAAAAAAGTGTTTTCGGTTGAACAGAACTGATTCGTGAAGAATCGTGCCGTTTAATCTAACAGCTTTTGACCGCGCTGTTCAACCAGCGACGAATTTTCTCATCTGTTTACAGAATTGCGAGTGGCGTCTACCTCAAGCGGCAGAACGTTTTGTCGACCAAAGATGAAGATTCTCATATGCGCGCTGATACGCCTGCGTTTGCGTCTTTAATTCAAATTCAGCCTTCACCATTTCAAAAGCACTATTGCCTAATCTCTGACGCAGCGATTTCAAATCTGCCAATCCCGAGATTGATTCGGCCAGCTTGCCCTCGTTGCCCAACGGAACCACGCAACCCGTTTTTCCTTGACGAACATATTCGGGAATTCCACCAGCATCAAACCCAACCACCGGCGTTGCACAAGCCATCGCTTCTAAACCAACTTGCGGTTGGTTGTCTTCACGTGATGGAACGATCACCAAATCTGCCGCCGAATAAATTAACCGCTGCCGGTCAACCGAATCGACGAAGCCCTGCGAATGAAATTTAGGCAGTGCATCAGACGAAGGAATTTCGCCAGCCCCAAAGACCAAACATTCAACCGACGACGTGGAATTAATCTGTGGCAGGCAATTCAAGAGATGATGAAATCCTTTACGGTGACTGGTCAGGTCATCAGCACCAAATCCAATCAACACTGCATCGGTTTCGATGCCCAACTGTCGACGAGCTTCTGTTTTGTCGAGCGGGTAGAAGTCACTTAGATCAAATCCAAGGTGGATCTTTTCGAAGGTCGTTTGCTCTGGCCAGATGGAACTTTGCTGAGCTAAATCGATCATCCACTGGCTTGGCGCGGTGACGTGCATCCTGCGCCCCGCCATTGCTTTCTTTTTTGCCAAAAACGAATCGGTGGATACATCGTTTGGTTGTGGTTGGACAATTTGCGGACAGCCTCCGCAACCGCTCTTGAACTTCTCGCACCCCGAACAATAGTGGCAGCCACCAGTAAACGCGTTCATGTCGTGCAACGTCCAAACGATAGGAACGTGACGAGGGATCGAGTGAAAGAAACTCTCGTAGTCGGCAAAGAAAGCCAACCAATGGAGGTGCACAATATCCACATCCACCGATTCCGGCGCAAGATGAGTCATCTCAGGTAATCGCGCCATCGAAAACGTTTCGGATTTTGAGTCTCGATCGGCCAGATGCCGACCATACAACTGGTAAATTTCTTTATTGCGTTGCTTCGTCTTTTTTGAATTAAGAAAACGCCGAAAAATCCCTTGCTTCTGCGCCGCAAATTCTATCCTTGCAATTTTCTGAGCCGCGTCATCAAAACCGTCACCTCGATCGTTTCGATGATAGTAAAACCTGCTGTCGACCTTCAGTTTTCGCAGCTGTTGGTGGGTCCGCAATGCGGCTGCGGCTGCTCCACCATAAGGGAAAGTGCTGAAGTGGCTAACTTTCATCGAACGCTCCGTTGGTTTCATTTAGCGTTTCGCGTACATGTAAGACCAAGCTGTCAAAGTTAGTCTGGCTAATAAGCCGATTAGACGCTGGCCAAATCGGCACTTATTTCAGATGGACAGGGACTCGAAATACAAAACCGCAGCCCAAGCAAGTAAGTAAGTAAGCAGGTGAGATTTTCGGTACCTTTGCATACTCACTCGCCCGTCGGGTTTGTACTGCGGGGCTCACGCCCCAAAACGTTTTAAGTAAGTGCCATTGGCGCTAGCCCTGGATACACGTCCGCAAAACCGGGGCTCATTCCAATCAGAAAAAAATTTAATCATCTTATTATTAACAGCCAGCGTTCCCAAATTGGAGTTTGGATGCCCGGCTTAAGCCGCCCGCTTCACCGGTGCCGGTAATGGTTGGTCGGATTTTGTTGTATCAAACTTCGCCTTCGCCAGAAACATATTCTCCAGCATCGCCTCCCGGCCTTTTCTTACAAACCAAACTCGCAGTCTACGTTGGAACGTTTCGATTTGATCCCGGGTTCCATTCCAAACGGCACCGGAAAGTTCTTTTTCACTCAGCGGCGCCAGACATTGATCAATGAAGGCATCTTTGGCTTGCATAAATCCATGAAGAAGAACTTTATTCTCGTCATGGAGGTCTCGCCGTACCCGGTTGTTAGTTGAGAATGAAATCAGTTTTGTGGACGCCGCGCGGCCCATGCTTTGTGCGTATTGAAACACAGCCATGTCAAACACATCTTCCCGCGCTTCGGCAGGCATGTGATTCACAAAGTCCATCGAATAACACGCTCCACCGTTGATGTGCGGCTCAAGCAACAATTTACGCTTCTTGAACAAGCGAGACTTATAAACCTCGGGAACGTAGCACCCCATCATGATTGGGACTTCGTCGTGGCTGTACCATTGGTCCGACAGTCGGTCGATCCAATCGGGCTGAGTCGGTGCCATGTCAGATTCCAGCCACAAGCTGAACCCATCATCGCCCTGATAATTTTCAGCCACGTAGTCCATGCAATCCCAGAACATTGCCGTGGGGCCTTCAGGGTATCCAAAGATCTGCGTCGGACACTGAAACGAGATCGCGTTACCAATCTTCGCGTATGCGTCAAACAGAGACTGGCTGTTTTGAGCGCGAGGGCTGGCGGCCAGCAGATAGTCCACTTCGATTTCAGGACGCCGAAACGATGCGATCTTTTCAGCGATCTTCAAATAGCGATCGACTTCTTCTTGGCAATAGTAAGGCAAAATTACAATATGACGTCTTCGTTGCATCGCGAAACTTCCCTGATAACTGTATAACGAATCGTTTTTACAGGAATTTCGCAAACACTGTCAATCGTGATTTTGATGCAATTATCTGGCTCCAAAACGCGGACACGTTTGCACTGATTCTAAGGTGAAATAGTCGTCTTTCGCCCTGATTTAGATCACAATCTCCGTGGCGTGAAAAACGACCATCGGATAGCACTTCATGAAACGATGCTCAGTCGATCAGTGGGAACTGAGATTGACTTGCGACCGGCATAAAAACTAATCTCCCTATTCTACAACGGTCAGGCAACTTGATATTCAGCGACGGATAATGGGAAACGGCATCCAGTGACAAAGTTCTACATCGTCGATCAGTCGCTCGTGAATCGGGGCGGGCATCACTACGACTACACCATGTGTGTCGCAGAAGCAGCCAACACGATGGGGTTTGAAACCATCATCCTGGCGAATAAAAGCCTTGACGTCAAAACAACCTTCCCCAACACACAGCTTCACCGAACCTTTAAAAATACAGTCTACCAACGCGATAGTTACCTCGCTGGTTTAAGGCATCTGAAACGATCCAAAGTGGATTTAACCAGACGGTCAGCACCGACTGGATCCTACTGGAATCAGTTCAAATCAATTTGCCACTTACGTAAGTTGAAACAGCGCCGTGGCAAGATCATCAATCAGTTTGCCATGGACTGTCAGAACGCTTTTGCTGGCGTCTCATTTGACGAATCGGATCATATCTTTTTGACGACCGTCTCCGAACTTGAAATGATGGGACTGGCGATCTACCTTCGATCTAACCACAACACCATCGCTCCTACTTGGCACCTACAATTTCATTTTAATTTGTTTGAAGGCCGCACGCCCGAATATGCGTCGCAGTCTTTGATCGAATCGATGACCCGCGAGTGCTTTGAATCGACGTTTAATCGTCTGAGTTACCACCGTCTTCGATGTTACACCACCTCACAGACGCTTGCCGATCAATACAACCGACTCGGCGTCGGCAACCTGACCTCGTTGCCATACCCCGTCGCTCCAGAATTTGCAATCGCTTCGGACGCGCTGCATTCAAGCGCCAGCAACCGTAAAAATCAACAGCCCCATTTCGCTGACCATCAACGCAACGTGGAGACACAACAACAGGCGCGCTCCGCAACGGCTGGCCGCAAAGATGTTCCAACCTCCGCGCGCCAGCACTCGATTGAATTAGACGTCACGGCGGCCCCCGTACCGTCTTCAATGGACGCATCCGTTCGCCAAAAAGCGCTTCGATTCACTTGCCCCGGACAAATCAGGCGTGAAAAGGGCTGCTTCGAATACCTGCAACCCTTGGTAAATGAATTGTGGGACTCCCATCTCACATCTGGCAAAATCAAGATCGCGCTGCAACGCCCACGACGTAAGAAGCTCCGCAAACAGAAAATCGAACTGACGTTACCACACCACAACGACAACTCAGCACTGTCCAACGACGCAATCGAGTACTTTGACCACCCGCTGGGACGCACCGCTTACATCGATTTTATTAAGAACACCGATTGCGGGCTGCTATTTTATGACAGCCGCACCTACTACAGTCGTCGCGCCGGTGTACTGGGAGAATTGCTTTCCGCTGGCAAACCGCTGATCGTATCCGCCGGAAGCTGGTTGTCGCAACAGATCGCAGAACCGAATTTTCAGCACGGAGAAGATCTTTTTGGGCAAGCGGACGCGAAACGCGTATTGAGAATCGAAGACGTTGAATACGGAGATAAGAATGTTCCCTCAGCCGGTGGCGTCATCACGTTTGATCGCGGCAAGCACCCTTTCTATTTTTCTCTCAATCGCCAGGCTCAAGAACAGCTGCTGCTTTTTCGATTCCAATGGAAGTTTCCAACTGAAGATGGCACCTTTGTGAGGATCTGTATGACGCAAAAAGACGGGCAAGGCAACTCGATCGACGCCGCCCAACAAATCGTCGGCCATCGCCACTCCGCACAGGATCCAAACTGTCTATTTCGAATCCACAGAGACGCTGAAACGATCGAGATCGCGCTGAGCAACGCTTTTTCATCATCAACAGCCAGCCTGAAAAACGTTCGGATCGAACTGCTCTCGATGCCAAGTGAAGACGAATCAAGTACAATTCCCCTATGCAGCGTCGGCATTATCGCTGCCGAGGCGACTCAATTAAGTTCAGCTGTCTCCGAAATGGTGAAGCACTACGACCACTACCGGACATCCGCTGAGAAATTTGCAAAGCATTGGTTCGCGGTACACAATCCACGGCGCACCGTCGCGCACCTAATTGCCAACCACTGAAGATCAGATTCTTTTCATTTCATTCCATACCAGCCGCTTGGGCTTTACCCAAAATGGGGGGCACCTACATAAACGTTTTGGGGCGTGAGCCCCAAAACACAAACCCGACGCGTTAGCAAGTGAGTACGTGAACGCAGCGAAATACTCACTTGTTTGCGATGAGGGTTGGTATTTCGATTTCCTGCCCATCTGAAGTAATTGCCATTCGGGGCTACCCCCGTTTTCATCACCGCTTAACCGAGACTAGGGGACTGTTGATTTAGTGAGCCGTTTTAGGCGTTAGCCTCGGTTTGGTCATCGAAAAAACCGGGGCTAGCGCCCAAACGGCTCACATTAAAAATTGAAAGCCGACTTAATCAACAAGCCCCTAACGCCCAAACGGTTAATCAAAAAAGACAGAATCGAACCTAATTTACAAAGAGCGACGTCCCCCCCCTCAATCATCTAAAACACTATTCGCAAACGAAACATTTCTTTTCAGAATCGAACTTCGGAGAAAAACCTATGAATGTACTTGTCGTCGGCGGAGCTGGTTACATCGGCTCGCACATGGTTCGACAGTTGGACGCTGCCGGACATCAAGTCACCGTGTTGGACAATCTTTCTACCGGATTTCGCCAAGCAGTCACCGCAGGCGAACTCATCGTCGGCGATATGGCCGATCAAAAATTAGTCAAATCCGTGCTCAGCGATCACTCCATCGACGCCGTCATGCATTTCGCGGCTTGTGCGTTGGTCGGCGAATCGGTGGCGGAACCTGCCAAATACTATCGCAACAATGTTTTGGCGACGATCGAACTTTTGGATGCCATGCGAGCCACTGATGTCAAACGCATCGTCTTCTCCAGCACCTGTGCGACCTATGGTATTCCCGACGTTGTACCGATCTCAGAAAAGACGCCGCAAAAACCTGTCAATCCTTATGGGTTCACCAAACTTGTGATCGAAAGAGCGTTAGAAGATTACGCTCACGCCTACGGATTTGGTTTCGCTGCACTGCGTTACTTTAACGCTGCCGGCGCGTCTCCGCAGGGCGGAATTGGCGAAGATCACGATCCTGAATCGCACTTAATTCCCATCGTCCTGCAAGTTGCGCTCGGTCAGCGGAAGCACATTTCGATTTATGGCACCGACTGGCCGACGCCCGACAAAACTTGCGTTCGTGACTACATCCATGTCGATGATTTAAGTTCTGCCCATTTAGCCGCAGTGGAACGTATTGAATTGGGCAAGGGTTTGAAAGTCAATCTGGGCACCGGCAATGGCTTCAGCGTGAAACAGATCATCGAAACATGTCGTGAAGTTACCGGGCACGAGATACCCGCCGTCGAAGGCGATCGCCGTCCAGGTGATCCACCGGAATTGGTCGCCGACGCTACGCTGGCAAAAGAGGTCTTGGGTTGGGAACCGAAGTACCGTACGCCCAAACCCATTATCCAAACGGCTTGGAAGTGGCATCAAACCAACCCCAAGGGATACGCCAAAGATACCAACGACCTTCAACCACAACTTTTGTAGTCCGTGTCTAAAGAATCACTCTTCAAAGATTTTTCCAGTTTGGCGCTTATATCGCTAGAGGCTTATTGATTTGGTTAGTCGTTAATTTCATCAGCCGTTTGGGCCAACGCCGTGAACGATTTATTTCCCTGTTTTTAATGAGCCGCTTTGGCGTCAGCCACGGTTCCTTGCACAGCGAAACCGTGGCTAAGGGCTTGTTGATTAAATCGGCTTTCCATATTTAATGAGAGCCGCTTGGGCGTTAGCCCCGGTTTTGCGATGACCAAACCGAGGCTAGCGCCTAAACGGCTCACTTAATCAACAAACCCCTAACGCCAAAACGGCTCATACTTACTTGCGTTTTGCAAACGAAAATCTCTTCACGGCGTTGCGTTTGGGCGATTACTTTAAACGTTTGGGGCGTGAGCCTCGCAATACAAGCCCGATGCGCCAACGAGTGAGTAGGTCAACGCACCGAAAAACGCGCTTCATTTATAGTGAGTGCCATTGGGCCAGCGTTCTAACGGCTAAGGAACGTGGCGCTGTCCATTGCGTCACCCGTTGAGCAACGTCATCACGATCGCGATCAGCAGTCCGCAAATAAGCACGGCCAACAAATTGTTGACGACCGCTTTTTGGATGCGATCGTACTCTGGCGAAGAAACTAAATCGTACGTTTTCCCGTTGTGTTCGATTCTCACGATTCGATTATCGACGACCTCCACGCTACCATCCTCATTGGGCAGCAGCACCTGCGATCCGTCCTGATGCCTGCGATAGAAGAACGCGGGATCGACCGCAGCAAATTTGGGCGGCAACAAATGATCCACCGGCTGTGGAACAAACGCTGCCACAGCTGCCTCAGCAGATTCGTCGACGTCCCGCGTTTCATTGGCTTCAGCGGCGACATCGTCCGCTTCCCCTTGATCAGCAACCACGGGGCTCGATGATGTCACCGTATTTCGTTGCGGAGCAGCAGGCGGTTCCGTTGTATTCGGCTCCGGCTTTCCCTTTGATTCAGCTCTCCCAGTGACCTCCAGCTTTTGCTTGGGCTTGGATTTAAGCTTATGTTTAGGTTTAGGTTTAGGTTTAACAACTTCGGCCGCCGCTTGTTCCTTGGCGGGTACTTTTGGTTTGGTCCTTGACTTCACAGTTGGCGGAGAAGGAACGACCGGCGGAGAAGTGGCATTCGGCGTTGGTTTTAGGAAAACAGTTTTTTCGCAATGCGGACAGGCCATCTCCGAACCTAACATCGAAGGCAAAATCCCAAACGGCTTCTCACATTTTGGACATTCGTAAGCCTGTACCTCTTCGGCTTTGGTCCCGGCGTCAGATTTGACCTTTGACTCTTCCTTAAGATTAACTTTTAACGCGCTGGGCTGCTGCGTCACTTCGGGCGGGCTTGGCGAGGGCGGCGATGCAGCGGGAATCTGAACCGTGTCTTCACAACCGGGACAGCGCACCATCTGACCAGCTTGCTGGGCAAGGACTTGGAAAGGCTGCTGGCAACCGGGGCAACGAAAGACTAAAGAATCCATAAGCCTCACCCACTAGGCACTGATTGGTAACAATGAACGGCGAGCCGCTAGCCGTTAGCCGCCGATGTGTACGATACCACGATGCAACCAACCGGCGGCTGGGCGCCCTGCCGCTCAGTTTCACTACAAATAAAAAATAGAGATATTATAACAGGGACTAACCGACAGTGTTAAAGATCCGATCGCCAGCGTCACCCAGCCCCGGCACGATGAAGTGATCGTCGTTCAATTTTTCGTCGACGACACAGGCGTGAAGTTCGACGTTGGGAAACTGCTGCTGCAATCGCTTGATGCCCTCTGGAGCGGCGATGATCGCCAACATCTTTATGTGCTTCACGCCCCATTGCTCCAATGCCTCGATCGCCATCGAAGCCGATCCGCCTGTCGCCAGCATCGGGTCCAGCACAAACGCTACGTCGACCGGCGAACTTTCAGGAAGCTTACTATAATAGTGGACTGGTTTTGCGGTGGCTTCGTCGCGATACATCCCTAGGTGCCAAACTTCGGATGTGGGAATCAACTCTAACATCGGTTCCACCATCGCGACGCCGGCACGCAAAATTGGCACCAGCCCCACTCGTTTCTTTAAACGAAATCCATCACAGGTCGTCATCGGAGTTTCGACATCGTAGCGTTCGGTTTCCAATTGAGCCGTCGCGTCATAGGCCAACAGCGTCGACAACCGTTTCACCGATTGGCGGAATTCAGCATTGGGCGTGGATTTAGATCGCAATACTGACAAGTGGCAATGTACTAACGGATGACTTAGTATTTTTACTTCGCTCATCGGACCCTTCTATAGTTTATGAGTTTGAAATTGCGGAACTTAAACGTTGGCCGTTTGGACGACAGCCCGATGACACTTACCCTTAGGACAAGTCACGAAATAACTTCCGCATTTTGCGTGCTGCAACTTTTTATCGCTGAATTGACTTATGGAGTGTAGTGGGATTC
>ENA-ORXT01005756-ORXT01005756.1-marine-metagenome-genome-assembly--contig:-NODE-5756-length-11966-cov-3.198419_pt1 | contig 11966 bp, 10 predicted proteins | sample MGYA00237868_ERZ511482 | MGnify/ENA metagenome assembly ERZ511482 | reverse complement strand
TGCCAAGAAAAAGTTACGGTTTATGGGGTATCTTTACGGGGCCACTGGTCCATAGTGATTGGCAACATTTGACGGCGAATGTTCTACCCATGGCTGGTTTGCTCACCTTGTTATTTGTTTTCTACAAAAAAATATCATACTTCGGATTTGTCTTGATATACTTACTTACAGGTGCGGTGGTTTGGATGTTTGCAAGACAAGTGTCGCACGTAGGCGCCAGTGGTATTGTATATGGACTTATTTCGTTTGTATTCTTTAATGGCATATTTAGGAAAAATTTACTTTCCATTATTCTCTCCCTGATAGTAACGATGATGTATGTGGGTTCAGGATATTTTATGGGTATCTTGCCAAATCAGGAAGGAATCTCTTGGGAGAGCCATCTCTTTGGTGCCTTGGTAGGGGTCTTTGTATCGTTCGTTTTGAAGGATATTCCTGAAGAGATAGATCAGCAATATGTTGAAAAGGAATGGGAAGAAGAGGAGACGAGGCATTATCTTCCTAGAGATACCTTTGATATGACCCGGCAGGAACGAGAGATCTTAAGGCGGCAGCAAGAGGGATGGATATCGGATGAAGGGTTGTTGTGAACAAAAATCGAACAGAATACAAGTCAATCAAATTGATTCTAAGAAACAAACAAAATAGAAGTAAGTTTTGAGCTGCTTAATTTAGAGAATAATTTAATTAAGCACACACCTCCAGATAAGAGTTTTTCTAATTATGCATGAAATTTATTGTGTAAAAAAAATCGTTGACTAATTATAAAGAAGTAATAAAGGATGTTTATCAAACCGTTCTAGCAACGGAGAACAAAGGTGCAATAGCTACTTATATTCCAGAATTAGCGAAAATAGATCCGAATAAATTTGGCGTTGCATTTTTATCGATAGATAATGAGGAATATGCGATTGGTGACTGTGAAGCCAAGTTTTCTATACAAAGTATATCGAAGGTGCTATCACTAAGTTTGGCTTACAAACTTTTAGGAGATAGTATTTGGGAACGGGTGGGAGTAGAACCATCAGGAAGTGCCTTTAATTCGTTGGTGCAATTAGAAACAGACAATGGAATACCTAGAAATCCATTAATCAATGGCGGAGCGTTAGTGATTTGTGATATATTACTAAGCAATTTGAAAGATCCAAAAAATGATTTTTTGGCATATGTCAGAGAGCTTGCATCCAGTGAAGAAATACATTTCTCAGAAGCTGTTGCAAAATCAGAGGAACAAGTTGGCTATCGAAATAAAGCACTATGTAATTTTATTAAGTCGTTTGGAAATATTGAAAATCCTCCAGATGAAGTATTAGATTTTTACTTTAACATGTGTTCAATAGAAATGAATTGTAAGCAATTAACTAAAACGTTTACATTTTTAGCATTTTGTGATTCCAAAACTAAGAAAGGGAGCCAAGTTTTAAATCGGAGTCAAGCAAAAAGAATAAATGCCATAATGCAGACGTGTGGATTTTATGATGAATCCGGGGAGTTTTCATACAAAGTTGGATTGCCTGGTAAAAGTGGAGTAGGCGGTGGAATTATAGCCTTGCATCCAGAAAAATACTGTATTGCAGTATGGAGCCCTAGATTGAATAAAAAAGGGAATTCCTATAGAGGCATGATTTTCTTAGAACGACTAACAACAAGAACGGCACTTTCAATATTTTAAAGAAGCGGTATCTATTAAGACAATTTATTTACGAAAATAGCATATGAATAAGCACGATTGGACAAGCTTTAAGAAAAGAATAGATATAAAAGCTGCTCCACATATCATCTTTGATTATTGGACAAAGCAAGGGCATATCGAAAAGTGGTTTTTGAGTAAGGCAGAATTTACTGCAGCAGGTGGAAATCGCAAAAGTACATTTAGTAGTGTAGCGGCAAATGATACTTATAAGTGGATGTGGCATGGGTCTGATCATGTCGCTGAGGGGAAAATTATTGAGAGTAATAGCACCGATTTAGTCAAATTTACTTTCTTAGGCTGTACAGTTAGTGTTCAGATTAAAGAAGAGCAAGGAACTTCCATTGTGGAACTTATCCAAAGTGAAATTCCGCTGGATGAAGATTCTCGCATGCAATCCTATGTGGGCTGTACCCGCGGATGGACGTTCTATATGGCTAACTTGAAATCAATTTTGGAAGGGGGAATTGATTTAAGGAATAAGAATCTTGCTTTGGTAGATATGATTAATACTTAGGAGGACTGCTGATCCGTATTTATAAGGCATTGCTTCTAAAGCCTTTCTTATACTTCCATATTCAAGAAAAAACTTTTGTTCAGCTTCGAAGCAGAAGCTGAACAAACTTAGCTTTTCTTTACTACACATCAACTAGAATTCTCTCGTCTAAATTACAGTTTAACAATCTTTCTAAACGTCGCAGAATCTTCCATTTGTATAAAGTAAATTCCTGTGCCTAAAGCGCTCAGGTCCACTGTAATCTGGCCATGTGATTGTGATGCATGGACTTGCTTCATTTCATTTCCCAACTGATCTAAGATTCTTAGCTTACTCTTTTTAGAAATGACATTATCTGATATAATTGTAAATTTATCAATTACTGGATTAGGGAAAACATTCAATTCCTTTGTTAAATCATCTGTAGCAGACATATAATCAACTGTTATTTCTACTACCTGTCCATCAAATCTACCTGCTGCCCAAAGCGTTCCTTCATTTGTTACAAACATAGCGTCTGTAAGTCCCACAACATCAACATAAAGATCGTCTGAGTTTAGAAATTCGGTATCTCCAGTTGATAAATCTAAATAAGTTATTCCAGCCTGTACTCCTTGGTTTCCTAACCACATTGTGTTATATCTTGTGTCTACTGTCATGGCAGTAGTTTGAAAGCCATTGTCTGCCGATGGAAATTGGTTTTCGCTTACAAATCCATTTACAATAGACCCAATGTCGCCGTCGAAATCTGTAAAATAAGTTGAATTATTTTTTCCAGTTTCCATTTGCGCGCCTGAAAAACCATAGTCCGTGATATTACTACCATCTGTAGATGTTATTTGATTTTGATTCTGGAACCAAATCAAATTATCAGTCCCAAAACTTAAGTCTGATACCTCACCTTCAACACCATCGATAAATTCTATGGAACTGTCTAGATTTAAAAATGCTAATCTTTTGATGCTTCCATCATCATGTTCAAACCATAAACGATTTTGACTGTCGAAAGTGAAATCTTGTCTGGCTGTGACATCTCCTGATTTTGATACCCAGGTATTATTTTCCCAGGCATAAAAACCCATACCTGATGAAACATATATGATCCCGTCGTTATTTGCTTTCATATTATAGACACAATTACCACAATCACTAAAATCTATGCTTTCCCATACGCCATCTGAATATCTGGAAATAATATTACCGTCAAAACCTCCATTTTGTAATACCCAAATATCTCCTGAATTGTCTTTGGCAAAATAAATTTGTGAAGGGAAGCTGTGGAAATTATCAAAATTGTGATTTGTTATCGAAAAATCCTGTGCTATTGCAGTGCCAAAAAAGAAAAGGAATATTAGGATAGTAAATTGTGTTTTCATCTTTCGCGTAATTTGTGGTAGTAATTATTTTTTAAAAATAGTATTTTTCATTAAATTATGTGATAGCTGAGTTTTAGAAATTGAGGATATGAATCCATAATGATGAACTGTGCAATAGAATTCAGATAATCTTCAAAGTTGAATTTGATTTTTATCTACTAGCCTCTAAGGCCTTACGTACACTCCCATGCTCCAAAAGTAATTTTTGCGCAGCCTCATATTGTAAGTTTAGCTTTTCCATTAAGAGAAATGTGCCTCTATCCACTAACTTGTTATTACTAAGTTGCATATCCACCATCTTATTATCTTGAACTCGCCCGAGTTTGATCATGACGGAGGTGGTAATCATATTGAGTACGAGTTTCTGAGCAGTTCCTGCTTTCATGCGCGTGCTACCGGTTACAAACTCAGGTCCCGTAATTACCTCGATTGGAAAGTCAGATTTTTCTGCAACGGGTGAATCCGGGTTACATACTATGCATCCTGTTGAAATTCCATTTTCTTGACATTTGGTTAGTCCATGTACAACATAGGGCGTTGTTCCTGAGGCTGCTATGCCGATCACAAAATCATCTTTAGACACATTATGTGCTTGCAAGTCTTCCCAAGAAAGCGCGTGGCTGTCTTCAGCAAACTCGACTGCTTTTCTTATAGCGCTATCACCACCAGCAATCAATCCGATCACCCAATCGTGCGGTACTCCAAAAGTAGGTGGACATTCGGACGCATCTACAACCCCTAGACGCCCGCTTGTACCGGCTCCGATATAAAATAGTCTTCCGCCCTTTGCCATTTTTGAATGTACAGCGTCTACAGTTTTGCCTATTTTGTCAAGTTGTTTTTCTATCGCCTGTGCTACTGTTTTATCTTCTTTATTGATAGATGTTATTAACTCGGTAGTTGACATTTTTTCTAAGTGTCGATAGTGTGAATCTTTTTCGGTAAATTTTTCCAATAGAATTTTAGTATTAATAGTTGCTAAAGTACAAATTTCTTCTGTTCAATCATTTAGCAAAGTAAAGGGAAACCATGACACCAGTAAACATAGTGCTCGCGCAGCGAGCACATACCATGAGCGCAGCGAACAGTAACCTTGCGAGCGCAGCGAGCAAACACAGAGAGCGCAGCGAGCAAACACAGAGAGCGCAGCGAGCAAACACAGAGAGCGCAGCGAGCAAACACCGAGAGCGCAGCGAGCAAACACCGAGAGCGCAGCGAATCCTTCCTTGCGTGAGGAACATGGAAGGACGTAGTGTCGCAGCTATGCTGTGACCGACCGAACAGGGAGCCTGCAATACTCCGACCCATTTCTGAGGCACTGAGAAATGGGGCACGTCCTACTTTTTCTTAGAGATCGCAAGAAGGCCCATGAATGTCAAAAAACCATTCAAAGCAATGATGAGAAAGCCGAGTTTAAATCCACCAAACCAGGCTTCAGAATTTTTATTGATGATATACGAGAGGATCGGAGAGGCCAAGGCGATAGGAATCACCCAGTTGTCCCGCACTTTTCTTTTAGTGAATATCCCAAATGTGAATAGGCCCAAAATAGGACCATATGTGTAACCCGCCCACTCCATAAGTTTGTTAATTACGGCACCGTCATTTAGGCTATTAAAGATCAAAATAATTATAAATAAAATGATTGAAAATGCAATATGAACAAGTATGCGAATTTTCTTTTTTTCTTCCTCTGGTCTGTCTGTCTTATTAAAATTTAGGAAGTCAATACAGAAAGATGTTGTCAAAGAAGTCAATGCGGAATCTGCGCTAGAATAGGCTGCGGCAATCAGCCCAAGTACAAACACAATGCCCACATACGGAGGCAAATGTTCAAGAGCAATAGTAGGGTAGAGCTGATCTGTACGTTCTGGAATTGCCAGTTGGATAACATCTGCATACATGTATAGAAGAGCACCCAATGAAAGGAAAAGTAGGTTGGCAAAAACTAAGATGATAGAGAAAACGAATACATTTTTTTGCGCATCACCAAGGCTTCTGCAGGTTAGATTTTTTTGCATCATATCTTGATCCAAGCCAGTCATTACTAAGGCTACTAAGGCACCACTAAAGAACTGTTTGAAAAAATTGTTCGCATCTGACCAGCCGCCTTCCCAAAAAAACAATTGGGAGTAATCTGAGGCCTTTATGGTTGGAATTATATCTCCAATGCTAAGGTTCATTTCCTGACCAATGAAGTAAATACTAAGTGCAACTGCAGAAAGCATGCAAACGGTCTGAATCGTATCTGTCCAAACAATGGTTTTTATTCCGCCTTTGTAAGTGTATATCCAAATGAGTGCAAGGGTAAGAAAAACTGTCAACCAATAAGGTACGCCAAATGGAGCCCCGATAAACTGGTCGAAAACCATGGTCATCAGAAACAAACGAAATGTTGCCCCGATGATTCTTGAAATAATAAAATAGAAGGCTCCCGTCTTGTAACTGTATTTCCCAAAGCGTTGTTCGAGATAGCCATAAATCGATATCAAATTAAGTCGGTAATAAATAGGCATAAGGACAGTGGCAATTACAAAGTAACCGACTAGGTAGCCAAAGACGATTTGCATATAAGAAAACGCCATATTATGCCCCCCTGCTCCTACAACCCCAGGTATCGAAATGAAGGTCGCTCCAGATAATGAGGCACCGATCATACCGATTGCGACAAGAATCCAAGGTGAACTTTTGTTCGCTGAGAAGAAGGTATTACTATCAGAATTCCTGCTAGTAAAATAGGAAACGAGGTATAGTCCTACAAAGTAAGTGGCGAGAACTACTAGAATTGCAATGGGGGAAAGTGAATTCATAATGGTAAAAATGGATAAATTATACTAAATATTGCGCTTTGCTGTCGCCAAATTGTGCATGTTTCGCTAATTTTCCTAAGCAGCTTAACACTAGAATTATTAACTTTATCCAAATGGATTTTTCTTATAAGCACATATTTTTTGTTCTAATATTATTCTGTTTGGGTTTACCCTTAGAGGGGCAAAAGATATTGCAACCAAAACAGGTAGAGGAGAATCTCAAAGGGATTGTGTATAAGAAGGAAAAAACATACGATGTGCGATGGCATGAAAACGGATTTGCACTTGCATATAATTCTGGAAAAATTGTGAGTTACGATCGCACAAACTATTATATGTTTGAACTGGGTTATACTAAGGACCATAGAGAACGAAGGATCAATAGAAATCTTTCTTTTGGTTTATTCAATAGCTCCCGGTCGTTTGCTTTTGGAAAAATAAATTCTCTAATCAACATACGCGCAGGGGTTGGAAAAAAATCATACAAATCAGAAAAAGCGAAAAGAAGAGGAATTGCTGTCGGTTATAATGTACAGGCGGGACCATCTTTGGCTGTGCTTAAGCCGTATTATCTGGAGCTCATTTATGTGCTAGATGCAGGTGCCTCCGAGGTGGAATTGCGTTCAGAAAAGTACTCAGAAGAGAATGCGGAAAAATTCCTGTCTGATGATGTATATGGTTCTTCCGGGTTTTTTAGAGGACTCAATGAGGTTAGTTTTACACCTGGCTTGCAAGCTAGGGCCGGTTTGCTTTTCTCTATGGGAGCATTCGATAAATATGCAAAAGCGCTAGAAGTAGGCGTTGCTGGTGATCTTTTTATTAAAAAAATCGATATCCTTGCAGAATCTGAGAATATTAAGAACAAACCATACTTTATCAAGTTTTATATGAAACTTGAGTTTGGTGTGCGTTCGAATTAAAAGAATAAACTATTGATAGATTTACCAGTTGTAAATAAAGACGAAAAACCTACGCGTAAAAAGAAGCCTGATTGGCTCCGTGTAAAATTACCTATAGGGGAGAAGTACAGAAATGTGCGCAGGCTTGTGGATGAGTATAAACTCAATACCATTTGTCAGAGTGGAAATTGTCCTAATATGGGTGAATGTTGGGGTGCTGGTACTGCAACCTTTATGATCTTAGGTGATGTGTGTACAAGAAGTTGTTCGTTTTGTGCTGTCAAGACAGGGCGTCCACCTGAATATGATGAAGACGAACCTAATAGAGTGGCTGAGGCAATTCGATTAATGGAAGTGAAACATGCAGTTATTACTTCTGTAAATAGAGATGAACTAAAAGATAGAGGGGCGGAGATATGGTACCAAACGGTGAAGTCAGTAAAAGAACAATCTCCCAATACAACTATAGAAACGCTCATTCCAGATGTACGAGCTAACTGGGAAGCGTTAGATCGTATGATTGCAGGAGGACAGGAAGTAGTTTCACACAATATGGAAACGGTAAGACGTTTATATCGTTTGGTAAGACCACAAGCTAAATACGATAGAAGCCTTGAACAAATTAAACGCACAAAAGAAGCAGGACACAGAACCAAGTCTGGTTTTATGGTTGGCTTAGGCGAAACAAAAGAAGAGGTGCTCGAGGTATTACAAGATTTGCACACCAATGGTTGCGATGTCGTAACCATTGGTCAGTATCTACAACCTACAAAAATGCATTTGGCGGTAGAGGAATATGTGCATCCAGATATATTCGCGTATTACAAAGAGGAAGGCTTGAAGATGGGCATTGACTTTGTGGAATCTGGTCCGTTGGTACGGTCTAGTTATCATGCGGAGAGACACCTGTAGCGCACGGAGTGCGCGGCGTTGGTTCGCGAAGCGAACGGTGTGAATTCGCAAAGCGAATAAGGTTTGCGGTTTTTGGTTCGAAGGTTTTAGGTAATCTCAAACATCTTTAGATCTTTCGACTGCGCTCAAGACAAGTCCTTTTAATCTTGTTCAAAATCACGGCATCAAGTCATCACGGTATCCAGGCATAAAGATCGTCAAGGAAAACCAATAATTCTTTACATTCTTCTAATTCTGTTCAAAATACTCTTCAAACAACTCCCCCTTACAAAAAAAAGCCTACACAAATTGTATAGGCTTTCTTATTCTTGATTAAGCTGTATTTACATTTTTATAAACTTATAGGAAGCGATTCCATCCTCAGAAAGTATTTGTAATAAGTAAGTCCCTTGTGGATAGTTAGCAACATCAAAATCTAGATTATTTTGTAGGTTTTGATATGATTGGCTTGTGTAAAGTTTTCCATTCATATCTGAAATATTGATTTGCATCGCTTTGTTGATTGGTTGTTGCACTTGTAGCTGCACCCTTTCTGATACTGGATTTTGTAAAAGGAGTACGTTCTTCAATACATCCTTATCAATAGTAGAAGAAGTACATCCTTGATCGCCATTTCCAAGGAGGAGTACATTATAAAAGTTATCAGATCCCCACCAGCAGTCAACAAGCGCTATTGATTCTTCCACGGTTTGTCCTATAGAATTAGGCAAAGGGTCAATGCTTGATGCTAAACCAATACCATATTCCCCAGGAGAGTAACCAAAAAAGGTGGTTGTCTCATCTGTAGAAAATTGATCTACAATAGTCTCGCTATCCTCTGATAAGATAAATACAGTACCAATGAGATCTGTATTATTAGAGAATGAAAATGTTTCTATTATGTCATCGAATAAGCAAACTATTATGTCATCATCGTCAGGGAGCGGGTCACCATCGAGTGATACTTCGACTACAGGCTCTTCGGATACTTTATTAATCAGTAATTTTTCTGATAGGACATGACATCCCGTAATGTCACCGAGCGTATTAGATTCAACGATACCTCCTAAGTCGTTTTCATCTTCGTACAATACTTGAACAATAAAAAGATCATCGTCAGGGTTTGCTAAGCAAAATCCCTCATCAAATAGATTAGTCGTATTAATTGTCGAGATATATAATATGTTGTCATCTGCATCCGTGACTAAGAAGAGCGGAGGCACGGTATCTTGGTTCACAAAATCTGTTACAAATGTCCCTTCTTCGGCTACCAGAGAGAATTGTTCACAGATGCATACATCATTTGATTGCGATATACTAAACGAAGGGTAGCTATCAAAACTACAAACATCTGGTTCGTCTGTGGCTTCAGTAGAAAGATTATCAATTAAGAAATAACTATCGTCGACAGTTGTAGCAATGATTATATAGTAGAACGTGTCCACAGGTCCATCAAAGTTTTCAATAACAGGTAGACTAATGCGGTGGTATGCCGAATCAGAATTGTATGTGAATTGTCCAGTTGCATATGCGGGGTAATTAACAAGATCAGCTTCATCTTGCGGAAGAGCACCAAGGCCCTCATCAAAAATGACGAATACATCTAAGGTATCATCCGTATCACCAATATGCTTAACATCAAATTCAAATACCTCTGGCACTACTGTACATGGCATCGGTGAATATATATCTGCAACAGGTATGTCATAACCAGCTTGAAGCTTCACCGCAAAATCCCCATCAGATGCGTCTGTGGATTGGTCTATTCCAAAGAATCCTTGAGGGTCTGATTCTAGTACCATTCCGATTTCTGGGCCTCCAAATAGTTCAAATACTATGAATAAGGCTCTTAGAACAGAGGCTGTGTTGTCCGGTATAAGAACATCGTTAGAAAACATGGTTCCATCGGCTGCTTCAACCTCAACAGGTTGTAGGGTCCAGTCTTCAAAACTTGCATTGATTACGTCACATTGCGCCTGACTTTGCAGCACGCAAATAAAAAGAATAAGAATTGTTGTAAATGTATTTTTCATAAGTTAGTTGTTTAATGAAAAGGTAAAAAAATGTACTGTCTTGGGAAAATTCTATCCCTGATTTTTTCTCTCGCAAATAAAGCCTACATTAGAATAGCTATTCGTTTAACTCTCAAATCATGGAATTTACGAGCTTAGATTATTTCTGTTTTTTTGGCTTTTTGGCATTTGTTGTTGGCGTTTCCTTATATGTATCTAGGAAAAGAGAAAGCTCGGAGGATTATTTTCTTGCCGGTAGGGATTTATCATGGTGGGTTATTGGACTCTCATTAGTTGCATCAAATATATCTTCAGAACATTTTATTGGTCAGGCGGGACAAGGATTTAGGATGGAAGTTGGACTTGCCATAGCAAGTTGGGAATGGATTGCAGTGTTTACACTTGTAATTACTGCCCTGTTTCTACTTCCACGTTTCTTGCGATTGGGTATATATACTATGCCTGAATATTTGGAACATCGCTATGATCGGAAATGTAGAACATTTATGTCGGTTTGCATGCTGATTTTTTATGTAGGTGTTACTATCGCAACTGTCTTGTATGCTGGAGCGCTTGCATTACAAACAATTTTTGATTTGCCGCTGCAATATGGAATATGGGGAGTAGGAGTGGTAGCAGGGTTGTATACATTTTATGGTGGATTAAAGGCAGTGGTATGGTCTGATGTAATCCAAGGAACAGCATTGTTAATTGGAGGATTGGTAGTTACTATTTTAGGTTTTAAAGAAATTGGTGGTGTGGCTGAATTTGTAAAGTTATCTGAAGGAAGATTGCATACGGTATTACCACTGGATCATCCTGAACTTCCATGGTTAGCCGTCTTTTTGGGAGGCATGTGGATTCCCAATCTGTTTTATTGGGGAATGAATCAGTTTATTATGCAGCGCGCATTAGGAGCTAGGAATTTAGAAGAAGGACAGAAAGGTGTTCTATTTGGAGCAAGTTTAAAGTTGATCATTCCATTTATAATTATCTTTCCAGGTATTATGGCTTTCGAATTGTATGGGGATCAAGTAACTAATCCAGATGAAGCGTTCCCCATTTTAATTAAGAATTTATTACCTGCTGGCTTAGTGGGAGGAATGTTGGCAGCACTTTTCGGTGCAACGCTTAGTACGCTTGATAGTTTGTTAAATAGTGCTGCAACTATATTTACTTTAGATATTTATAAGCCCTATTTTGCGAAAACTAAGGATGCGAATGCTCTTGTTAAAATAGGAAAGGCAGTTACCCTCGTTCTGATGTTACTTGCCTGTTTATGGGCGCCCATTATTGCAAGCTTTGAAGGAGGTTTGTATTTGTTCATACAACAATATTGGGGCTTCTTACAGTCTGGAGTTGTTGTTGCATTTATCATGGGAATGCTCTGGGATAAAGTGCCAGCGAATGGAGCCTTTGCTGGAATGGCGTTGAATTTTCCAATTTATGGATTCTTTCTATTTGCCTTTCCCGATCTTGCATTTTTACACAGCATGGCATTGACACTTCTGTGTATTCTTGCAGTTGTTGTGGTATGGACATTTGTTGCTCCACGTGAAAACCCGAAACCACTTCCTGTAAAATTTGATTATAGTCTTTCACCTAGTCCTTTAGTAAAGTATTGGAGCATTGCGCTGTGCATTGCTACAGTCGCCATGTATATAATTTTCTTCTGATGAACTTAGATTACTTATGTGTTGGGCATGTGTGTATGGATATGATGCAATCTGGATTTGTAATGGGAGGCTCTGCGGCATATTGTAGTTTATATGCCAAGACTTTAGGTTACAAG
>ENA-ORXT01005755-ORXT01005755.1-marine-metagenome-genome-assembly--contig:-NODE-5755-length-11972-cov-19.377638_pt1 | contig 11972 bp, 12 predicted proteins | sample MGYA00237868_ERZ511482 | MGnify/ENA metagenome assembly ERZ511482 | reverse complement strand
TGAACATGAGCAGCACAAGGCGCGGAAAGTGGCCCCATCGCAATGGCGTCAGGAGGGGGATTTGGATCTAAATCGTTGGCTACTCTACCCCCTCTCAGGCGTTGGAAACGGCCCCCACGATCGATTCTGAAGGTTCAATCTCTAGAATAGAACGTGGGTCCGTTTCTCTTGAGATCCTACACGGAAGGACCTGTCAATCATCAATCTCAATACCACCGCAACGTTGTCCATCAACAATGCTTCCACAGGTATTAGGCACAAGGTGGTATAGAGGATTTGATCGTAAGGCAGTGCAAAGCCGGAAAATACAAATCATGCTGAACTGTGAGACAGGTAAGTCCGATTTCGCTTATGTCGGCGGAACATCAGTCAGCCACGGAGAATTGAGCCGTGGAGCCCCGTACAACGCGCATGGCTCCTCTCGATGAAACACTCTCCTTCTGAACACAGAATGGGTCTAAGATAGCCAACCATTGGCGTCCCTCTTGTCATACGTGCAACACGAACGTCGGTTATTATATGAAGTGACCTGAGCGGAGCGATACAGGCTCATATGCGTATTGTCTCGGATGCATACTATACCATCACAGCTCGATTCGAGCAGTGGACGCTGTGTGGAGAGCTTGGGGACATTTTTCGATGTTGCGCCTCAATGAGAGCGCTATGGAAATCCTCCACATAATGTGCACGGGGTGGCTCGACGACGACGTATAGCTCTTGACTTTGTGAAGGAGGCGAGCTTGAGCGGCCCGTGTCGAGCAATCGTGAGCACTGCGTTTAAGTGCACTACACGACTTGAACAACTTGAGCGCCCGGGGGCGAGCGATATATGACTTGGTTGGAGTCGGAACTAACATCAGACAATTGGCCAGCGTGGCGATGCCGCGCAAAAGTCAAATTCGGGCGAGGCTCCCAGTCAGGCCCCCTGAGACCCCCTAAGTCCGCCAGGACCCCTTTGGTATTGTCCGTGACGCGATTCTGGATCAACGACGCCCAAAGTGGATCACCAGATTCGTTTATTCCAGCTTGTTTGCCAGTTGTTGTTTCTCCCCACGAACCTTGTTGCATCAATATATGGCGGAACAGGGAATAAACATACATGCAGGAAGCTCCAGGGAAGATGCTTCTTTTGGCGCCAGTTGCGCTCGTAGGCTCGAAAAAACGGGCAGTGATCGATGGGTTGAGCGCACAAAGCGCTTCTCAGCGTCGAAGTGCCCGAAACATTACGGATTAAGTCGATCAGTCGGGATCAAGCTTGCACTTGCGTGTCCGGTCGCCCTTTCTCGCACACGCCTAGTCAAGGTGGCTCTTTTGGATTGGAAAAGCCAGATGCCATTACAGAAGTTGCCTGAAAGCTCCGCGATTCTGGTGTGGCCTCGTGTGGCTCTGCTTGACACTCTCGTTTCGGAGCGGCGATTAGGCAGCCTGTCTTCCTCGTCGCCATGACCGCCCGTCGCCGGATCATCCCGCACCGTGATTTTGAACGCTATGCCGCCATCCTGCTGCCTCTTCTTTCGCCCCTTATGTTTCCAAGCACCTTGAGGGCCGGCCCTGGACGTCAACAACTATATGGTAAAAGAGGGTCCTCATACAACCATGATGTGCGGTCAGCAGGACCGGACAACACAAGCTCTGCCGTCAACGAACGCAACCCAATTACTTTGGGTTCGTTTGTTGATAGTCTTGGGTGGACCGTATGTTTTTGACATCATCGTGATCAGTGCTCTGATTTTGAACCGGTATGAAAAGAATCCATCCGACCGCTATCGGCTCGAGCAGTAAACTGCATCTTCTTCGAACTGGGCTCGTCGGATGTCATGTCTTGCGCATGAGAGCCGAAGACAGATCAGAGACTTGCCTTTACACTGGTAGAGGACTCAAGGGCATGTCGCCTGTTGAGTAGGTGTCATGAGCTGATTGGCCCACATCCACTTCCTCAGGAAAAAGCTGAGGACGTGGAGGCAGTAAGTGCTATGTTTTCCAACCCCACTGCCGGCCACCGCAACCACCAATAGAAAGCCAAAATTGTTGAACCGATCCAATCAGGTGGCTTCCTGGGCCCTGAAATCCAAAAGAGCCGCTGGAGGCGGTCTTAACTAGGCGTGCGCAGGTGGCGGAAGTCTGCGAGCGCGCGCGCATTCTCGCCCGAGCCTGCACTCTAAAGGCCGCCAGATGCCCGCGCAGGCATTGCGCTAGCCTTCCCCCCCCAGCACCACCTGTGACAGACACCTCGTGGCACATGGGCGCTCACCCGGTCACGCTTTTCGACCGAGTCGGCCACCTCGCCCAACATAAAATAAGCATATGTTGCTTGCAGGCGCCAGCACACCACCACCCACAGCCCGCAACAACCTTCTCGTCACATCACTACCTGACCTCCTCTTCGACCAGCGACCCCCCCCCCCAAACCATGTGCCCCCCGCCTACCTTTCCTACCTCACCAGCTTTCCCATACGCTTCGCCAAGACTGGCAGGCTCCATGTCGCCAACAACCCCTTGCTCCCCGTCGCCGCGGCCTCGCCCGCCCGTTTAGTAAATCCAATTTCGAGTGATCCATCTTCGCGTCGCTAGAGTAACAAAAAGACGTCAATGAAACACAACTTCGGCCCACAGAAAAGGCACGAAGAACAAAGAAAGAGGCTGCACATGCCACAAACAACAGGACGATATCCTCACGGCCTCCTCAGATCTGTCTTCAGACCTCATTTCTGACGACATCCCACGACACTATGCTCCAGGACGAGAAAGATGATCCAAACACGCGTCAGGGACAATACCAGGACCCATTTAGATTACGCGAAGCCCCCTATCCTACTATAGCACCGCCGTGCGCCGTGCACCGAGGCCAAATTCGCGCGGACACGCTGTGCTTGACGCGCCAGGCGCCGGCGCCACAGCCGCGGTCTTTCGGCCAATGTATACGCTCCCGTACTCATGGGGGACCCACCAGCGAATGGTAAGCGCGCGGCTGAGGACGCGCGAGTGGCCAGTGTGGCGGTCGGGGGTCCCACAGTTGAAAGGGGCGCGGCCGCTTAGCTGTGGACAGCACACCCCCGGGGCCGTCCCAAAATATCCCGATCCGGGCCAGCAAGGGAATGACCGGTCCAGATCTCGGGGAAATCAGATTCGGTCGAGGGCGGGGCTTTTCCCCTGTGCTTTTCCCAGCCCCCCTATTACTCGTTTGAGCTTTTCGCTTTGGAGGGATTTATCTGTTCGGCGCATTTGGGGCGGCTACTTTGGCCGCCGGCGTTTGGGTTTGGGGGGGGGTATTGTCCGTGGGGACGCCGTCCCCGTCGCCGTTTGATAAAACCAACTGTGATTTGGACTACGATTACCCCCTGGGCTTTGCCGTGACCCTCCCCTCCCGTTGGGGGAAGGCTGGGCTGGGGGCGATTTCCGGGACAGTTCTTTCGACGGACCGAGCTGATCAAGAGGTCACTTCGGCAGGACGAGAACCAACGTGGTGGTGCCTAGAACCGCCACAGCCAGGCGTGCCTCTCGTTAGGACAACGTAGGGGCGTGTGCTCCACGTCGGAACCGACCGTGTCATCTGCCAGTCAGAATTTCGCCACACTGAGGTCTGTGAGGCCACCTCACATTGACGGCGCGATGATGGCGTGGAGCCGGTCTCTCATTGGTGGATCAATTTCCTTGCAACCAATCACATATTCCGGAACGTAAGGGTTAATTTTCTATGCATACGGTGCTTTTCTAAAAAATGCAACTTCAGATGTGGTCAACGTTTGTCTCAACCCGATATGGACCACTATATCCAGAGTGAATGGCGCGAGCTGAGAGAGTGCGAGAGCCAACAAAATTCCAGGATCGCGAGCACTATCAGTCTCTGTTCCTCGTCCAGCGGCACGCTTCTTGGTCTGCGACAGGGGTCATCTCTACGAGCAGTTTTGGCGCAGCAGCCCAAGCCGCACGCCTACGACCCTCCTTTCCGCAAATCGCAGGGTGAGAGCCGTCCCCGCCGGTCTCCCTACCGGCTTTGGCGCACCTGCCGCACCCGCCCGCTCACAACCCTCCTGGCAGCGCATCGCGAGGTAGGAGCATTCCCCCCCGGTCTGCCGACCGGGCGGTGGCGTTCATATTTAGCCGCGGAGAGGCTCTCATCCGTCTGCTTTGCGCACATCCGTCGTGCAACCCATGGGGCTCTCTACATCCCACGCAGCGGCTGTTCTCCATCGCGGGAGCATGTGTGGTTCCCTGCTGCCTCCTCCGTGTCCATCGTCTACTTGGCGCCGTGCAGGGATGATGGTGGCCTGAGCGGCTCCGCTATTGATGTCGGCAGACTCTGCATTGCACCCGCAGCGGCACTGGTTGCAGGTCGTGCTGGCCAAGTGCGGCCCCATACCGCCGTCCCCCAGGTATAGGTTGCTCCGTGACGTTGCATATTTGCCACACCACCGCTTCCTATTTTGTGGCGATACCTGCCAAACAGTGGCTGAAGGGGCCCCACACCGTCGTGCCGTGCCATCGTGTGGCACTTTGGAAGGCTTTGTTTTGACAATAAACAGCTGCGGAGATGCACCGTGGGGGTGAGGGGCACCGTGGGTCACGTCTCCAGGCGCTAGGGAGGGGCTATGATGCGCCCTGGGCCACACATTAATGTTCTGAGGAGGCTGAGGGGAATACGCCGACATGGAGATGTGCAGATGGCGATAAAGGCCCCTTGTGATAACTGTGAATACAGCATGCGGCTGTCTCGTTGGCGTGGCGCGACAGTTCACTCTGCCGTATACGCCACTTCTCAAGCCGTGGCAGAGTGCTCACAATGTCTCCTTAGGCCACGGACGGTGTCTGCTGGTGTGTGTTCTCTCTTTTCCCGGTCGGCTGGGGTACCAGTACGGCATGCAGACGTATGCGCTGGACCGCTGGCAGCTGAGGAACGGGGGGCTGCTCCGCAAGACATGTAAGCGCAATCTCCACGCGTCGGACTTCGTGTGGGTCATGATAAAGGACGGCGTAGTCAAGAACCTGGTGGGTTAGGGGTTAGGGTTAGGGGTAAGGGTTTGCGCTCTCTCCCCCTCTCGTGCGCCCTCCTCCTGCTCCCCTCGTCTTGGCCGCCTTGTTCGTTGCTATCTTGTAGGTGTATGTTTCATTGTACGTCCTTGCTTTAGGTATCGCCGACCTAGTCCTGATGGTGGCCCTGAGAGAGGTGCAATGCTGCAAGCCATGATGTTGACGCAAAGTGCACATGACGGCAACGAGACACACGGCCAAGACAAGGGGGACGGGGCGCGAGCGCACAAGGGGGAGAGGGCGCGCACGGGGGGCATAGCGGACATGGACGAGCGAGTCAGCACGCCGTTGGGTACCACTGAGAGTGCGCGGGTGTGGCGGAAGGACTCAGAGAATGCCAAGGCATTGTCGGCGAGGAGGCGAGCGAACACACCGGTGCAAACCTGGAAGCACGGGAGGGGGGAGGCGGTCCGGCGATCGACTTTGGCGGAGGCGATGGTGCCGACCAGCGACGCGATGGCCGTCTCGTCGGTGGGCAGCGCAAAAAACAAAAAACTGGAAGATGGGTGTGAAGTCGGTGTGGTCAAGTGGGTGCGTTATTTTACTATGGCAGAGGTCCTGGGCCGTGTCCAGCCACCTAATGTACCCCAGGCGGCCCCAGGACAGGTCGTCGGGCAGCCCGCTCTCGGAGCACACCCACGTGCCTCAGTTCTCAGTGCGCGCGGGCCGCGGCGCACCTCCCAGAACGGGGCATGCACCTCCCCACACAAGTCCCCCCCCCCGAGCTCACCCCAGCAGAGAGTGCCCACTACGAGACCAACAAATCAAGTACACACAAGTACAAAACATACAACAAGTGCATAGGTAAATACCCAAAACTGAGTCCCAATGCTCAACCGGGTAAGTATAGACAAATGGAATTGCTGAGCCATGCTCAACAACCCACAAACGCTGAGCAGCTTAGGCTGCAAGTTAGCCCTCACCCTGCTGTAGTTCACGTACCGCATCCGACTGCCAATACGGCACGCATCGAGGACGACAGAGCGCGTCAGCGTGTACAAGTAATTGACACCAAGTGCGTCGTAGACGCGGCCTCTGGTGTGCGCATCATCGTGCGGTACCATCTCCCCCACATACTCACCGACAAAATCCCCCTTGACCGCCCGCTGCGCAGCAAACACACCAAAGCCGTGCGCGTCCGACCGACCCAGCACGAGGCGTACTCGAAGGCCGACTTGCATCTGCACGTTCCGGCAGCGCCTGCTACCTCTGACCCCGCCGGCGACTGGGTCAGCAGCCGCCAAGACAACGACACGGGGCGCCGTGGCCTCGCTCTCCCCGCCAATGGCACTGAAGGGCTGCTCCCCGTCCACACCCGACGCCGGGTCCCAATGCGCCCCACAGGACCCACACGCATCAGGGTCACACTCGCGGTCGCAAGCGAAGCATGGACAGTCATCGGTGGCGCAGCGCCCGGGCGCGGAGCATTCACACCACACGCGGCGCGAGCAAAGCCGCGAACCGGGGGCCGGAGCGCTCTCCAGGTGCGACCATCCCGATACGGAAGCGAGCGAACCGGGAGTCCACCCAGGCGTCGCGCAGCCGTCGCTGTCGCCCTCTTTCTCGGTGTCGCCGACGTCGCTTCGCGCCGGCGCCCACTGGTGTGCCGCCGCCAATTCCTCCTCTTCGTCGCAAGCGTCGACGTCGATTGGCCGCGGCGCCGCCTGGTGCACCGCCCCCGTTTCCTCCTCTGCGCCAGACGCGTCGACGTCTATTGGCGACGTCGCCCCCTCGTGCGCGGCCACCGCGTCTTCCTCTTCGTCGGAGTCGGCTACATAGATTGGCGACATCCCGCCCTTGTGCGCCGCCAGCACGTCTTCCTCTTCCTCGGAGCCGTCAACGTCGATTGGCGACGCCACCCCCTTGTGCGCCGCCACCGCGTCCTCCTCGTCCGCGGTGCCTCCGCCGTCGCTTGGACGTGGCCGCGCCTGGTCCGCCGACACTGAGTCGTCCTGCGTTGCCGAGCTGCTGCTGCCGTTGTCCTTGTGGGAGCCGTCACTGACACTTGGCGGGCCCGCCCCCTCGTGCGCTGCCCCTGCGCCGTCAGGCGACACGGTTGCGGCGGCGACATTGGTCGAGGCAGCCGGTGGCACACCGGGATCGACAGATATCCACCGCAGGCGCGCGCAGCCGCAGTACTTTTCGCAGGGAATATCTGCTCGCGCACACCGACACACCTCCGCTGTGCATTTGCCCTGATGGAAACACGGCACAAAGTCCACAGCTGGGCCACCGCCCTGACTGCTCCCGTCCTCAGCCGGCGATGCCGTCGCCCCTTCAAGCCGGTGTCGCTGGGCCGACGCAGCTTGCGACAAACCCAATGATCCCGACGTCGAACTTCTTTTTTCGACAGACTGCCGCGGGTCCTCCAACGGCGCGGCGACTGCAGAAGAGGTGCCTTGACCCAAGCCGACAGCGTGGATGTACTCAGCCACACCACGACACGACTGCCCAGGCACAAATCTGGCAAGCCCGCACGTGTCGCCCTGGCCGACAATGGCGGCGCCGGCGCGCAGGAGGGCAATCTGGTCGCCGTCCAGGCCCCCACGGCAGCTGCAAAGTGCCCATCGTCACCTACTCGATGAGACTTGGAAGCAAGGCAGCAATCGCCGCACTCACCGGACACGCCGGCAATGGCATGGTGAATCGAGCTCGCCGGCCCACCACGCCGCGCACTGGCCTGCGGTGGCCGCGAGAACGCATCACGGGCGCTGCCCGCGGCCAAACCGCCACCAATGGCTCGGGGAGCAGACGCCGTTGCTCTCTGCTTCCCGTGGTAGTCACTCCCACGGCGCTGAGAGAGGCGGGATGGGTCGGGCGGCGGCCGCACAGGCATAGTGGGAGGGGGCGCCGACAGAGGATCGGAGGGATTTGTAGAGTGCAGACGGAAGGCGTACCGCAAGCAGACACGACAGAGCAAACTGGAATGCGTGTCTCTCCCCAGCACCGATGTGTCAATCTCATGGCCACCAGCGCCATCGTCCTCACCAAGGCGACCTGCCGCCCAACCAGCAGCACCGACAGTCGCAACACCCGCGCTGGAGCCGCGGCGACCATCCGAAATGACGACAGGCAACCAATTCGTCGAGCGCAGTGCACGCACTGCGTGAGCGTCTGCTCTTCGCCGGTCTTCCACCGACAGCTCCCGCGCGACCAATAGCGCTTGCCGCACCGCCCATCTCCGACTCGCTCGAGGGAGCCCGGCGGCCACCCCATCTGCGGTAGTCTCTGCAGCAACCCTAGAAACCTCCCAGCGCTCAGGCCGCGCCTCGACGCGCCCAAGTCCGGCAGCGACCAACCGCCCGTCGGCCGTCAACGACGGCACACGCACCGCCCCACTGCCGAGTACGACGGCCAGACTGGCGCCGCCGGTTAGCCGCTCCACGGCTGTACGACGCGCGATAGAAGCGGCCCGCTCCGACCGCAATGCCGCATGGTCACGAGCTCGACGCTCGATGAGCGCCACGAGGCGCCTCACCGCAGCAGTGCTGCACCCTCGTGAGGTAGCAATAGCTCCCAGGACCACCATCCCCTGTCCAAACATCCCGGTCACCGCGCTCACTCCAGCTCGCTCAGCAAGCCGTCGCATCCGCTGGGGCAGCTGATTGTAGTGCACCCCGCGTTGCTCGCAGTCCTCATCATCGGACGCGTCACTCGCATCGCTGTCGACCCGGCCGGCCCATCTGTCCATTAAGGCGGCACGCGCCGACTCAGCAAACGGGCCGCACATGTCCCGCAAGTCCGACACAAACCGCTTCCCGGGGTCCTCCTCAACGCGCCGCCAAGAAAAGCGAGTGGGGACATAATACGTGTGCGTTGGCAGCTGCTCCTCGGCTGAGAGCGAAGTGACTCGCACTGAGCCAGGTGGAGGGAGAGACCACAGGGAACGAGCCCCGACGTCGGTATCCCACCTAAAGAACGTCTCACCGGCGTGGCGGACAGTACCTGGCTCGACACCTTGGTCACGCGCCCGCTGCCCGTGCGATGACAAACGCCGCAGCTTTGAGGGTGGCTGCCGCCCAATGCCGCCGACATCGCTCCTGCCGGTCCTAGCCCGGTCCTCGCATATACGACCCAAGATGTCGTCTGCCCCAAGTCGCCCGCCACCACATGCAAACCTGTAGCGTGCTGCCGACATTGTCTTGTTGCTGATGCCCCTCACATCGCCGACCCGCAGTGCACCACCATCGAGAGAGTAGCCGCCTAAAACCTCACCTGAGACTCCCGCCTCCCCCTGCCCGACCCGACAATCACACCAAACACCGTTCTCCCGACCCAGGGACGTCGCATCAATGCCTCCGCTGGCGCCCCCGCTCACGAGGTGAGCCACAACCAGTGTCGCTAACACTGGCGGCGTCTGGCCGCTCGGAGGATCCACCGCAACTGCGCGGCGTTGCCGTTCTGCTGCCGCTCTGTTGACGCGTATGGCGACTTCCACAGCTACGCGGTGGCGTCGTAGCGTGTGGCGCCGCGCGGTCCGGAGCACACAGTTAACAGGACTGTCACCAAAGCGTTGCTCATCACCCGCGCCGGCAGGGTCGTCGCGATCGACCGGCACGTCCAGCTCTGGCCAGTCCAAAAGGTGGTCAGTGTCCATGAGGGGGCCCAATGGGCGGGTAGAGAGGATGCCTCGAACGAACTGCACAGACGGGTATGTGAGCACCAGCGTCGTGCAGGAGATGAGCTGCGTGCCGCACGCGAGCACAGAGGAGAGACTGACAGGCGAGGGCGGCAGGGCAGGAGTGCTTGCCAATTGACTGAGCAGCCGAACATGAAAGTACTCACGTGCAAACCTGGCCTTTCCGTCGGGGAGCCTGTGAGGGCCATCCCGTTTGGAATGGCTGAAAATGTAAATGATAAATACGACTTGTCGTGGTGCACGTCTCTGTGACCCGCACAACCCAACAGATGATCGCGGCCGGGCCGGGGCACACTTCTTTTGACCGACCCCATGCGGATCTTTGTCAATGGCGCGCCATTGAGCCCCGCCGGCGGGGCTCCTGACGGCTGGGGCACCTGCGACCGACCGCCAGTCGCTGCCGTGCCGCTGCCGACACCACTGCCCAAAAGACAGATTAGCCGCACCACCCACTCTGGCTGTTGGCCGCCCGCCGCCGGTAAGCCGACGCCAGCGACCGCCTGCCTGCCGCCGGCCACGCGCTCGACGCGCTCGACGTGTCGGCTGGCCTGGCGGTGGCGGGCCTCCTCGCCGGCGACGGGGCGTGGGCGACCCCGCCCGGCGCGTCTGTCAATGGCACGGCGCGCGTCGCCGCCACGACGGCGGCGGTGGAGGGCGTCCTCTCCTGGTCCGCCGTGGTGGCGGTGGAGCACCCGCCCGCCGCCCTCGCCGCCTTTTCCCCCGCCGCCGGCGTGTGGTCGACGGTCGACGAGTGGCACGCGCGGCGGTTGCGGAGCCGCTGGGGCGCCGCCGGCGTGTGGTCGACGGTCGACGAGTGGCACGCGCGGCGGTTGCAGAGCCGCTGATGCGCCGCTGGCGGCCTCGTTGCCCTCCTCAAAGCGCTGGAGGAGCGGGTCGCGGGCGGAAATGCTGCCGCCGCCGCCGCCGAGACGCGGGCGAGCTTGGTCACCTACTGCGACGACTACCGCGCGCGCGTCGCTTTTGCGTCGGCCTCGGCGGGCCAACAAACGCTGCTGATGCGCGCGGCCGAGGGGGGCGACGGGGCGGACACGGCGGCCGCCGCTGCGGCGGCAACGACGACGGCAGGAGGCGGGGTCGGTGGAGGCGCCAGGAGGCCCGCCGCGACGGCCTTGCCCGCGAGCACCGTGCGGGCGGCGCGGGGCGGCGTGCGCCCGACGCCCACCCGCGTGCGACTGGCCGCGCGGGGCAGGGCCGAGGAGGCGCTCCACCAACGCCGCCGCCAGTTCCTGACGAGCCCATGGCGCGCGACGACCGCCCCGCTTGCGTTCCCCGACGTGCCGCCGTCCTCGAGGCCGACGGCTCCATCGCGGCGGCGCGGCTTCACGTGTTTGGGCCCGACGAAGTGGGCGCCCGCCGCCTCGCCACGTCAGCGACCTCGCCGGCGGCGGCGGCGGCGGTGGCGGCGGCCGGCGGCCTCGGCGGCCTCAAACGCCTCGGTGGCGGGGCTGCCATCAAGGACTCCGAGGCCGTGGCCGCCGCCGCGCACGAGACCGACGCGGCGGCGCGCGCGGCGCTGGCCGCGCGGATGGCGACCGACGAGGTGGCGGTGACGACGGGGATCGACATGGCCGCCTGACGCGGCTATGGCGGGCTTCCGACTGCTTGCGTGCGTTCGAACGGCTCGCCGCCGGGGCTCACGCGGTGGCGGTGTCGGCGGGGGAGGCGACCGCACAGGCGGGGCCGTTTGTGACGTTTACGCTGGTGACGGGAGCGTTTACAGATATGGCCCTGTCGTGGCTGTGCATCGTCCGCGCGCTCGACGCGCCGCCGAACGCGCTGGTGTTTGCGGCAGCCGACGAGGACTCGTACGACCGGAGGCCGGCCGCCGTTGCCGCCGCGTCGTGCCCACCTCCGGCCGTGGGCGGCGGGGTTGAAAGACAACGCCGCACGTGCGGCGATGCTCAACCGGGGAGGGGGGAGCGGGTGGGCGGGGATGGGGGGCGCGGCGGCTGCGTCTGTCGCGCGCCCGCCCACGTCTGTCGACGTCGGCGGCGGCAGAGGCAGCTGACCGCCGCCGACGCCATCACCGCGGCCGCCGTCGCGTATAAGACAACGCCGCACCTGGCGAGATGGTCAACCGGGGTGGGGGGAGCGGGTGGGCGGGGATAGGGGACGCGGCGGCTGCGTCCGTCACGTGCCCGCCCGCGTCTGTCGACGTCGGCGGCGGCAGAGGCAACTGAGCGCCGCCGACGCCATCGCCGCGGCCGCTGTCGCGTATAAGACAACGCCGCAAGTGCGGCGATGGTCAACCGGGGGGGGGGGGGGGGGGGGGGGGGGTGGGGGG